>JAAHTH010003522.1_pt1 | contig 10635 bp, 14 predicted proteins | sample 6116091 | NCBI WGS metagenome assembly JAAHTH01 (sample SAMN13939990, study PRJNA603662) | sponge metagenome | isolation source: marine sponge | host: Mycale hentscheli | place: New Zealand | collected 2006
CATTGGTATTAGAACAAATTCCACAATTTAAATCAAAATTGGGAAATTTCAAAAGGCGACTTCGCATGCTTGATCGAAAGTATAAAGATGATCCTGTAAAACGAGATTCGGAAGAAACTAAAATTCGAAATGCAGAAGTAAAAAAAATTATATTTGAAGGAGCATTGAGACAAGCAAATAATATGAAAGATGGACAGCGAACAATACAAAGCTTCTTCTAAAAATTATAAATTAAAAATAGAAAATTCTTTTTCACTCCCTTTCAAACTTAGTTCTCCGCGAATATCATCCTTCATTGTTGTTCTTATCATACTAGTGTTTGATCCATAAATAGTCAATAAATATAATAATTTACAGTACGCTGCTTCGACGGTCATATCTACCCCGGACACTACCCCGTGACTCCTTAACATACTACCTGTCCTATAATCGCCTTGATCAACTTTGCCCTCTAAACATTGCGATGTATTAATTACAATAATATCTCTTTCTTTCAAAAAATTTAAAAATCCAATAAAATCTTTATTATTTACAGGTCCATCTCCAATTCCGTATGTCAATAATATCACACCTTTGATATTGGAATCTGCTATGAAAAGACTTTTAAATGTATTAAAATCTATACCAGGAGTTAACCAGATAACTACGACTTTTTTATCGGTGTCGTATTTATTTGCATTAGTAAATCCAAAATTATTATTTTGAATTAAGGTACTGTCTATTCTGGGCATTTTATCATAGCCAAAAGCTCCTAATTGTGGATAATTTGGACTTTGAAATGCATTTAATTTATTTGAACTTACTTTTTTTGCTCGATTTCCTCTTAAAATCTGATTATTAAAAACAAGCATTACTTCTGGTATATTAAAATTTGATGCCAAAATCATAGAAGTTATAAGATTATTATCGCCGTCATTTCGAAGTCTTGCTAATGGAATCTGCGATCCTGTAAATATAATAGGCTTTGTTAAATTTTGGAAAGCAAATGATACAGCACTACTACTATAAGCCATCGTATCTGTTCCGTGAACAACTATAAAAGCATCATATTTTCCGTAGTTATTTTGAATTTTTTCAATTATTTTATTCCAGTCTTTTGGAGTCATATTTGATGAATCAAGCAAAGGATTCATCTCAATAATATCATAGTCGGCAATTCCAGTTTTTTGACCTTTTGGATACATGTCTAAAAATGATTTTAATTTTTTTTGTAGAAAATGTTTCTTCGGGACATACCCTTGCGAACTTTCCTCCATGCCTATTGTACCACCGGTGTAAATGAGAAGTATTTTTCGACCGTCAGATTTAACCTTATAATTTTAGAGATTCTCAAATATAACATTGGATAAATGGAGAATCAATGCAATTGATATTAATATTCCGAATAGAATCATTATTGTTTTATTTGAAAATTTCATTTATATATATAAGATAAATAAAATTAATGACTAAGAAGAGTAAATGAATTAGTACTTGAAAATCCTGCACCGCCCGTAATTGCGTTAGATGGATTTGCTCTACCAGAACAGTTGGGGCAGTAACCTTTGGGACCGTTACATCCGCAAGATGATGAAGCCTTTTCTGATACTTTAACTGCTGGTGGCGTAACCCCTATAATTGTGCCTGGAATACCTGGAAAGCCAATATTTGGTGTTACCAGTGTAACAGATGTATGGTGGGTATAAAATAAAGGCATTGATACTCTTGCTTCAACCACGCCACCTTTTGAAGTATCAATAGCTACTGCCAATAATTGAGTAGATCCATTTTTATAAATCATTGTTCCTTTTGGTATAACTAATGATGGCGATTTTATTTGAAATTTTTGGGTATAATAACTTGTCATTTGTGTTTCTTTGCATATGTTATTTCCACCTGCTTTGCGATTTTGTTTCATAATTCCCAATGATTTCATGCTTCCAATAGAAGGGTTTGTCTTTCCAAATCCTTGCGCTCCAGCAACTTTACTAATTGGTGCTTTATTGGCTCCAAGATAATAAAATCTTGTACCTTGTCCTAAAGACCCGCCTCTTAATTGTTTTGCTCTCATTATTCCACGTCCTGGCATTATATATTACAATAATAAAATAATAAAAACATAATATATTATTTAATAATGGATTCCGTATCTGAAAATATTGAAATTACTAATCAAAAAGCATTAATAAGTTTTATGAATTGGGCAAAACTAAACGGTGCAATTTTTCCAGATATTAGTTTTAAAGTATATGGCGAAAATGAAAGGGGTGTTCATTCTCGTAGTAAAATTAGGAAAGGATCTAATCTAATTAAAATACCTCTGAAAATGATAATACACGATGGTATGGGAGAGCATACGCCGATAGGAAACAAACTAGTAAAATATAATCAAGGAAGAATTAATAATTTCAGTATTATCATGGTGGTTGTCTTTATTTTAACAACGATTAAAACAAATAAATTTTTTAAACCATATTACGATATTTTACCGAGAGACGTTAGTAATTTTCCAATATTCTGGAATAATATAGAGTATGAACTATTAACTGGCAGTCATATTTTATATATGATTCGACAAAGACAAAAATCATTTATAGAAGATTATCAAACCATAATCAAGATATGTCCAGAATTCAAACAATGGTCGGTAAAGGAATTTTTATGGGTAAGAACAATTGTTGGAAGTAGAAATTTTGGAATCAATATCCATGGCGTTTCTCGAACTGCATTGGTTCCGCTGAGCGACATGTTAAATCACGATTCAAATCCCAAAGTTAAATGGGGATTTGATAACAAAGATGATTTTTTTAAAATGAAATCAAATGAATCGTTCAAAAAAAATATAGCGATTACGGATACTTATGGCAAAAAATGCAATAGTCAATATTTTTTGTATTATGGATTCACTCAACCCGACAACCCCCAAAATACAATCTATATTAATTTGATTCATCCCAATTCCAATAACAAGCAAATAAAAGATGAAATAACTGCCAATGTTAAAGGTTTTTTAGGAAAAGATATTGATAAGTTAATATTTAATGAATTAATGACATTTCTTAGAATATCGTTGGCGACAAAGCAAATGATAAAAAAATATAAATATAGAAGTCAATATTTTTATCCATTGAATAATTCACACGAAACAACTGTTTTAAAAGCACTTGATGTTTATTTAAATACTCTTCTTTCTAAATACAGGATAACACGCAATAAAATAAATGAATTATTAACCTGTACTCCGCGTTTATCTAAAAAATGGAACGGGTTAATACTTTTAAAAGGAGAGATTGAAGTTATATTTTTTTACAAAAAGTTAATTCAGCAATCATTGGATTATATTACCAAAAAAAATGATAGTTTTGATAAAGAATACAACTCATATTTTATTAAGTTAAGGAAATTGAGGAACGATTGCGTCGATTAGATCCTGCTCTTGATGTAACAATGTTATCTATTGTATTTACAATATCATTGCTTATGATATTATCTAATTCTTCTGACGTTAATGCAGGTGCATTATTGTCAGGAATGTAATCACGTATATCGAATCTACAAATGGGGCATGTCGCACTATTTCTGAAATGGCGACGTAAATTCATTTCTCTAAAAATGTGTTTACATTCTCTTATTCTTAAAATAGAATCTCCTTCGGTAAAATCCAAAAGATCTATAGGGCAAGAGGTTTGATAATTATTCGAGATATCGCGCCACATTAGTAACTCTGTACTTCGTCTTATCTGCGATACACTTGGCCTGATTCTTACCGGCGATAAGTTAGCCAAAGGATTTTCCACTGTTCTCCTAGTTCGAGTGTTCGAAAATGTAAAAACGCGATGCCTATATGGTAAAGATGTAACAAATGATGAAGATATACCAGATCCACTAACTGAAGTAGATCGCCTTTCAGATACAGGACTCTGACGAAGATTTCTAGTCATACTCCTTATAGTGGGTATGTCAATAGGAGGAGGAATAGTTGGTGGTGGGGGCGGTGGTGGAATAGATGGTCTATTTAAATTTGTGGTTAATGACTGCGTTGTTGTACTAGGAGGTAAAGATGTGATTCTAGAAGTTGGCCCTAGAATACCAGCCGGGTCTAGTATAGCGATGCTAGACCTTCTATGTCTAATTCTAGTGGTTGTATCATTGATTGGTGTTGATTCATCTTCTTCCTCGTTTGAATTTATGTTATTTAGCGAATTTATTGTTTCTGATAAACTATCCAGTTCTGAATCAGGTTCGGAATTGTTTGTCATACTAGGAGCTATTTCATCTATCAAGGATTCTACTTGTCTATTGTCTAGATTTCTTATTCTATCACCATTTGCATATATATTAATTATATCGGTAACTCGGCTATTAAGTTCCGACATTTCACTGGCAATATTTGTTAGACCTCTTTGTTGGGCTGTTGCAAATCTCAAATACTCATATACAATCTGATTCATACTTACACTCATATAGCATGACTGAATATTATTTGTTGAGAAATGATATAAGAATAATAGAGGATTAATACTAATATGAGTATATCTAAAAATTACGAAGATAAAGGATTATCAGGGTTAACTAATCTTGGAAACACCTGTTTTATGAATTCAGCACTACAATGTTTATCTCATTGTTACGAATTAAATGATTTTTTGAATAAGGGCACTTATAAGAAAAAACTTAATAAAAAAGCCGAGTCTCTAATTCTTCTTGAATGGGATAAATTAAGGACATTATTATGGAGCGAGAATTGTATAATCAGTCCAGGAGGATTCCTTTCATCGGTTCAAAAGGTTGCTAAAATAAAAGATAAAAGTATCTTTACTGGATTCGCACAAAATGACTTGACTGAATTTGTTATTTTTGTTATTGATTGTTTTCATACTGCTATTTCCAGAGAGGTTAATATGACTATAACAGGCGATACCTTGACTGAAACAGATAAATTAGCAAAAAAATGTTTTGAAATGAAAAAAATGATGTATAAAAAGGAGTATTCGGAATTTTTAAATTTGTTTTATGGAACACACGTTTCCAAAATTGAGACAGAAAATGGTGAATATATTAATGCAACGCCTGAGCCCTTTTTGCTTTTAGATTTACCATTACCCACTGAAACCTTAAAAAATAACAAACCATGCACTTTGAAAGAGTGCTTAGATAATTATACTGAGGTGGAAATTTTAGATGGAGATAATATGTATTTTAATGATAATACTGGAAAGAAAGAGGTTGCTAAGAAACAGCTATTGTTTTGGAGTTTACCAGAAATTTTAATTATAACATTAAAAAGATATTCAAATTCTGTTAATAAAAATCAGGCGATTGTTCACTTTCCTTTAGAAAACATGGACATGTCTTCATATATCGTAGGCTATGATAAATTTTCTTATAATTATGATTTATGCGGTATATGTAATCATAGCGGTGGTGTTTTTGGTGGTCATTATACTGCTTATGTTAAAAATGCAAATGGAAAATGGTATCATTTCAATGATCCTAATGTGGAGGAGGTAAATGACACAACTAAATTAATTTCTCCTAAATCGTATTGTTTATTCTATCGTAAAAAAAAATAGATGAGTATATTATATACCAATGCTAGATATTACACCAACACAAGGGTTTCCACATATGTATGATTTTATAGGAAAAACGGCTTCTAAGGGTGCGAATCCTTTAGTTTTAGTTATTCTTACTGCAATTATAATGTTATATTATCTTTTATTTAGGCATTGGGAGTAGTGGTGTTGCAACTACATCTGCTCCTGTATCGGCGGGAATGACATTTATTGAGATTATTTTATGGGGGTTATTTGTATTTTTAGTTTTAATAAATGGGTTACAGTATTTTTTTAAGGTTGATATAAGAACTGGTATTAAACATTTATTCTCGAAAGAGCCTGAAATTGATATTGCTGTTATTACTCCACCTGATGATTTAACAGAAAAGGATGGTGATGGAGGTGATGGAGGCGATGCGGAATATTCCGATGGTACTGTTCCTGAAATCACCATTGCAAAACAAGTGTTCCATATTCCTGATAATACATATACATACAAAGATGCAAATGCTGTATGTGCAGCATATGGTGCCAAGTTAGCAAATTACAGTCAAGTTGAAGATGCCTATAATAAGGGCGGTGAATGGTGTGGATACGGATGGTCTGCGGATCAAATGGCTTTGTATACTACACAAAAAACAACCTGGGACAAATTGCAGGGGATAAAGGGACATCAACACGATTGTGGTAGACCTGGTATTAATGGAGGTTATATAGGAAATGAAAATGTAAAATTTGGAATTAACTGTTATGGATATAAACCCAAAATGACGCCTCTTGAAAAGGAGATGTTAGAAAAAAGCTCTCCTATGCCCATGACACGCCGTGAGAGGCGTTTTGAGAAAAAAGTAGATGAATATAGACAAAAACTACCAGATATTCTTGTTTCTCCGTTTAATTATGATAATTGGAGTCAAGTATAATTACTAAGTTTTAAATAAATTAGTAATTATATTTTCCCTTTCTTATGAGCACCGATTATAAGAAAACTCAGAATAGCCCAAACAATAAATGCGCCACTCGAAACCATGTTTACACTTAATTTTTTATAATGCGATGTAACAAGATGAATAAATACAATAGCTAAAAACAAAACAAAAGAACTGTATGCATATCCTTCAAAATATTTCTGTTTTGTCGCATTAGAATTCAGGAAAAAGGAGGCGATAATTCCCGTAGGTAGTCCTCCAACAATAGGGGCTAATTCTGGACCCATTATATTAGACGCAACTTTAGATCCAGCAATGATGCCTCCACCTATTAAAAATGATTTAATTATATCCATTATAGACTATAATGAGAATAATTATTTATTTTAACAGTTTTCTTTTTTTAGTAAAGTCTTGAATGCATAATTTTATATGTTTACTTATAAGTTTGTAATCAGATGATGCCAAATTGGCTAAACTAATTCTCAAATACCATTTTGGCGCACCAAACCCTATACCAGGCAATAGTACAGTTTTGTATTTTTTAGCTAAATGAAATAAAAAGTGTAAATAATTAGTTTTTTCTAGTTTTGCCCTGGCTTCTTTTCCATATAAATTTTCAGTAATCTCTGGAATATTTAACAAATTATAGTAATTTGTAGATCTGGCTGTAATTACCACTGGTGTATTTAATTCAGAATACAATAATTGCATTCTATATTTCAATAAGCTGAGTATTTCATTTTGATATACTCTTTTTTTATCATTCATATCGTAAAATAATAACATTCCTATCATAGCTTGTTGTGGCGTGGATAATCCACCCACATGAGCTTCCGCTACCTGCCTACTATCACTTACTAATCTTTCCATAAATGTTAATTTACTGGGTGTAACTGATGATGTAGCATATCTTACCTTAAGCTGTTTTTTAACGTTCTTCGGTAAATTTTTTAATAATGTATTAAATCTATTTTCTTTACGCACCATACAAACGCCCAACCGCCATCCAGTTGTACCGAAATATTTTGAAAGTGAGTAAACTTCAATAGTATTTTGAGGGCAAGAATAAGCCAGTGAATTATATTCTTTTACGAAAGGGGCATATACGTTATCGGAAAGAATAACCAAATCCTTTCTTACGGTATTTACAATCTCTCCAATCTTTTTAATATTTCTAAGCGGTAATGAAAATGCCCCAGGATTTGCAGGATTTACCATAAATAATCCTTTGATCTTTTTATCTTTTAATTTTTCAATCTCTTCGTCAGATAATGACCATTCGTTATTTGGATCTCCTTGCATTTGTAAAATTTTAAGTTTGTATCGTTTTAATATGGGCATTTCAAGGTAAGGGCTAAAAATGGGCGTTATTAACGCAATAGTGTCACCGTGTCTTAATAATCCATTAATATGTAATGTGTTAAACACATAAAGAATTCCAGCTGCGGCTCCTTCAGTAGCAAAGTATTCATAGTCATCTGGTTTTTCAGTTGTATTTTTATTACCAAAAATAAGATTATGCATAAAATTTTTAACAATTAAATTCAAGTGAGGTTGAATACGCGGAGGCGAAGGATAAAAACAACCAATCATTGATAAAACAACGTCATGCATTATACGATTGACATTCAAATTTTGCTTCTTAGCTTCTACTGCTAGATACTTTAAATATTCCCCAATAAATTTCTCTTCTTTTTTATTTGACATTTTTTTAAGATGTTTCATCATGCCAGTTTGAAAATTCATTTTACCAGGTAATGGGTAAACCTTTAAACCTACTATTTTATCCACGTTTGGTATAGGTTGTAGGTCTGATGACAATTGTAAGCAGGACGCTTGTAATTGAGTATAACATTGCCTTACAAAATTATTATAAAAATTTGGATTTCCTCTACCTGCATTTAAAAACATGGTAAAATCATCTAAGGGATTTTTGGTTTTAGCTAAATAAATTAAAGTATTTTTAAGTTCGAAAGGTGATAATTTTTTAAACTGTGCAAGGCTATATTTCAAAAACGCCTTTCTAGTTATTACTTGCTCGCCTACCTTTTCATATTCTTGAAAAGACTTGATTTTCTTTATACTTTTTTTTCTAGATATTTTGCTTTTCTTTGATCTTTTTTTTAATGTTTTTGCCATTCTTATACATAATGTTATGAAAATATTATGTATAAGTTAATTTCTTCTTGTCTTTCTTTTTGATCGCTTTTTTCCTTTACCTCGCGTTTTTCGTTTCTGTTTCTGTTTCTTTTTTTGTTTTGGTTCCATTAATTTTAATAGTTTATCATACAAACCTTCACTAATAACCTCTGGTTCTTTTTTAATTATATCCAAAGCATTAGTTTTTGAACTAATGGATTGTTGTAATAAAAATAATCCAGCAGGTACTGCTAAAGATTCAATTCCACCTCCATTTTGATTTTTATATTGCACTAATGCAGGTATACCGCCTTCTAATAATTTATTGTTTATAGAATATCCTGCGGACATAACCTGACCACCTTGTTTATGATATATAAAATTTTCAGCGTCCATTGATATATATTAATTAACTATTTTTATATGATTTTGAAGTCCAATCAAAATTCTTATTTGCATTGTTCGATGATTCTGTATAATTTTTTCTTAAGTTATCTAATCGTGCATTATTGAATTCAAGTTTTCTATCCTCATGAGTTCTAACCATACTGGATGCTAAACTTGGTGTATCATAAAATATTTCTAAATCATAATAGGGTTTCAGATTACTGAAAACGGTTCCTAGAAAAGTTCCCATATGACCCAAATCTACTTCATTATCAAATAAAGTAGCCCCACTATTTCTACATAAATTTACTTGTTGTTCCCAAAAAGATTCTAGTTTTTGTTCACAATTTTTTTCGTACTCCCACCTAAATTCATTTTCTAAAATATCTCTTGTTTGAGGATAGTCTAAAAAATCCTTCAGTTTAAAACATTCTTTTAATATTTGTCTGTCCCTAATAACCTCTTCGTCTTCTTCTCCTTCGTCATCATAAGCATATTCTTTAAAGTCGTTTGCTACTGTATTCATTCTTCGTTTGATAGGTGATATATTAAAGTAGCTATTTCATCTTTAAATTGTTTTTCATCTTCTATGACGTATCCCGATTTATTAATCAAATCTTTTAACTTATAATAGAAATCGACCACATATTCACCGTGCGTTACGGTGTCTTTATTTGATTTCCAAAAATCGGGGTTATCAGATTTTACAGTAGATTCCCACCATCTTTGATATGACATAGTTTTTTTTGGGACAAGTAAATTTGGAAAATTTAAGGGATTTGATGTATATTGTACTTCTTTTGACATTTAATTAATTAGAAGTGCAATATTTAAATTATTTTGCATAAGTTCTTTTTACCTCTGGTACATATTTCACCTGTCTTTTTTGTCTAATATAGTCAACTAATAATTTGACCTGCTCCTCGTTATCTATACAATCGCTTAAACACTCTTTAATTAATTTAAAAGTCAAAGGGGAGGTGACCTTTACATTCTGAAATTTCAATGATCCATCAGATATTTCTACAACATTATGTGATAAATTATGATCTACAGCATGGGCTAAAATATTATTTGCTAAATTACTTTTTGTTTCTCTTAACCGTTTGATTTCAGTGTTATACTTCTTTAATTGGTTATCTATGGTAACCCATTGTCTGATTTGATCTTCAAATGACATTTATTTTATAATAACAAAATATATTTAACTTATTTGGATGATTTTACTTATATTATATATATTTTCAATTACATATAATATTTATTAATTACTTGCGTCTTTTAGATTTACCGCCTCTGCGTCTTTTAGATTTACCTCCTCTGCGTTTTTTAGATTTACCTCCTCTGCGTTTTTTAGATTTACCACCACGTTTAACTCGTTTGCTTTGTGCACGCAAAGCTTCGTAAAGAACAATTGAAGGAAGGGCAGTTTTAAGGGCTCCAACAACTCCAGCCAATAAACTACCACCTCGTTTACTTTTAGTTCCAGCGCGACGGGTACGTCCCGATCCTCTTCGTCTTCGTGTTTTAGCCATTATACATTAAGCAAAGAAAAATTTAGAAATGGTTGGTAATTTAATGTCACTTTTATTATTACGCAACAATAATATAAATATTCCTAAAATTAACAAAAAACTAAT
>JAAHTH010000641.1_pt2 | contig 10616 bp, 13 predicted proteins | sample 6116091 | NCBI WGS metagenome assembly JAAHTH01 (sample SAMN13939990, study PRJNA603662) | sponge metagenome | isolation source: marine sponge | host: Mycale hentscheli | place: New Zealand | collected 2006
GTATCCTCTCCTCCATCCCTCACCGGTCCCGCCCTTTTACGCCATCCTCCTTCACATTCATCACGACCCTTAGCCCACACCATGCTTTTGAGAGGATAAGGAATTGATATAACCTCTTTATCTACCTCTACTAATTTATTTATTGATTCAGGTTGAAAATGAATGTCAGAGTCTATGAATAACAAATGACTAAATTTAGATTCCATAAATGCAGATACACACAGATTACGACCTTGTGTTACTAAAGAAGATTTCATTAATTGAAACATAACTTTTCTTTTTCTTAAGAAAGCATATTTTTGTAATTCTAAACAAGCTTGAGCATAGTGGATGCTTACTTCACTATGAACAGGTGTACCAACAAACAATGTACATTCGGGAAGTTCTTTTAATTCATTTTTAAACCATATAGGTTTATTTGGTTCGTGCATTGGCTACTCCAGTTAAAAAGTTTATCCAATCCATTTTTTTCTTTTCCCAAGTATAAAAATAATTAAAGTATTTTTGTTGAAATTTTAATTGATCTATACACGCTGGTTGAGCTAATTGGTTTGGAATTTCATCTATTGCAAAAGCAAATTGTCTTGATAATTTTTCATAGTCATCTTCGTATGGCACATATACTGGAAACTCACCGCAAGTCTCAAACAAAGCACCATAGTTTGTACATACCATGAATAATCCACACGCTAAGGCCTCTACGGCTGCATTACAGAAGGTTTCTTCAAAAATACTAGGGTACACTAAGGCATCATAAGTAGGTAGGTTATCTACCAAATATTGATGATCCTGATATCCCATATAATTTACATTTGGTAAATCTTCTGCTTGTTTGTATAGATCCGCATATTCATGATCAAACTCTTTTTTAAAATGATCTCCATATATTTGAGTGCTAGAATAAACATCTAATTCTACATTTGATTTAACTAATTGCATTGCACCTAACAAAACATTTAATCCACGCCAAGGTGTAGAGTGATAAAGTATTCTAAGCTTATCACCTTTTTTATAAAAATTTGTTTTAAGTTTTACTGGACCTAAACCATTTTTGATTACAACACATCTTTTGGTTGGTACATCATAAGCCATTCTAAATTTTTCATAACTCCAATGACTATTAAAAACATACCAATCATATTTATCATGATTTTTTTTATCAGAAAACCAAGGCATCAAGTTAGGTTGATTATAAGAATTTTTTAACCACAATATATTTATTTTATTCTTATCTAAGGGTTTTGATTCTGGTACTGAAAGTGTAATTGAAAATTTATCCAGTAGATCTTTTTCAACATGTTTGTTTAAAAAAGCTAGTTGTAGTTCTGATCCACCTTTTGGGTCCATATTAAACGTCTTTAGTTTGCTTGTGTTCTAAATACTTATTATAAGTTTCTTGTTGAGTAATCAACATAAAAGGTTGTACCCATCTTTCTTCAACCTCTTGTTTCATACCCGGACAATGCCAAGTGTCTGCACGATAAAAAATACAACGATTTACTTTTGATCCAACAACTAAGGTAGGTTCAAAACTATGACTATCTGAATAAAGCTTTGTTCCATCCTCTAAAGAATTAGAATTAAAATATACTAAGCCAGCTAAATTGTAATATTGAGGATCAACATGTTGTCTATGTTGCCCATATGATGGTGATTGTTTTAATTCACTTAATTTAATTTTTCTCAAAAAAGTTATCATATGAAGTATATCTATATTAGTTTCTCTTTTGAAAAGTTCTTTAAATACCTTTTGGCCTGTGTCTTCTTTTTCTAAATAGAATGTCTCCCAACAAGGATAAGCTTTCATTCTATCATGAAAGTATTGTTGGTTAGATTGCCATGTAGCTTGAAATGGTAAGTTAAGAAACTTCAAAGCCATTATTCCTAAATGTGCATTAGGATAAAAATTATCTATTACATTTATCATTTATTTGTTCCACCAAAGAGATCGAGGTTTGGTACTTTGACTACAACATCTGTTATTAAATCTTCTTTTGAATGATGCTTTAAAAATTCCTCTTCAGTTTCATAAGTTTTATCTGTAGATTTACTTCGATAGGTAGTTTTAGTTTCACATTTTATTTTTTGCATATTAGCGCCCTTGTCCTCTGTAGGGCTTATAGTTCTTTTTTTCACTTTTGTTAAGTCTTTTTTTATGACGACCTATTTTAGGTTTTGTTTTTTTGACGTATGTGTTAACACCAAATTTTGACTTCTTAGCCATTCTGGTCTTCTCGGCTAATCTCTAAAATAGATATGGCTCCGCTTATATCTGCGCTATCTGACACTTGTGCTTTTAGTACATCGTTTTCTTCTATTATGATAGGACCTTTTGCTATGTTTACACAAGATACACCACTAAAAGAATCAAAAGCAACTTGAACAGTTTGAGAAGCTGAAGTGTCCGTAACTTGAACAGATATGGTTCGTGAGCCTTGTTCGTTTGCTATTTGTATGTTTTGAATAATTGCTCTAGCATTTGAAGGCGCAGTATACAATGTATTTAAATTTGTATCTGCTGGATCATAAAGAATGCTTTTATAAAAATTTGCCATTAGTACCTCGTATTAAACCAAGTAAATCTTTCTACTTCTTGTTTAATATCTTCTTGAAATGCAAAATTCAACTGGTTTTTTAAAGTATCTAATGAAGCAAGAATTTGTCTTTGATTACCTTCTTCATACTGAGGTTTTGGTTCAGGAATGTAAACATCAATTTTTGCCATTATCTTCTTCCATCAGGTTTAACATCAAATCTAAATTGACCATATCTCCAGCTTTCATTAAGGCCATCAGAAGCAATTTTAACAGCTGCTAATCTACCCCTTGCTCTTGTGTCAATTTTATTTGTAGTAGAGGTTATAGTAAAAGGACCCAAAGGGGAAGAGGCTGCTGTACTCTGTGGAAATTCATTTATAAAAATAGTTATTTGTGCATCACCTGCTATTACTTTGAAGTCTGGTAAAAATCTACTTATACTCATAAATCTTTCACCTTCGCCCTCTACGGTTAAATCAAACTCTCCAGAAGTTATAAAACTTGTTATGGCAGTTTCAGTAGAATCTGTGTTTACCTGATTGTTACCAACTTCGTGTTGATAAAAAACAGAACATCCTTGAGTAACTCCTTGTACCGTAGGGAATGTTGGAATAGATGTAGAATCATATTGAGTAGCAAAAGGATTTTCATAAACCGTAGAACCTACCCATGCTGTTCTGTCGATTGTGCTAGTGGACCAAACTCCTTCAGCATAGTTATAAGTAACACATCTATCAATTTGATCTGAACCAGCTTTAGGATAAAACCAATTCACTTCTGAAAAAAGTTCATTAATACCAGCATAAACTAACTCACCAGAGTCATAGTTTAGTCCTAGATCTCCAGCTCCATTATTTGTAAATACAAAGTCTTCAACTAAACAAGGTAAATTTTTAACTGTACCATCAAAAGCATAAAAGCCTCCAGTTTTACCCATCCAATAAACAACTCCATTTGCATAAACCAAAGCATGTTGTCCAATCAATCCTGCATTTGAAGCAACTTTTCTTATTGAAAATGTAAATGGTGGACCAACGAATTGTATCAAATAAGTTGCAGTATCAGTGGCTACTAAAATATAGTCTTTACCTTTTACAGCTCCAACAATTTTTGTACCATCATCTAGTTGAAAAGTTCCAGCCGTATTCACTGAAGTTGGAGTGTAATCAGATAAACTTTCTTGATTTGAAAAACGAATAAACATTTTATCTTGTGTTCCGGGTGTACCAACAGTTGTTTCTGTTCCTAAATGCAAAAGGTGTCTATCTCTGTCTGAAACTATAGTCATTACTGATTTTGTTGGCATGCCTGAGCCAATGGTAGCCCTATTGGTTAATCCACCTGTTGCAGATGGATCCCAAGTAAACGTTCTTCCGTTTTTAATTGTAGCTATTAAAATTTGACCAAAATTATCTAATGACCAATTAGCAGGATCAAGTACGACTTGACTAGTGCTTGAAGCATTTCCCCATCCTACAAAAGTATTGGCACTTGTAACCGTGTCCAAAGAGCTGTGAGCTGCAGTGGCAGTTCCGTTGGTTCCTCTAGTAATTCCAGTTAAGTCATTACTTGAAACTCCTGAATATGTAATTAATTCGGCTCCTACTAAAATCGTTCCGGAAGTTGGAAATCCAGTGGTGCTAGTTAAGGTAATAGAAGTACCCGATCCTCCGGTTCCATTTGTATCATTAAGTAATGCACCATTTAGAGTATTGACTGCAGAGGTCGCAGTAGTTCCACCCCAGCTTGCAGTTCCATAACCATAACCGTAAGTTTGAAATAAAGGTCCCACAGGTTCATAAGGTTGCGTGGTCAGAGTTCCGTTGTTCGTGACTGATGCTCCAGATTCAGCGACAGCAGTTTGAATAGTGAATGTTGTTGTTGTGGGCACAGTTAAAACTTCATAAAGAATATTGTTAAAAGTTAGAGCAGTAAAACTAGTGCTTGAAAAAGATCCAGCATTTTTAAATGTAGTTAATTCTCCAACCTCTAAATTATGAGGCACTGATGTGGTAATGGTTACAGTTCGTGAACCGAGAGTCGTGGTAATATTTCCTGTCTGCTCGTTATCTGTTTCAATTGGTGTAATATCATAAAAGGCTCCCTCAAAATAAATTGCTAAAATTTTGTTTGTACCAATTGCTGAATATTTATTTCCATTTAGATCTGACCAAACATGAAGAGCTCTAGATGCACCTACTAATTTTGCTTGTGATCCAGTAACAAGAGATTCCCAACCTCCTACTTTTTCAGGTTGTCCATATCTAAATCTTATATTATCACCATCAACCCACTGACCCATTGCTTCTGATTCAGTAGCTTGTTTATTAAATCCCGGTCTTATTTGTACTTTTGTTAAAGGCATAGCTTTATTATACTATATCTCACGTATTGTATAAATAATGAGCTAATTACTCTATAGGCTTATTTTCGTCTATTTCTTTTGGTTTCCATGCATCTATTTCAGTTCCAGCTGTAGGTATAGTATTCATGTTTTTTACATCTTTTGAAAAAGCTCTATTCCACATAGCTACCATATTAATCATTCTGTTACCAAAATGTCTTAATGCTTCTGGAGTAAAAATAAAATAACCTTTTTCAAGAATTATTTTTCTTTCTTCTGGTGTAAATTTAAGATGGCATGAACCGTCTTTTTTTTGATAAAAGTCCATTAGACTCCTCCTTTTTGTTGTTGATCTTCTTTTAAACGTTTTCTTACATATGCATGATCTTTATGTTTAGGATCTCCCATTACTTTTTTATTTTACTTACATTTTAATTTTTTATGAGTAACACCTCCATCATATCCATAGTATTCTCGACCATCCATAAAATATTCTTTAAATCTTCCTTTTGCATTTACATAATGTAAAAAAATTTGTGAATACCAGTCCCCCCTAAATTTTTCTCTCCAGTGATCATGGTCAAAACCCATATATAAAACTGCATCACCCGGTTGTAACTCAACTGGTTTTCCTTCAATAAATATTGGCCATTCTGTTCCATCTGATCCCACATGTACGGTTACGCTTATTTCACAACTTGGTCTATCATTATGTTTTTTTAATTCATCACCCCAAGTATAACAACGCCAGAACGAGTAAGTAGGCAAGCAACTAAGATTAGTTTCTTTATTCATTCTTTTAATTTTTGCTCGTAATAATGCATCAGTTATTGGATCAGCATAATTAGAAGTAACTCCTGACTTTGTTTGACCCGCATCCCATTTACCAAATTTATTATTATTTCGATGAAAAGAAACTGTGTAGTTTGATAAAAGAGTTCTTTCTTCTTCTGTTAAAAAATTCTTTACTTTCTTAACGTGGTAATCTTTTGAAAATGTTTTTTCTATCATATTGCCCATGACACACAAGAATATCGTGTTCCTTTTTTTACTGGCTCTACTTTATGTGCGTACATAAAATTACTTGGCCACATTACTATTCTATTTGCTTTTGGTTCTGCTAACCATCCTTCATCACCCTGATTTTTCCTAAATCTTAATCCGCCTCCTTCATACTCATCATTTATAAATAAAATTATGCTCATCATTCTTGGGGCTTTTTTAGAATGATCCACATGCCAATCATAAAATCCACCCTCTGTATATTTAAGTAAATGTATTTCATTTATTTCTGATGCAACAATATCAATATTTAATTCTTGTTGATAACCAAATAAACCTTTATTAAATAAATATCCCAATAGATTATTCCATCTAGCAGTTGTCATGTCACTATTATAATTATTTAAATATTTAATTTGATTTTTTCTTATTTTGTTATCTTTTGTTGGAGTATCTTTTCCAATAATTAAAGCATCTTCCCATTTACAATGAGAGCCTTTCATGTATTCGAGTAATGAAGCGTGAATATCTTTAGGTAAAAAGTCGTCTGATATTAATATGTACTTTCCTATGTCCATGATTTTTTATTCCAATATTTTTTCTTATATTTATATAACAAATCTAGATCAAAAAATACAGGTTCAAATTTTTTTGATTTGTCATTGGAATGTATTTTCATTTTCCACTTATCTCTTTTAAAAGGAATTACTTGTACATAAGGAGTACCTCTTTTAATTGTACCCGAATAATTAGGATACTTATCCCCATTCATTGTGAAAGGAAAATTTATTTCTAATGGATAGGTGTCTGTATCTACAATTCCTGAGATAATTTCAAATCTATCATCTCTATTATTTAATGGAGGTGTAAATAAACAAGAATACCCGGGAGGTGTTTTAATTTTCCACGGGTTATAAAATTTATGAAAATTTAAATTTCTATTTTTATCCACTAAGGGACTGCCCTCTAGTTGTTTAATATCATGAACAGAATCTCTTGTGTATCCTGCATCATTCATATTTAAACCTTGGCTTCTTACATTTTGTTTAGATAAACCAAATACAAATGAAGAATAAGGTACACCTGCATTATTTAGTTTACCGTGTTCTAATGAAAGATCTTGAGGGGTTTCCAAAACATAACCTGAGCTTATAGCATCTAAAAAAGGCATACAGCCTTTAACAGTTTGCTTATGATGAGAATGATCTAATTTTCTAAACCATTCAGGTATATTTAATTTTATTGGTTTTGGATAATTTTGCTTAAGATCCACATAATCTTTTTGACAAATAAACTCTATGGTCTTCTCGAACATAGAATGGATTTATCACAGATTATGCAATTTGCAAAGCGATATAAGCTGGAGAAATACCCTTAGCGTCTAGAGTTTTTGCTAAAACTCCAGTAGTTGGCATTGAAACTGAGCTTGTATCAAAACCTTGTAACGCTGATTTAAAAGTATTTAAAGCTGGAACCATTCCTGAGTTAGGCCAGTCTGCAACACTTTGATCAATAGCAACAATTAATCCTGCTATATCAGAGTCAAGTTGTGCTTTTTCTCCGTACCCTAATGATTCGTTATCTGTACCTTCGTTAGCTTCTTCCTCATCTATACCATCATTACTCCAAGAAACGTTACCTGAAGCAACATCTACTTGAGGGTATGAGATACCAAATCTTACTTTATTAAACTCAGCTTCAGTAATTGTCTTTTGAATACTTAAAGGATGAGAATGTCTAATATAAGCTAAGTGAGTATCATCAGAAGCAATCTTTTGTAAGAAACCAGTTTGTTGTTCAAAAAGTGCGTATGCCATTTTAATTTATACTCCTTATAATGTTTCTGTTAGTGAACCAATATTTTCTAAAACGATTAAATATCCGCCCTTGCCAGCCGTACCCTGAGACGAAGCTCCGCCACCGCCTCCATTTGTTGGGCCGTTTCCACTCGCAGGTGATTGAGTAAGTACATCTGTTAATAAACCGATGTTACCCATTCTCGTATTATTTGTAAAATCATATGGAGCAGATGGACTATTACTGAATGGTCCAGTGCTGTAATTATATGGTCCAATGTTTGATAAATTAGTTGGATAAGTAAAAGTAGAAGGTCCCGCACTCATTCCTAAACCTGCATCAGCTGGATCAGGGAAACAAGTTCTTGCTCCCGGTGCTGATCCCGGTGCTCCACCAGAATTTGATTGGTTACCAGAAAATTGTGCAGCTGGTCCTCCAGCTCCACCGTTTGCTGTTCCTAAGTTTGCAATCGTTGTAGCGTTTCCAGCATTACCTACGGCTTGGTAAGGTCCTTGGTTTCCACCAGTACCTACTGAGAAAGGTTGTGCGTAAGGTTGTGAAATTGGAGTTTCAAAATATCCAAATCCACCCAATCCGCCTCTAGTTCCAAGCGAACCGTTTTGCCAGTTGCCGCCCGGTCCACCTCCACCGCCTCGCATGAATGCTCCAACAACTGTTGCAGTTGCGTTTGCAGTGTAAGTTCCAGAAGTCGTGTCTGAAGCTGTGTTCGCTAGTTTTGCAATCATCGCTGTAGTCGGCCCAGAAGATCCAGCAGATGCTGCAGTGATTCTTCCTTGAGCGTCTACTGTGATTGTTGCTGCCGTGTAGTTACCAGCTGTGACTGATGTGTTTGCTAATTGGTCTGCACCAACCGCATCGTCTGCTATTAAAGCACTTGTGATGGCATCATCAGCGATTTTTGCAGTCGTTACGGCATCGTCAGCGATAGCTGCTGTAGTTACAGCGCTTGCTGCGAGTTGGGCTGATCCAATAGTTCCACCTAAAGTGTCTAATGAAATTTCATTTAAGTTTGTTCCATCGGAATATGCAGCGTAGATTTTACTTGCATCGCATGTAAATCCTGTTCCGCTTGCAGTTTTAATTGTTAAATTTGTTGGATTAGTTACTGCTGAACAATCGAAGATATAAAATTTTTCGATTGAATCAGGTATAGTTACATTACTTGCGCTTCCTAAAGTTATAGTCGCAAATTTAAGAACCATATTTCTTGCATTTGATAACTGAGCATTTGTCATTGCTAAAGTTACAGTTCCGCCATCAGATAAAGTTATTGATTCGAAACCAGCAACAGCTTGTTGAATTAATTGTAAGTTTGTATTTGTTTTATCTCCCCATGTACCGGCATTTTCGCCAGTTGTCATGAGTTCTAGTTTAAGATCACTTGAATAATTTGATGCCATAAAAATTTCCTTTAACTCCTTATATCATATATTAAGCGGCTAGATCAACCTCAGTCCAGACATTATTTACATTTGGATCGATCTCATTCCACGAGTAAATGATAGGTGTACCAACACTACTTGTCAAGCCTATGCCAGTTACAGAAACGTTAGCAGTACCAGTATTTGTAACCTGTCCTACTGAAATATTTGCTTGAGATCCAGTAGCCTCAGCCACAGAAACTCCGTCAACTTGACCTACACTTGGTGTTAAAAATTGACCAGCTAAAGTACCAGTATTTGCGTCTCCATTTACTTCAGAAATTGTTCCTACACTACTAGTTAATGCTGAACCAGTTACATCAACAGGAATCTTAATTCCTCCAACTGCTTGACCAACAGACGCTGCTAATTGCTGGCCTGTAACGTCTTCGAATGTTGTTTGTTCAACGGTGAAAGTTCCTATAGAAATATCTAATTCGTGTTCAGGTGATTGAATAATACTTGTATCGTTATCAATTCTAATACTGTAAGTTCCAATATTATCAAAGTTTAATTGTTGACCTGTTACTTGAGCTGTAAAATCAGTTTTACCAACAGCTGTTCCGATTGAAGAAGTCATTGACTGACCAACTAACAATACAGAGAAAGTATCTCCCCATGCTCTGTTACCCCATTTACCTCGGCCCCAACCAATTTCAATTAATCCTTCTGCAGTTACAGTTCCAATTGCAGAAGTCATTGATTGACCAACAGCAAGTACATCTCCTGAAATACCCCAAGAGCCTTCGTCCCAAGCTTTTCTGCCCCAACCTATATTTACTTCTCCTGATGCAGTTACAGCTCCTGCAAATGATACTGCGTCCACTCCTGATGGTGTAGCTACAGCTGGAGCTAGTTCACCCCAAAGGTTTTCACCCCAAGTATCCGCACCCCAACCTATGTTTACAATACCGGTTCCAGTTGCGGTTCCAATACTACTTGTTAGTTGTTGTCCAACAGCATTGCCCTGATTATCAGTTAAATTACCCCAGAACCCAGAGCTCCACGATTGTCCACCCCAACCTGTATTGACTTCAGCTGATACTGACTCACTACCTATAGCTGAAGTTAATAAATTTCCTGTTACATTAATATCATTTTCGTTTGTGCCCCAAGAATTTTGGCTCCAACCTAAAGCACCCCAAGTGGTTTGAGTCATATCCATAATACCACCCATTCCAATTCCATGGATGTAACATAAATAATAAAAATCTGTTTCTGATGAAGGAGTTACTTCAACATATCGAGTTGTAGCAGCGTTAAAAGTTGTAGTGTTAGTGTAGTTTGCTTGGTTACTAGCTCCATCAAGATAGTAAGTTACACCTGAAGAAATAATTCCAGACGTGCTAGTGTTTGTAGAAAAAACTAAGGGGTGATTATCATTTGTACTTTCGCTTTGATCAAAACGTAAAGTTCCCCCATTGACCCAAGAAACAGTTCCGGGTCCAGTAGCATTTCGAAGGCCATTTAAATAATAAACGCTCCCTGTGCCTC
>JAAHTH010001141.1_pt1 | contig 10616 bp, 18 predicted proteins | sample 6116091 | NCBI WGS metagenome assembly JAAHTH01 (sample SAMN13939990, study PRJNA603662) | sponge metagenome | isolation source: marine sponge | host: Mycale hentscheli | place: New Zealand | collected 2006
TTGTTAAAATAAAATACTAAATTTGTAAAAAAATAATATTATGGCAAATACTTATAAATGGAAAATTAATCAACTTGATGCTAAAATACAACAAGATGGTTTAGAGAATGTGATATATACAGTACATTGGTCATATATTGCTGAGGATGATTCCGAACCAAAAATTGTAGTTAATTGTATTGGTTCAGAATATTTTAAATATATTGAAGGTGATCCTTTTACACCATACAACGAGTTAAGTAAAGAAGATGTTGTTGGTTGGCTTGAATCTAAAATTGATGTTAATATAATGCAAGAAAATTTAAATAAACAAATTGAAAGTATAAAAAACCCAGTTGATGAGTATTTAACACCAGATTGGGATTAATAATAAATAATTAAATAAATAAAAATGAGCAAATTAGAGGAAAAAGAATTAAAAGATTTACAAGAAAATCAAGGCAAAGTAAATCAAATTGTATCTAATATGGGTGCAATATCTATTCAAAAAATTAACTTAGAAAAAACAAAGGAATCTTTACTAGGTGAATTAAAAAAAATAGAAGATGAGCAAAACGATCTTAAAAAAGAGCTTGAGGAAAAGTACGGAAAAATCTCAGTTAATTTAGAATCTGGCGAATACGAAATTATCCCAGATCAAAAATAGATCATGGCTGTTATAAATGCCACTAGCTTTTTATTATTAAAAGATACAACTGTTATAGGGCATTCTAAAAGCACAAGTTTCAATGTAAATGTTGACTTACCAGAATCCACTAGCAAAGATAGTTTGGGTTGGAAAGAGGTTATACCAGGTGTAAAATCTGGTACTTTAAGCTGTGAATGTTTAACTGATTATTCAGATAGTTTAGGTTTTGAGCAGTTAGCCGATATGGTGCTAACTAAACAAAAAGCAGTTTTCTATTTTAAAGACAATGTAAATCCTAAATTAATTGTTAGAGGTGAGGGGTTTATTAACTCAGTTGATGAAACTGCCGAGTTTGAAACTGCCACTAGTTTTAACTTAGAGATTAATCTAACTGGTGTATTTAGTATCTCTGATCCTAGTGAGGGCAAAACTTGGGATAATGTGTTTGAGTTTTGGGAAGATATATCAGATAACTGGGAAGATGTATAATTTTTTTATTTGTATATTTGTCTAAGATTAATAATTTAAAAAATAAATAAATGGCTACAACTGGAGTATTTAATGGTACTGATTTACTACTAAAATTAACTGATGGTACATCAATTGCAACATCCACTATTATCGGACATTCAACATCATGTTCTTTATCACTTTCTAATGACTTGCCAGAGGCAACTACAAAAGATTCAAGTGGTTTTCAAGAAGTTATTGCTGGTGTTAAAAGTGGTGAAATTTCTTTTGAAGGATTAATTGCTTATGATGATGATGCTAACCCAGTAGATTTTGCAGATATTCTTATAGCTCGTAGAGCTGTAACATGGACATTTGGAACTGCTGATGCGGCTGATACTGTTTACACTGGATCTGGTTTTTTAAGCTCAGTTGAGATGAGTGCTGAAATGGAATCACCAGCAACTTACAGTGGATCAATCACAGTTAATGGAGCAATTACTACTGTATAATAAGTAATTAAGTTTTAAAATAAAAGGGGTATAAATTAAGGAACTATACCCCTATAAATATATAGATATGGCAAACAAGAAACGAGGTTACTATACCCTAAAAATAGGTGGCAAAATGCGAACTATGCATTTTTCAATGAATTTCTGGAGCAACTTTACTGAATTTTTACAAGTACCGCTAGACAAAATAGGTGATGTATTTAGTCAGGGTGTATCAATAAAAGCAATTATTGGTTTAGTTTATTCTGGTTTATTAGCACATGATCAAGAACAAGGCAACGAAATTGACTATAATGAATTTAAAGTTGGTATGTGGCTTGAAGATTTTGATGCTGATAAATTAACAGATGTTGTTAAATCAATGATGGAATCCAGAATATTAGGCAATGATCTTAATATGGGTGTTGCTAGAAATATAAAAAAAACTACTAAGCCAACAAAAGAGGGAAAGTAAGTAGCCAACTTGATTGGGATTCTCTTTTAGATTTTTATATTGGTCAGGTTGGCATAAACCCAGATAATTTTTGGAAAAATACTTGGAAGGAAAATCATCTTTTGGGTGAAGCTCACATGATTAAAACTAATACTAATTGGGAACAAGCTCGATATATTGCAACTATGTTATACAATGTAAATTGCAATAAACAAGGGCAAATGATTACACCAGATAAATTATTCCCATTGCCTCAAGATGTTTATTTAGGCAAAGGAAAACCAAAATCAACAAAAGAGAAATTTATTAAATTTAAAGAAAAGGTAAAACAATCTAAGCTACCAAAATAGGTGGCTTATTTTTTTTGTATTTTTGATAAAAATTAATTCATGGCAAAGTTAAGATTAGATTTACAGCTAACTGGGTTTAAACAAGCATCTGGAAAATTAAAACAATTCGGCAACAAAATGAAGTCGGTGGGTGCTAGTATGCAAAAATTTAGCTTACCATTGGCTATTGCTGGTGGTGCGGCCATAAAGATGGCATCAGATTTTGATAAAAATATAACTAAGATTGAAGCATTAGTTGGGCGAACTGGAAAAGAGTTAGATAGTTTTGCTGAGGCATCAAAAAGAATGGCAACTGAAACTGGTATATCATCAGCACAAACAAGTGATGCTATGTTTTTTATTGCATCTGCTGGTTTAGAGGGTGCTGAGGCAATATCAGTATTAGAGGCGGCATCAAAAGCTAGTGCCTCTGGTTTAGGTGATGTTGCAAGTATAGCTGATTTAGCGACATCTGCAATGAATGCCTATGGATCTGCTAACTTATCGGCTGAGGGTGCAACAGATGTATTAACAGCGGCAGTTAGAGAGGGTAAATTAAGCAGTGAGGAGTTAGCTGGTGCAATGGGTGGTGTTTTACCAATAGCATCTAATTTAGGTGTTAGCTTTGATGAGGTTGGTGCAACTTTAGCGGCCATGTCAAGAACTGGAACTAATGCGGCAAATGGTGCAACTCAGCTTAATAGTATTTTAGCTGGTTTATTAAAACCTACAAATCAAGCCGAAGATGCACTTAGATCAATGGGATTATCAAGTAGTGGATTAAAACAACAAATAAAAGATGAGGGGTTATTATCTGTTTTAGAAACTTTAAAAACAGAATTTGACAAAAATAGTGATGCTGCGGCTCAAGTGTTTCCTAACATTAGAGCATTGAAAGGTGTTTTAGATTTAACTGGTAAATCAGCAGAAACTACAACAATGATATTTGATAAATTGGGTGTGGCTCAGGGATCAACCAAAAAAGCATTTGATGCAACATCAAAAAGTGCCTCATTTAAATTAAAAAAAGCATTGAATGGAGCTAGAGAATCTTTTGCTCAGATGGGTTCTGTTTTATTAACTGGTTTATTACCAGCAATACAAAATATAACTGGGGTTATAACAAATTTATTTACAAAATTTACAAATTTAGATGGTGTTACTCAACAATTAATTTTAGGTGCTGGAGCTTTAATCATAGCATTACCAACATTACTTGGTTTATTTGGTACATTATCTGGTGTTATAGCTGGTTTGCTTTCGCCTATTGGTATATTTGCCGCCGCAATAGCTGGTATTGCTTATATAATAGCCACTAATTGGGGTGAAGTTGCACCAGTTTTAGTTGGGTTATATAATAGATTTGTTGATTTATATAATACATCTGAAAATTTAAGAAAGGCAGTATTTTATTTAGGTGCTGTTTTTAAAACAGTTTTTATAGGTGCAAAAACTTTAGTTATGGAGTTTAGCAATCTTTTTGTAACAATGTGGGAACTTATTAAAGAATTTTCTGAAAAGGGAATGAATGGTAGTTTTATAAAAATTTTAGCCAAAGGATTTAACAAAGGCGAAAATATTGCTAAAGATGGTGCAAAAGAAATTGGTAATGCTTTTACTGATGGTTATGAGGATTTTTTAGGCAAAGAATTAGAGCATAAAACAGTTGATGGTTTAAATACAGCTTTAAGTAATGCTGGATCAACTTTAAAAAATAAATTTACAAGTTTTTTAAGTGATATTGGTATTGGTGGCGGTGGCGGTGCTGGCGGTGGTGAATCTAGTGGTGGTGATGAATCTGGTGGTGGTTTACCATCTTGGGTAAATACTTTAAGCTATCACATGAAAAATTTAGGTGATGAGTCAGATAAAATAAAAGAAAAGTTTTTGAACTTAGCACTAACATCTAATATGGTAGGTGAAGAAATTAGTAGTGCTTTTATGGGTGCATTTGAATCAATGCTTGAGGGTGAAAACTTTTTTAAATCTTTAATAAAAGGTTTAATGGCACTTATTAAAAAATTAGTAGCGGCGGCAATAGCGGCATTTGTATTATCAACATTACTAGGTGGTTTGGGTATTGGTGGCATTGAAAAGGGAGCTGATGGTTTTAAAAAGTTGTTTGGATCACTTTCTGGAATAGGTGATGTTAGTAAATTTGCTGCTGGTGGGATTGTATCTGGTCCAACTCTTGGATTAATGGGCGAATATCCAGGCAGTCGTTCCAATCCAGAGGTAATAGCTCCACTTGATAAATTAAAATCAATGATCGGTGATCGAGGTGGCTCATCTCAAGTACAAGTAAGCGGTCAATTTGCATTGAAAGGTCAAGATTTAGTAGTTGCTTTACAAAGAGCAGATAGGAATAGAAACAGAATTAAATAATGGCATACGGAGTTAAATTTAGATTAGAGTTTTCTGATGATTTAGAAAATGGCAAAAAAATAGAAATCTTAAAAGATGGCTACACTGGAACTGTTTATGATCTAGTAGGCACTAATGATCCAGTACAAATTAGCTGGGATCAAGATGATAATTTTTATGATCCTATAATTGGCTCAACTTGTCAAATAAATCTTTTTGTTACAGATGACACAAATTATGATGATTTTTATACAGCCGATGAAAGGGAATATAAAATAAAAATATCTTATAAAGATGGTAGTAATAACTATCAAACGTATTGGCAAGGGTGGTTATTAGTTGATCAATTTCAAGAAGCTGTTACTACAACCCCATATCCTATAACTTTAAGAGGTTATGATGCCTTGGGTAGCTTAGATGGGTTTACTCAGCCATTGACAACATCTGGCGGCAATGAGTTAGCTGGGGTTTTTATGGTGCATATACATGAAATACTTGAAAATATAGATTTAGGTTTTGATATATATGTATCAAATGATATACAAAAAGATGGTGCATTGACTGGCCATAATGTATTTGATCAAGCATCATGTGGAGCAATTAGTTTTTTTACAGATGGTGTTGATCCAAAAAATTGTAAAGAAGTTTTAGAACAAATGTTAAAGTTTACGAATTCTAGGATATTTCAAAGTTATGGCAGATGGTATATAATAAATAACTCAAGTTATAGTGAGCAATCAGTTAAGGATAGTAGTGCAACAACAGCTAATGGTGGCACAATACCAACTGGCATTAGAGCTGCTGAAACTGCAAGTTTACAAGCAAATAATGATGAGGATATAAAATTTCAAATCTATAATTCAGATGGTGTTTATCAATCAACTAGCACAGTTGATGTTTTGTCTATTGTGCCAAGTGATTTACAACCCATTGGCAATAATTTAACAAAAGAATATTTACGACCATTAAAACAATATACTCAGAGTGTTAATATGGCTGGTTTTTTTAGTACAAACATTATTGGCAATTCTGGTTTTGAATTTGGCACATCTGGCTGGACATTAACTAATAGTAGTATTGTAAATGATTTTAGTTTTCAAGGCGATGCATCTTTAAAATCTACTAACATTCAAACATCAGCTAGCTCAACTGCTGTTACAGCGACATTAGTAAACTATATTGATGAAGCTGGATCTGATTTCATTGGTTATAAATTAAAAATAAATAATTTTTTTAATTCAACATCTGGAGTTGTTAGAGGTTTTAGGTGGCAAGTTAAAGCTGTTGCATTTACAATTCCTGGTGATCCTCCAATAGCAACTAGATATTGGGATGGCAATACTTGGACAACAACAGCCACTATTAATGAGGTTAATATTGTAAATAATAGAAGGTGGAAAAGCTACGACTTTACAGCTCCAGCATTGCCAAATAATTCATGGAGATTATATTTTTACTTATATGATCCATTTCAAACCAGTAGTACATCTGGGTTTACAGATACTTATTGGGATTCTATAATATTTGACAAAGTATATATAAATGCAGAAGGGCAAAGATCAGAAATATTTGAAAAGTTTGATTTATTACAATTTGTTAGAAAACGTACTGGTAATTTTTCTGGTGTATTAAGCACAGATGATTTGATATTAACTAATCAAGAATATGCAAAAATAGATGGCGATTTTTATAGATCAAGAGATAAAACAAATTACTTAAAATCATTAGAACAAATTACAACTCAACAAATAATGAATGATTATAGAGATTTTGTTATTAGATATGAAGGTGATTTATACAACAATAATGTTTTGCCCTTAGGTTTACATAATAAAATATGGATCAACTTTGGATCAAGTGTTTTACAAGAACCAGTTAGTTGCTATATAGATTCAATGTCATATAATGTCAAAAAAAATACATATAATATAATAATGCATATACCAAATCAAAATGATGACTTATCATCTGATTTTGTTATAAAATTTTAACTTTTTTCTTTTCCTTGTTTGCTGTGAAAACCCTCTTAGTGCCTAACACTTTGGGGGTTTTCTTTTATAAATAATTTAAAATAATTCTTTTATTTAAAAATATTTTTTTATTTTTGTATTCAAAATAATAATATATGATATTTGAAATTCATTTTAGGAATGAGCTTAAAAGGTTAAAATTTAAGCGATACCAAATCTGTACAATCTTAGGTTGTACTATGCCAACATTAAAAAGTAAGATTGAAAATCCTGGTCGCTTAACTGTTGATGACATTACAAAACTAAAAAACTCAGGATTCGATATTAAAAGATTAATTTAAACTATAATTTTATGAAATCAGTAAACATTAAAGGAAAGGAATATATTACAGTCAATGAGCGACTGATATATTTTAGAACACAGCCACAATACAAAGGGTGGCGAATATCTGAGGATGTAGTTTCCTTAGATGAAAAAGAGGGGTTATTTAAAGTAACCATAATAAATCCAGATGGGTTTGAAATGGCTGTTGCTCATGCTCAAGAGTATAGAGATTCAAGCTATATAAATAAAACATCATTTGTTGAAAATGGTTTTACTAGTGCATTAGGTAGGGCATTAGGTTATTTGGGTATCGGTATAGATACAGCCATAGCATCAGCAGATGAGGTTCAAACAGCTGTTAAAAACCAGCCAAAAGATAATAAATCTTGGCTAAATGAAAATCAATTAATTGCAACATTAAAAGGCACAAAAGAACAAGCTGAGAAAGTGATAGGTAATTATAAGATGAAAAAAGAATACAGAGAAAAAATCAATAATCAATTTAATTTAAAATAATAATATGGAAGCAAATGAAAAAATTTTTACAGAGGGTTTAATTGTCAAAAGAAATGACAATGCACCAGATTTTGTAATTGGCAATCTTAGTGTTAAGGTTGATGAATTTAAACCTTTTTTAGACAAACACACTAAAAATGGATGGGTTAATATAGATTTAAAAAAATCTCAAAGTGGCAAATATTATGGTGAGATTAATACTTGGCAACCTAAACAAAATGCTCAAGCTCCAGCATCAAATGATGGTGGCAATGATTTACCATTTTAGTCATGTGTATTGATGGCGAAACTTTTGAATATTATAGAACCCAAGAAAAAGTTAAGGTAATAAAAAAGTGTGTAAATATTTTAAAATCACATGGTTATACTATTGTTGACTTAGAGGGTAAAATTATTCAAAAAGACATTAAGTAATTCTCTTTTTAATACTGGCAAACAAAGGGAACTAAGAGGGCAAGATTAATTTCTTGCCTTTTTTTTATAATATATTTAAAATAATTTTTGTAATTAAAAATTTTTTTTTAATTTAGAATTATTAAAATAATAAAATGTACGAATTAAGATTTGAAGTTTGGGTAAATGGTGATTATTTTGAGGTCATAGACAGCAAGGATAATTCATCTGTAAAAATGTTTAAAACAGATAGAGCGGCCAATAACCTAGCTGGCAAATTAAATTTTCCGCATTATTAAAACTAATTTTAAAATTTATATATGAAAAACGTATTAACAGAGTACACTAAATTACAATTAATATTATATGATTTAGAAAATGAATATCCTAAAATGTCAGAAGATGGCAAAAGGAACTTAAAAGAATTATTTAAAATGTTTAATATGAAAAATTCAATGAAAGTCATAGAAAATAAAACATCAGATGAAATTGAACAAGAAAATTTATATAACCATTATCGTAAAGGATTTTTATACAAATTAGAATTTAAAAATAAATGGTGGGTTTCAAAAGGTGTTTTAAGATTAAGATATGATTTAGGTGTTATAACTATATTAAAATATAGAAAGCAAGGGATGCCAGCAATGCATACTGGCAGAACATGGGTGTTTAATATTGATGAAACTGATCAATGGATGAGGGATAATAAAAAGGGTGAGTTAATAATTAAAGATCAAACCAATTTTCATTTATTAGAAACAATATAAAAATATACAATTATGAAAGTAACTAAAGTAACTAAGATTTACCGACCAATGAGAAAATTTGGCAACCTATTAAAAGATATTTTTTTACCAGAAACATCAATCCATTGGTGGATGAGGTTGCCTGAGGGAGTTGAAACTCAAAGGGAAAAAATAGAGTTGTTAAAAAAAACTCAAGAATTAATAAATAATAGAATTAAAGTATATGAAAATAATTAAAGATAGTAATGATCAGTACCATTCGCATAATAGTATATCTGCTAGTGGTTTAAAAACAATATACAAAAAATCTGTATATCATCTTATTAATCAAAAGTTTAAAGAAACTCCAGCAATGGCATTAGGCACAGCGGTGCATCAAGCTATATTGGAGCCAGATGATTTTTATGATATGTACCATGTCATTGAAAAAATTAATAAAAGAACTAAAATTGGAAAAGATGAATATCAAAAACAATTAGAGTTAGCAGATGGCAAAATTGTAATTGAATCTGATACTCATGAAATTATTAAAAACATTTTAGGTGCTTTTAGACAAAATGAGTTAGCTCAAAAATACTGCAAAGGTGAAATTGAATTATCACACTATACACAATATGAGGGTATTGATGTAAGGGTGCGACCAGATTGTATAAATAGAATATCCAATTTTATTAGTGATGTAAAAACTTGCCAGGACAACTCACCAGAGGCATTTAAAAGAGATATATATAAGTGGGGTTATCATTTACAAGCGGCATTTTATATGGATATGTGCGGTATAGATACGTTTAAGTTTATTGCAGTTACAACTACTTTTCCACATACTGTTGAGGTTTATACTTTAAGTGATGAGATGATTGAGTTTGGCCGCAATGCATATAAACAAGCATTTTCAAAATGGAAAGAATATTTGGAAACTGGTGTAATGCCGAGTTACCATTGGTATCAATTTGCTAAAGATGGATCCTATGTTTTATAAAAGTAAATCTGATTTGTATAGAGCTATTGTAGAAAAGCATACTAACTTAAAATTAAGCACACCCACTAGGCAGTTTAATTATGTTTTTGCTAGGAGCTGTTATTATTATTTATGCAGAAAATTTGGTTTAATGAGTTTTGCTAAAATTAGTGCAACTGTTAATAAAAATCATGCTACTGTAATGCACAGCTTAAAAGAGTTGCCTTATATTATTAAACATGATAGTGTTTGCAACAGCATATTCCAAAAAATTGTTAGTGAGGTTAGAAAAGATTATTTTGTGCCTAAAACAAAAAAGACAATAGATCAGCTAGTTAATAACCATAATTATTATTTATTAGAAAATGGCAATCTTAAAAATTATATTGAAAGATTAGAAAGTAAATTAAAAAAATTAAAAGTTAAAAATAAAGAAATGAAAAGAATTATTTATGTTATGGCAGATACTGACTAAATATTTTTTAATTTTGTAAAAAAACTTTATGAAAAGAAACCCTTATGCAAGATTTTTAGGCAAAGAAGATGTATTGCAAAACCAAGTAATGAGATATATAGGTTTAAAATATCCTAAAGCTCTTTACACCCATGTGGCAAACGAGGGTAAACGAACACCTTTTGAAAGGTATAAAATGAAATACTTAGGCACTAAACCTGGAATCCCAGATATAATGATATTTGATCCTAATAAAACTAAAAATGGCTTAGCCATTGAATTAAAAGCTGGATATAATAAACCTACCGAAACTCAAAAAGAATGGCTTAAAGAGCTTGAAAATAAGAATTGGGTAGCTGTTTGGAGTAACAATTTAGATGAGTGCCTTGAAATAATAGATGAATATTTTAAAAATTAATAATGGCAAGATCAAAAAAAATATATTTTGAGGAAGTCGAACAACGAGTAAGGTGGACCCAAAGTTCAACTGATAGTATGAAATACAACTATAAGTTTATAGGAGTTGCAAGTGAAGCAG
>JAAHTH010003529.1_pt1 | contig 10615 bp, 18 predicted proteins | sample 6116091 | NCBI WGS metagenome assembly JAAHTH01 (sample SAMN13939990, study PRJNA603662) | sponge metagenome | isolation source: marine sponge | host: Mycale hentscheli | place: New Zealand | collected 2006
CTAGCTCTATCAGATTCTATTTTAATCTGACTAAATATTCTACGTGTTTCATACTGTGACAATAGGCCTTCAAATGGTATACCTTTTTCTTGTAAATAAGTATGCCAACCTAATACTCCTAGCCCTAAAGCTCTTCCTTTACTAGCAGATCTTACAGAGTTTTCAAAACCTCTTAATCCTTTAGCTCTATGTATAAACTCTTCCATAACACCATCTAAGAACCATATGCTATCATATATAAGATTAGTGTTTTTCCACTCATCATACTTAGCTAAGTTTAAACTAGACAAACAACAAACAAAACTATGATTTTCATCTGTATGTAAGGTAATCTCACTACAGATGTTAGTCATATGTACCTTTAAACTGTTCGACTTGTAAGCATCAGGATTAGCCTTGTTTGTATTTCCTTTAAAGAGAATATATGGCTCTCCTGTAGCTTTTCGTTTTTGGAGTAACTTGGACCACTTATTCCGTGCATCTTTATCTCCAGCTTCGAGTCTTCGCATAAACTTATCGCCAACGACAGCACACTGATGTAAGTTAAGAGATTGTCTATTGACGTCCCCTTTAGGTTCTCTGATTTCCAACCATTCATCGAAATCAGCGTGCTCAATATTGATATTAACGGATGCAGCCCCTCTACGTACTGATCCTTGGTTGGTTGCGAGTATAGTCGAGTCATAGACTTTGCAAAAAGGGACAACTCCATCTGATGTTCCATTACCTGTGATTTTAGATCCGGCGGGTCTTATCATATTTATACCGACACCTACGCCTCCACCGTGTTTTGCGAGTAGCATCATTTCTAAGTTTTTAGTACCTATATCACTTATACTATCAGCAACATCAATACCAAAACAACTAATAGGTAAACCTCTATCGGTACCTGTATTAGAAAGAACAGGTGAAGCTAAGCAAAGCCAACCGTTCCATATATATTCAAAAAATGTATCTGCTAATTCAGGTTTATATAAACGTCTTGCAACAGCTTTTGATACTCGCACATAGGCTTCTCTTGGCGACTCACCTTGAAGTAAATATCCTCCGCTAATTGTTTTACGGTATACATCAGTATTACCCCAATGAGGGTAGTCTTCTCCTTTAATCCATTCATTATTCCACATTTAAATCTAGTTTCTTTTCTTGTTCTTTTTTATTTCTTTTTTCTTCTTCTTTTTGCATTTTCTTTACAAGTTTACCCCACTCTTTTTCACCTATAAACAATTGTAATGCTGTTATAGTTCCTCTAGATAGTGTATCTATTTGCTGTATTTCTTGTATAAGTTTTTGAGAAACTCTAATTAAAGAGTCTATCTTTTTTTGCATTTCTATTAATGTACTTTCTTTCATATTGAGTTAATTAAATATAATGTATAGCCAATCATAACGTTTATATTGACAGCTACTAAATTCCATTGTTTGGCTATAAAAACTTGAGGTATACATATTAAACCTCCTATTATATATACTATAGGACCAATAGCCCCTTGGTTTAATATATATGGGGCAATCATAATAAAACCTGTACCCATATAACCTAATCTATTAGCTATTCTTTCTTTTGCAGTAATTCTTCTATCGTGAACTAATAATCTTAAAAAAGATCTTTTCCATCTAAACTCACAACGTTTACACGTTTTTTTATTTATGTGTTTAAACTTAGAATCTTTTTTTGATTTACCACAAATATTACAAATTCTCATTACCAAATATCTTCAAAATCTTCTCCTTCGTTAGCCTTCGCGTAATCAGTAGGACGCACACTAAAAAAATCAGTATGAGTATGCCCCCCGGTAAGATGGTAGAACCAATCAAGAGCTTTTGCTCCATCTTTGTCAAATTTAAAGTACTCCCCGTGGTGCTCGTACCCGAGCTCTGTAATTTTTTCATTAAGTCTTTTTCTAATGAATTGTTTAAGGTCGTAAGCTTTAAGGTTTTCGATGTCTCCGAGCTCAAACATTTTGTCAATGTATTTTTCTTCTGCTTCGAGCATTGCTGTGGCAGCATCCAGTATGTCTTGTTCACAATCGTTTAATAATTTATTATTTTCTTTACACATATGACGGAAAAGCGCACAACCCATCTTACTATGCAGCGACTCATCGCGCACACTCCATTTCATTTGCTGTCCAACTCCTTTTAAAAGGTTTCTGAGTTGAAAACTATATAAGACAGCAAAGGCAGAATAAAGGCTAACGCCTTCAGCAAAGGCGCTAAAAATTGCAAGGCTTCGTGCAATTCCAGCATGCTCACTTCCATCATAACTAACTAAATTATCAAAGCGCTCCATTGTTGCTTGATCTTGTAAGAACGCTTCAAAATTTTCAAGACCAAGAGTTTCATTTAAATAACTATAAGCTACAGCGTGTATTGTTTCTTGCGAACCAAACATCATTGCCATTTGTTGAATCTCATGTTTAGGAAACCATGATACAACCTTCTGTGTCCAATAATCTGACACAGCACATTCTGTTTGAGCAAAACCCAACAGTATATTGCCTACTAAATTTTTTTCTTCTGGTGTAAGCTTTTCGTTCCAATCCTTGACATCACTTGACATTGATATCTCGGTATGGAGCCAGAACGCTTGAGCTTGTTTAAGCCATCCCTCAGTATAGTATTCTGGATATTCAAACGGCTTGTACGGTACTCTTTCATCAAACAATCCCATATTAATCGTGAAATATTTCTAAACAAATATCTACAAAAGGTAGATAAATTACGTGTTGAGTTGAAGCTCCATGAGGATAACTTCTAGCCCCTATTAAAACTCCTGGATAAAAACCAACAGTTATTTCCCAGTTCTTATTAATCATAGCATTTTATATTATGTTCTTCTTGTATTTTAACTAGATCTTTGTAGTACATATAACCTTTAACATCTATTCTCCATTTAATCCACTTATCAATTTGTCTTTCGGCATATTTTCTACGAGCTACTTGTTTCGTGATTCGAGTATTAATCTTATCGTTTCGTCGCATTCCTTTTGATTTTGTGGTTTATATAAAGTTATAGGGTTTAATTCATCTACTACGTGTTTTTTAAACATTTTCCATTTAAGTGGAAAAGATTCATTAGCTCTACCTTTAGTTTCTATTATAAATCCTTTACCTATAAAATCAGGTGTATATTTAATATTTAATATTTTTTTATTACCTCTGTTTTTATAAACTCCTTTACCATTAGCGCATCTTTCATATGCTGGTAAAGAAAATTCAAATCCAGGAAATAATTCATAGGTCGTTCCTTCATAGTCAGCTTTTATCTTAGCTTTTTTAAGCGCTATATACATATAGCGTTCTAAACCTGAAGCAAAATTTATACCATCATAAGATATTTTTTTAGCTTGAACAGGACCTTTCTTTTTTCTTTTATATTTAGTCCTCATGAAGTCTATTTATCCAAAGGTTTTCAACTTCATCTTCTAAACATCGTTTAGCTGCTTCAATATATAATAAAGCATCCATTAATTCTTCTTGTACGTCTACTAGAAATCTATTAAGATCTTTCTTTTCACCTTTTATTTCTTCCATCATTGTAGCGCCATACTTTTTCTGGCCAATTAAACTACGCTCATCCATCTTAGCTAAGACAGCTTGAACTATTTCGTCTTTTGTTTTAATCTTCATCTTTAACAAATGTTCCATTAACCATTTTACCTGTACGTTCGCTAATAACATTGTAAGCTGAATCAATACAGTCTTCTATTTTGTAACCTTTTAAATGAGATAAATTGGTCAAAACAACTACAATATCACCAATAGCATCTATAATTTCAGGGTCATCATCACTAAGTAAAGCTTTAGCAAGCTCACCACATTCTTCTTGTAGTTTTATATATTGTGTTTTTGCATCACCTGATGATAATATTCCTTTGTCATGAGCCCATTTTCTTATATCATCAAACTTTGTTAATTTAGGTTCACTGTAGCCTTCTGTTAAAGAGAATAAATAAGTTGATAAAGCTTTATTATATATATAAGATCGTTGATCATTATACATAGATACTTTAACATTATTCATTATCCATGTTATTACGTCTTCTGTTAATTTAAACTCGCCGTGCGATGTTTTCCATGTAAGATCTTTGTTATCTAACAGATTACCCTTCAGCTTGTTAATAGGATAAGGAAACGTAGACGTTTGCTCTGTCGCATTTATTTTCATTTTATTAGATTTTTTTATTAATTGATTATATTTTTTCATGTCTACTCTGTAGCCATAAGACTTTTGAAGTTCTATCTCCTTGTCAGATATATAATCTATATCGTCACTAGAATCAAGAACCTCGTACTCTCCTTCTTTATAACCTTGTATAAGTGTAACCCTTGTATTAAGATTACTTGTTACACCTATTTTTTTACCCGGTATATGATATAAATAATACATATTTTATTGATTTAATTTATTATTATATAAATGTAAATTTGTAGCAAAGTGATAATATGTTCCAACTTCAACAGATAGTCTCTCTGCAATCATTTTTTGTAACTGTGCAAAACAGTATTGATCATTACAAAAACCATACCAGAGATCGTTAGAACGCATCAGAACAGTCATATTTAATGCTGGGTTTTGTCTACCTGTAAGTTTTTGATTATACAATAAAGTAAATTGTATACCATAAGTACATGGAGTATCTTTAGCATATGTATTTATTTCTTTACCATCGTAAATAGATATTGCAGCATGCCTAGTATCTTTTACTTCGGATAGTTTTGCTACTACTTTATCTATTTGATTATTTCTATTCCATTGCCAACCGTAGTTTGATCTACATTTACGCTCTGAGTCAGCCATATTTTCCCATATTAGAGGTACTTTACCATATATTTCCCCTAACTTATCAATACTAGGATCGCCTGATAAATACCATTGCCATTCAGCTTCAGCATATTGTCTATTCCAGTTTCTATCTTCATCTGTTATATCCATATCTAATGGATCATTAAGATAAAAACCTACATTAAACAATGCTTTAGTATCTCCATAATCTATACCATCTTGTGATATAAGATCATAAAAATAATAATAAGCATGATCAGCATTTTTAAAACTATTTCTTATGTTTGTCATAGTAATATTTTTGCATTCTTCTCATTTCTTGGTGTATATTCTCGTGAGTATAAACGCTAGGAGATAGATGAGCTTTTTCACCTTTTGTATATGGTCCTAACCTTACTTCTATTCGCCACTCTTCTGAATATCCTCCAGGTTTAGTAGGTACAGGATTTATTCTAACGTTATTATTTATACACCAAATATTAATTATATTTTCTTGTTTAGTCATCGAAGGATAATTATACATTAATCCTTTATGAGTTGATTTCTTACCTCTACGTCTTTTTTCTCTATCAGTTATTCCCATGGCATAGGTTCATTTTCTTTAACCAAGTCATGATGAGGTATGAAACAACCAGATGCTGGATCCCATTTAAAATGAGCTTCAGCTCCGTTTTCACCTAAGTTTTGAAACTTAACTTTAAGTATTTTAGCTTTAACAGTTTTTTCTTCATAGTTTCTATGTACTAGTATACCATGATAAGACGCATCATACCATTCACCTCCACCTTTTATATTATACATTGTAGGTTCTTCTATTTTACCATCTTGTGTTCTATACATTTTAGTAGGGTGAGCTACTATAAATACTAATACATCAAACTTTTTAGCAAATGATTCTATCTTGGTTAGGTATTCCATCGTGTAACGATTAACATCTTCTGTTTTGCTATCAACGTCTCTTATTTTATTAAATGGATCTATAACTAGACATTTAATACCTTTACGTTTAACTAGTTCAGCTCCTTTACGTAAGACAGATTCAAGAGTGTATCTTTCCATATCAATAAAGAAAAAATTATCATTAATATGATTAGCGATTCTATTCCATTTGTCGCTTTTAATATCACCTCTTGTTGGCATACCTTGCCAAGTTTTACGCATTAACTTATGTGCATGTAAATAAGTGGGTGCGTTTTCAGGTGATGCAAATGCTGTTTTCCAACCGTAGTTTATATTGTACCCGATGACCATCTGATCCACGAAATCAGACTTACCACTACTAGGTATACCAGTAACAGTAATAAACTGTCCGGTATACGTTGAAAAAATGTCATCAAAGTTTTGTAGACCCACTTGAAAGCCGGGTTTAAAACCATTTTCCACAAAGTCTGTAACTTCATTTTCAATATCTTTAAATGTAGTGACATTCTCAAGCGGAACAGGTCTAGCTTTGTGAATCCTTTCGGTAAGTTTTTCTTTTCCATATTTTAATAAATATTCATTAGCATCTTTACAATCTTCAAACGTTGCTAAATAACAAACCTCAGCACCAAGACGTCTTATAAGTTCTTGTTGTAATGCTTGACCTGCTTCATCTGAATCTACTGCTAATATTATTTTTTCTTTTTTATCAAAATAATCTATACAGTTATCTAAATAATCTAAATTATTAGAATTTAAGGTAGCTCCATTTGGTACACTAACCACATTAGGCAAGCCTGCTTCATGTAAAGACAGAGCGTCCATCTCGCCTTCCACAATAATACAAGTATCATAACCAACAATACTATTGATATTGTAAAAAACTTTTTCTGCTCCTTTATATAGTTTAAAATTTTTCCTACCATCTCTATATTTTATATTAATGAGTTGATCACCCATCATATAATTAAAATGAATGGTGTTCTCTTTTTTACCTGTTTGTGGCATAAACTCAGAACCTTCACCAACCTTTAAGTCGGTCAAGGTTTTCTGAGATATACCCCTTGTATTAAACCAATCAACTACTTTACTTTGTAAGAGTTTATAAATGTATTCATTAGGTCTCACATAGACCTTTTCATTAGCTCCTTTACGTTGATAAGTATGTAATTGAAAAGTAGTATTACAATTGTGACAAGTACCAAGACCACGATCCCAATCATATGAAGCACACTTTGCTTTTTGATTTTTAGGTTGTCTTTCAGACGAGCACAGGGGACAAATCCCCTGCGTTTTCTCATCTAGACCATATTGATTGTATTTGTCAATCAAAAATCCGTTGATCTCTTGTTTTTGCATATATTAAAACGGTAAGTCTTCTTCTACTTTTGTTTTAACTGGAGCTGCTTGTGGTTGATCTGTTCTGGGTGCAGGTTCTACGTTTTCACCGTTAGTCCATACAACTTTACAATTACCAAGATAAATCTTAGCAACCTTTTCTGCTCGCTCTTCTTTCGTTTGTTCTATTATAACTGGGCCTTGATTACCAAACTGATCAACTTCGTCGTTAAGAGTTAAGCTAATAGGTAAATATTTACCTTTAGCTCCTGTTATAATTTTACTTTTATCAATCTTAGTAAGATCAATACTTGTTTTAATTATTGATGCCATTATTAATATGTAGCCAATTGGTTAAACATCCTAGTTAACTGAGGCTTAGTAGCGCCAGTTGTTCTACGTAAATTGTCAACTGCTTTTACATGGCTTTGATTAGTGTAAAAATTGTTAACGCTTGTATTCATACCTGTTACATCACAGGTTCTTTTTCTAGTTCGTGCCATAATTAAAGTGTTTCTGTTTTAAAAAATTGTTTAGAGTCAAAATCTTTAGTCTTAAAAAATAATTGGTATTGTGCTACTGCTTCTTTTACTTTATCTTGACCCTTTTCATAAAATGAATTAGAGCAATCGCATATTTTAATTTGGTGAGTTGTTTTATCTATAACAATAAAAACCATTTCATAACCAAATATTTGATTATAAATATAAGCTTGACTATCATAATTATATCGTGAAGCTGAAAATCTAAATTTATCAATGTCAGCAGTTGTTTTTAAATCAACTACTAATCTTTCGTTATGATTAATTATATCAGCTTTACCTTTCCACATTTCACCTTCTATCTCAGCAATACCTGGTACTTCATATTCTACGTCTTGAGCTCTTATAAGATCTTTACAGACATCATTGGCTAAAACTTTATCAACCATGATTTCTATTTGATCAACCTCGTGTTGTAGTAGACATAATTCACCTTCTGAGATCTCTTTATACACTTTGTTATTCCTTGTAGCCGACTCAATAACTTTAAAGTTTTTAAGTTTGTCCGGCTCTAGTATAGCGGTATGAAAATAACCGCCAACTAGAAATGCTGGACGTGGCTCAGAGGGCTCGTGTAGTGCTAAAGGATTTTTTAACAGCGTTGAGATGTTAGAATTACTTAAGTATTCTTTACCAATACCGTTGTAATACTCATCATCGTTTTTTAACGCTTTTAAAACCTCTTTTTTTGTCATTTAGAGTGTTGTTAATTCCTGCTCAACTTCTTTAGTTAATGCATACTTAGCTTTAATAGCCTCTAACTTACCTCCTGATTTGATAAACTGTTTAGCTTTTGCTATTTGATCTTTAGACATTGTCTTGTTGTGATCATTAACAGCATCGCTATCCTGTGTATCATCTATTAATAATAGATTACCAAGGGCATATTTCTTTCCGTAACTCGATGCAGAACCAAACTGTTGTGGTGTTTGCATACCTTTCTGTAGTAGATCAACACCAACAAGTGCTGTTGCTACTATAGAGTTTTCACCATCAGATATGGTTGCTACGCTATTAAAAATAGGCATAGGTTCAGCGCTAACTAGCTCTTCATCTAGTTTTACTGATACTCCTAATTCTAATAGATAGGGTTTAATTGCTTCGAGGATGTCTTCGGCTGATCGGAAGTAGTATTTGCCGAATGAGTTAAATCTTGATTTTTTAGATTTAAACTTAGTCTGAATAGTTGATAACTTTTCGTTTATAGTCATAGGTTTATGGTTTATTCTTACTTATATAATCACATATAAATAAGATGATTTACATATATAACTTACAGATATTCAATTACTTGTGAATGATCTACGTTGTCTATTAGCTTCTGTACAGCTTGCTTTTTAAGCTCTGAAACTCTAACGTAACCACTAGCTCCATTAATGTTAATTTGAGGCGCTATATCTTTAGCAGAATGTTTATCACAATCAAGACCATAAGATAATCTTAACACTTCATATTCACTTGGATTTAAGTATTTTTTCATCAAGCTTTTTAAATAACTATTTAATAACCCAATATTATAAGGCTCAGATTCATCAGGTATTTGATACGTCATATCTTCATCATCTGTATAAGATTTAGCATCAATGCTTAAAAATATACTATTAAAAAACATCTCAACCATTTTCTTATCTTTAGGATTTCTACGCATATCATTAAGCTTATGCTCAGGTATACGTATATCACCTCTTTTTATATCAATAGCTCTACGTATAGCGCCTTTGATACGTTTAAAGAAAAATGATTTTAAAGTTTTTTCTTTGTCTTCTGATTCTTTTAATATATCGTAGTCTAATTTGTCAATAGCTTTTATAAGTCCTATTGATCCTTCTTGAATTAAGTCTGTAATATCTAATACACCACTTGCTTGTTGTGATGTTGAAAACTTTCTCGCTATGTTTTCTACTAATGGTAGAAATCTAGCCGCTAGTTCATCTCTATTGTATTGATCTAACTCTTTAAAGTCTGGTTGAGAAGCTTTAACATCTTCTTTATACCGAATATAATTTTTAATATTATACTTTTTCATTGTCCTTATTTAAAAGTTCTTTTTCTCGTTTAAGATCATTTGATAGTGAGCGATATATTGTACGGGTTGAACAGCTTAATAAGCGAGCTAAACCCGTTACAGTTATCTTCTTACCTTTGTCATGCAGATCTAGCATGCATTGGTAGATCATTTCTTCATTTACTATTTTATCTCGACCTATTAATTGGCCTACAATAGATAGCTTCTCTTTCATGTCTAAACCAGTAAAGTCTTTAAATATAACTTTACGTAGTTTATTTTTTGGTGGTTTTTCTAAATCACACATTGTTACATCATATATCATATTAGTAAGATATTTATCTAACATTGTGAATGTTACAAACCCGTTGTTTTTATCTGCTATATAATGAGCTAAATCTTCAAACTCATTAATAGAGAGTCTAGGATTTAAATACCATAAGACTAATAAATGCCACTTAAGTGATCTAAAAGTATTTATCTTAGCTGAGCTTCTGAATAATTCATAACACTCATGAGTTCCATCTTTATAATACCAACCCCAATTAAATGTTTGTGTTGGTTTATCCGTTATAGGATCTCTACGATAAATAATTCTATTACGATTTAAAAATTCTAGCTTTAAAAATCCTTTTGTATGTGACATTAGCCTCTTACTCTTTATATACTACTACCTATTGTCATATACGTTCAGGAACATCTTCATTCCATCTAACTGTATCAAACTTACGTAGTTTTTGTGAATATTTTCTAATTAAACTAGCTTTAACTTTTAAAGCTTTCCAGTGTGTTGCTGGTTTATTTTCTTTATTATCTATTGTGTTTACTAATACATAATCGGTTATTTCTCCTCTTAAATCATATATTCTTTTCCATAAATAATCTTTATGCGTGTCTATTCTTTTTAGTTCTCTGAAGAACTTTTTTGTTTTTGTTTGCATCTGGTTTTCTTTTACGTTTAGAATTTATATTAAATAAATTTGTGTCTATTATATGATTGTATAATTTATATCTACTCAT
>JAAHTH010000852.1_pt1 | contig 10613 bp, 8 predicted proteins | sample 6116091 | NCBI WGS metagenome assembly JAAHTH01 (sample SAMN13939990, study PRJNA603662) | sponge metagenome | isolation source: marine sponge | host: Mycale hentscheli | place: New Zealand | collected 2006
CCCCCCCCCCCCCCCCCCCCCCCCCCCCCCCCGCCCCCCCCGCTGCCCGCCCCCCAAGAAGCTTGCCGGTGGAGCCTTGTCGCGAGTGTCCAATCAAGATTGGGCAACCCGTTTCCTGGAATCGTGTTGCATTCTTAAGTAATGCAAAGTTGTGTTCGTGCGTCTTGCCAAATCCGATTCCTGGATCAAGGCAGATGCGACGCGGATCAATGCCAGCTGCAAGGCAGAAATCTCGTCTTGCGATAAGGTAATCCACAATTTCGCCGACCACGTCCTCATATGAGGGATCGTCCTGCATGGTTTGCGGGTTCCCCTGCATGTGCATCAGACACAAACCTGCATCGCTGTTCATTGCGATACGAATCATGTTGGGATCGCCTTCCAGCCCTGTGACATCATTCAGTATCTCAGCACCAGCGTTCAAGGCAAGCTCTGCGACGCGAGCTTTGCTCGTGTCAATACTGATGGGAATCTTGAGTTCAGATGCCAAGCCTTCAATCACAGGCATGACTCTGTCGATTTCCTCGTTTGCTCCCACGGGATCACTGTAGGGGCGTGTGCTCTCACCCCCGATGTCGATAATATCTGCGCCGTCATGCTGCATTTGCAACGCTGTCGCGATGGCAATTTGTGAGGTTTCGTATTTGCCGCCATCGGAAAAACTATCAGGCGTGACATTGAGGATGCCCATGATCAAAGGCGACTGTTTTATTGTCAGTTGCCGCTTTCCCAGATGCCAGATTTTACTCACCATCGAAGTTCCATCTGAGACACGATAGAGGTGGCGAGTTGCTCAATGGCAGCTTGAGTTGCAAGGCCCACCGATTGACCAGCCTCTGGCACAAAACGGCTTTCCTGGGCGAAGCTGATGCTGATGTCATCGCTTGGAACCACACTGTTTTGCATCAGCAGCTCACCTTCTCTGCTGACCCAACTCGATCGGACAGAAATCACGGCGTTGAGGGCTCGAGGATCATCAGTATCTGCTTCTGATAATACCTGTTTGGTTTGCCGAGTTACTCTGCACGTCAGTGTACTGTCAGCATTGGGGTCACCGGTGACTTTGTATGGTGTGCGATTCTCAATTTCATTTGTAATTGCTTCGGTCAGTCTGATTCCAAGGTCATGCCGAAATGTATCGTTGCGAACGATAGGGACATGAATGGTGCGTATGCCTGTCCGAAACATGGCTGCGGAGCCAAAGCGGTAGGTCACGCAACCTGCAGGTAGCAACGTAAATGCAGCTATGCCGAGCAGCAGGGCTCGGCCAGTAGAATAAGTTAGCGAAAAATTCGAGACTGCATTTCTCATCGAAGTTTTGTCTCGGCTTGATCCGTGGATTGCTGTTTGGTTTTCAACGGAGTGGTTTGCTTTTGATCAGGAAAGACTTTTTGCAACCAGCTGAGCCGTTGTTTTGGAACGTCCGGGTACTGTTCGATGGCGGCTAAGCGAGTGCGAGCAGTCTCGGCTTGTGGAGTATTCGGATACTGTTGCAGCAGCAGGTTGTAGTAGACACGGGCTGCTCCGTACTTCTTCTGACGTTCGCGGTACTTGGCTCGGAAGGCATACCTGCCTGCACGGTGGTATGCGATTTCGGCTGATGCTTTTGCAACGGATTCGCTGTTGGCTGGATCTTGCATTTTGTCGGGAAAACGATCACGCGTCTGCTGCACCAGCTTTTCGGCATCCTCCAGCACGAGCCCGCTGTAGGCGGGACCAGCATAAAGTTCGAGCTTGCACTGAATGCCTAACATATGGGCCAAAAAGAGGTGTTCGCTATCTGGAAACGTCTCTCTGAGATCGGTTAGGAATTCATCTGCTTCAGCGAATTTTTCTTGTCTCAGGTATTCGCTTGCTGCACGCATGGTGGCGTCGTCTGCAAGGCGTCCTGTGGGATCGTCGAAGCGAATTTGGTCCAACACCCGAATGGCATGGCCTTTCATGTCATAGATAGGGCGTTTGTCATCCGTGAAGTTGAAATTCATCCACGAATCTTCCTCGCTCACAACGCGGTTGATCCAGTAGTCGCTGATAGAGAAGAGGCGTGCGGCAACTCGGTCGATGTGTCGGTTGCGTGGAAAATTCTTTTGAAGTGTCTGGTACGTTTCTGTTGCGGAGCGGTAATCTTCAGCGAAAAACAGGCTTTCAGCCTGCATGAAGAGTGCGTCCTGCTCCAGTGCGGTCCTTGGTGCCGCTTCCGCTGCACTTCCAAATAGCTCAGCTGCCTGCAGGAACGTATCAATCCGCTCGTCTTCTACTTTTGAGCCTGCACTTCGGAACAGGCTATCGGCTTCGAGATACAGCTCTTTTGCACGGACACTATTTTCCTGCTCTCTACCGGTGACCATGTTCAAGACCTGTTTAGTTGTCTCCGTCACCTTCTCATTAATCGATTCGCTTTCAGGTTGCGATTTCAAGGTTGACGCGGTGGCCAACGGTGACTCGGCAGATACCTGAGCTATGGGGCTGTTTGTCGTATTGTCGGCCACTCGATCTGCTTGCGACGCGGGTGCTTGAGGCGAAGTATTCTCCGGTGTCGTCACCGATTTTTGCCCCAGTAGCGCGCGACATCCTCCTGTCCAGCAGATGCTGGCTGCCAGGAGCCAGTGACACAGTTGTTGGTGGCTGCGTTTTGCGTTGGTGTTTCTAAAATCAATCCGTTGATTTTTTCGCATCATACGTTCGTTTCCGTTCTCGTCACGGAGGGTAGAAATGGTTGCATGCGAGGTACGCTACCAACCACTGTTTGGATATATCGATTTAAAATAGCGCGTAGTTCGACGTACAGCTCTGCTGGAACTTTTGTGGGCAGTTCTGCATCTGTTGATTGCAATCTCTTGATTTCGTCGATCACTCTGCCACGTACTGAGATTGTTTGACGTTGTCTGCCACGGCACTGATTACAAACGATGCCGCCGCTCGACAATGAAAATGCAATCCGGCTGGAACCCATAACCTTACTTCCACAGTCGGTGCATCGGTCTGTGCCTGGAGAGTGACCAAGCATCCTGAGAATTTGCGCATCAAAATAAGTCAATGAAGAAGCAACTTCTCCAATACCATCAATTTGCTGCAAGGTTCGGATTGTCAGGTCGTACACGTTTGGATGGGGGTCATGGTCGTCCGTCAGTAGCCTCAACATCTCAGCGATGTAGTAGCCACCATAAACACGTTCAAGTGAGCGTTCGCCGCCACGAAACCGCCTGTGAAGCTTTGCCTCGGTTAGCAGATCGAGCGAATCGGAACTCTTCCGTAGAACGACTACACGACAAACGGCTAGTAGGTCAAGCGCGCCTTCGAACGGACCTTTGGGGCGCCGGGCCCCTTTTGCCATGGCAGAGACCCGCCCAAATTCACGGGTCAATAGTGTGACAATAAGGCTCGTCTCACTGAATTCAATGGTTCGCAGCACAATTGCGGTTGATTGTTCAGCAGCCAAGTGCAGACTCGCTTGAAATGTTTGAAACGCAGCCAGGTCCACTTAGCAGGACCTGAAATCGGAAATAATCCGCATGGGACTCTGCACCCCTGCTGGATCTTTGTGAGAGAATCACAACTCGCCCAACTCACCCAGAGAAGTCAAAAAGTCGCTCATTTCCGCAGCCGCGTGGGCATCGCCCTGACTTCTGGCTTCTTCAATTCCATCCCGGAGAGTCGTTCGAGCCTCCTCAATGCGATCCAGATCCACCAGTTGTTGTCCGGCCATGAAAAAGGCTGGCACGCAGGCTGGTTTCTCTTTCATCAATTCGTCTAACTGAGCAAGACTGCGTGCGTTATCGCCCTCTGCTCGCAGTTCCATCGCAAGGCTGTACCGGAGGAACATATCTGCAGGATCGTCCTCGAGCATCGCTTCAATTTTTTCTCGCCGATTCATTTTGCATTTCCACAAATATTGTGTTTCACGTGATTTTGACTTGGTTTCACGTTTTGGGCCATGGGTGCCGTGGTCTGACGGATGGATTGTCCTCAAAAGTCCAGTGCTTAATGCCGTAAATAGACCCTTACGCATCTCAATGCTTGCGATCCTCTCCGCGGTCTGCAAGGTGCACGAAGATATTAGCTGGTCGGAATCTACTTGCTGATCGGATTTATTTTTGGAATCTGCCTAATCGTCAAAATTTCGTCAACTGGAACAATAAAACCTGCCGATTTGTAGCCATGAGACAATCCGATTCCGCATTCACGGCGAGATGTACGCATGGACCGCGTCAAACAAAGTAGGAAACTACTTACTGTCAGCCTGGTGGCTTTTGCCATGGTTACCCTCCACTCTTTTTGTCGAGCGGATGCTCCCGGTTCCCAACTTTTGGTTGAGAATGCGGGCATTCCACGGTCGGCAAAGGATGCGGGCATACAACAGGCGGTGGGAGTATTTACTCCTGAGCAGAATGTGATCCAGCAAGTGGTTGGTAAGCAAGCCGCACCACGAAAGACGCGTCCGGGCTTGCTGCAGGTGCTGGCGGGTTCAACGCCAATGGGAAATGCGAACCACCAGCATGAAAATATGACCAAGGGTGACTCAAAAGGTTTGCTCGATTTGTTGTTTAGCAAGGATTCAAAGCCGGTTGCAAAGAAGAAAAGTTCCAGCAAGGAAACACCGAAGTCGCGAGCGACTGGACAGCCTGCCAGTAAAGCTAAAAGTGGAAGTGCTCTCAAGTTGGCCTTCGGCGTCCCCAACTCTTTATTCTCCCTTGAAACCGGTAGTGAAAAGTCTTCAACGAAAACCAGCAGCAAATCTACCATCAGCAAGTCTTCAAGTGCCAAAAGCACCGTTGCAAAGACGACAACCAAGTCGAAATCGGATAGCGTCAATTGGGACGGTATCCCGTACCACTCGGCCTCCGCAGTACGTCAGGACACTACGCCTCAGCCCATCACCTACCCCGCTGCCACTGCAGCAGAGGATCGTGGCATGAGAATCATCCGAGGTGGTTCGCGTACGATTGCGAGTCAAAATGCCTCGACACGAGACTCAGCGTCTGCGGATTCAAATGCATCCTCTGCGACAACGGTTGTGCCACAGCCCACTCGAGAAATTGCGGCTCTTCCAGCCTCCCGGTATTTCTCAAATACTGCCAGCAGTCGTCGCAGTAATCGGCGAGCATTGCAGCCACTGTCACAACAAAGTGTCGCAACTTCGGCGAGCGACGCCTCACTACCCAAGAAAGTCACCGCCGAACCGAAATTGTTGGATAGTGTTCCGGCGACCGATGATCTGGTGCCGCGTGTGTCTCGCAAAACTGTACAGAAGAGTACCGCCACAAATGAGAAGGCAGATGCAGTGGTAACTGCTGAAACCAATCGTGAGGTCGTTTCCAAGGACAAGGCGAATGGTGCTGCTCAAAGCAAGCCTGAGCCCCAGGTTTCCATTGCAACCACATCGGATGTTATCGAAGCCAAGCCCGTTGCTGAGCCGGGAAGCCCACGCGTTGTACAACGCAGGTCTGCACAAGCTACCAAGGTTCCCAGCCAGGACATAGCGATACGTGCACCAGTACCTCCATCGACTGCGGGAGTGATCGGGGACACGGCGGCAGAGACCGGGGGCGGCGAGTCGCAAACCGCGGTAGCGGCGATTGGTCCTCCGCTTGTCGCAACGGCTGCTAATTCTGGTGATGCCAGTTTGAGCCCGCCTGCAAGCCAAGGGCAGTCAGTAGTTCCGAAGCCGGTTCGTCCCTCCGTACTAAAAGCACCCACTGCCGTGCCAGAGGTGTCAGCTTTGGCTGAGGAGTCGCCGATAGCAAACGTTCCAAACATCGCCACTTTCCCAACAATGAAGGCCAACACGGGGCCTGAGTCGGGTAGCAGTCTTCCTCAGGCCAGCCTTGCACCCAACGCAGTTGTGACTCAGCAACCGGCGTATACGGTTCCCGTTTCACCTGCAGCGACAAAAAGCATTGCTTCTGCTCCTGTTCTCGGGCCGCCTGCTGCGGCAGCATCGCACCGTGCTGGTCCGCCACCCAATGCTTTTCAATCAACAGCCGTCGAATCACAAGCAGCTGCTGTAGCACTACCCGATAGCCGAATCGCAAAGACGACTCCAATTGGATCGGGCATTGCTACTAGTAATCGAACACCACTTCGCACGAATGGCTTTGATACCAATCTACAGCCTGATCCGTACGCCCTTACCAATGATTCGAAAAGCGGCGGCAGTCAAGCGTCAACTCCGTCGTTCGTATTGAATGCATCGCCACTTAGGCAGCCAGTCAGTACACCTGCTGACGCGTTCCGTGGGAATCAAACTCGCATAGCCAAGAATTTTAATCGCTCCACTGACGGTCAGAATGTGATGCGTACTCCTGGGCAAGCAACCGGTTTGACCAATTCGTCCTCGGAGTTGCCTGGCATCCGAGTTGCAACTTTCGGTCCTAGTGAAGTCACGATTCGCCAGGTCAACGAATATGAAATTCGTGTCGAGAACCGTGGCGCCATCGATGCCCGTGGCGTCATTGTTCGGGCTTCAATCCCGGATTGGGCTGACATGAAGGGGCAGAACGTCACGGCCGGTAATGTGGATGCGGATTCCAAGAAGAACCTTGACAATCTGGTTTGGACCATTGACCGTTTACCAGCAGGCACATCCGAAAAAATGTTCATACGTTTGATTGCCGCTCGCAGTGGCAGTTACGGCTTGGGTATTGACTGGACCATGCAACCCCAGAAAAGCGTCGCCAAAGTACGTGTCCATGAACCTAGACTTGATTTGTCAATCGAAGGGCCGGATCAGGTCATTTTTGGCATGTCACAGACGTACAAAGTGCGTGTATTGAATCCTGGTGATGGAACAGCACCAAATGTTGTATTCACGTTGTCGCCCAATTCAGCCACTCCACAGACCCAACGAATTGGTGATATTCCAGCGGGGAAGGAAGCACAGTTCGATGTTGAGTTGACCGCTCAAGATCTTGGGGATTTGAAAATTCACGGTTTGGCATCGGGCGATCTTGAACTCAGCTCGGAGGCTTCCAAGACAATCCGTGTTGCTGCGGCGAAGCTAGAAGCAGTGCTGAGCGGACCACAGCTCAAATACCAGAATACTGAGGCGATGTATGGTTTGGAGTTGCAGAATAATGGATCTGCTGCAAGTGAGAACGTCGTTGCCACTCTCCGTCTGCCTGCGGGTGTCAAGTACTTGGGTGGGATGGAAGGTGTCGTTGCTCAAGGGAATGTTCTTAAGTGGCGTGTGGGCTCTTTCAAGCCAGGCACGGTTCAGAACTACCAATTCCGCTGCAAGATGACCTCAACTGGCGATCATGTATTTGCCTTTGACTGTGCTGGTTCAGCAGCAGGTATGACCGATGTTTCCATCGCGACTCGAGTTGAGTCCATCGCGGACCTGGTATTGACTGTTTCAGATCCACCTGCGCCCGCCCCAATCGGAAGCGATGTGACTTACGAAATCGTGATCAGGAATCGTGGCAGTAAGGAAGCGACAAATGTTCGCGCCGTAGCACAGTTTGGACATGGAATCGAGCCGAAACGAATTGAAGGGCATTCCGGCGAAGTAGTTCCGGGGCAGGTGATGTTCAACGCCATCCCACAAATCGGGGCTGGAGCAGAGGTGCGGTTGCGTGTCATCGCTCAAGCCGAAAAACCTGGACATCATCGATTCAGAGCTGAGGTGCACTCGGGAGATACGATGCTGGTTGCGGAAGAAGCAACCAACTATATGAGCTCACAAAGTGACCGTGTGAGTCGACGTAGCAGCGAAGCGGGATCTCGCTAAATCAACCGAGCGATTTGACGTTTCGATTAACTGTTCACTGGAATCAGTTCTTGAACAGTCGGTTTGGCCTCGATGTGCTGGATCGACTGTTTTTGTTTGGATTGAGGCTCCGTCGAGTGTCCTTCTAATGCGAACACCGGACTCTTGTTGCAATCAAATGCGTCGAGACCATTTATGATGGAGGAGTGTTCGCGGGCAGTGAGTGCCCGCCCCCTCCGGTCTGCCCTTATCTAGTCTGCCCACTTTTATCTCCCAAACAAAGAGTCAGAGCCATGTCAGAATCCCCGCATAGTAAAACCCGCCGTTCATTTCTTGCGACGACTGTTGCAGCAACTTCCGCTATAGCAACTACCGCTTATTTTCCTTGGGCTGACAAAGTGTTTGCGAACCTTGCCAAGAATGATCGACCACGGATTGGTGGCAGCGGACTTGGTGGCATGGGTAGTGGTGACTGTCGACAGCACGCTGGTTTTGGAGATGTTGTTGCGATTGCTGATGTGGATCAAGGGCATGCGGAGCGAGCCAATGCAGATGCGCGTATTGGGAAAGGGAAGGCCGACATATACACCGACTATCGCAGATTACTTGATCGTAATGACATTGATGTCGTCAGTATCGCAACACCAGACCATTGGCATGTCAAAATTGCGATTGAGGCACTGTTGTCTGCCAAGCATGTTTTCTGCCAAAAACCCCTCACGCTAACCTTGGAAGAGAATCAGCTGATACGTAATGCCTGTCGAAAATACCCGGACCAGGTCTTCTTCATTGGCACTCAGCAGCGAAGTGATCGCGGTCGTTTTCTGCGTGCTGTCAACATGGTTCAGAAGGGGTTGCTTGGAAAAATTCGTAAGATCACCGTTGGCATCAACGGTGGCAGTGTGGGCGGCCCTTTTCAAAAAACAGATCCACCAGCCGGGTTGGACTGGGATGCATGGTTGGGACAGGCACCCAAGGTGGATTACATCAAACAACGCTGTCATGGCCAGTTTCGTTGGTGGTATGAATACTCTGGTGGAAAATTCACTGATTGGGGCGCCCATCACGTTGATATTGCCACGTGGGCGATCGGCGCTGATGCTGAGGGAATGGGGCCAACCACGATTGATGGTACGGATGCAAAGCACCCCGTTCCGTACAAGGACGGGTTTCCCACGGTAGATAACGCCTACAACAGTGCGAACGACTACGCTGTGATTTGCAGATTTCCCAACGGGATCGACATGAATGTCACTAGTCGGGGAGAAAATGGCATCCTGTTTGAGGGAGCCAAAGGGCGGTTATTCGTGAATCGAGGGAAAATCACGGGTAAACCGATTGAGGAAAAGTGGGATGCGAATGAATTCGATGATTCTGATTTACAGCGGCTTTACAAAGAAAAGCCCGCGGAGGGACACAAGAACAACTTCTACAGGTGCATCCGTGAGGGTGGCTTGCCCGTTTCCGATGTTTACACGCACGTCCAAGCAATGAATACTTGCCACTTGTCGGCGATTGCTGCGAGGCTTGGACGTAAAATCCAATGGAATCCTAAGACTGAACAAATTGTCGGAGACGATCAGGCACAGGGCTTATTTGCGCGGACATCTCGCAAGGGATATGAGATCCCCAAGGTTTGATCTCTCGGTTGATCATCGCAAACTACACGAGTGCCCGCTGCGTCTACCCAAGCGCCTTGGGCATTTGCGTTCGCTAGAGTGCCGACAGCACGCATCTGAACTGCGTGCTTTACGGCTCGATGAATTCGAGCGGCTGGGTTTCTTTCACATCGGCAACTCGAATTGCCAAGTCACCAGCCAGCAAACGCCGGAAGGTCTTCCCGACGATATCGCCACGCCATCCTTTCAGCAACGCCGGGGTTGGGTCACCTTTGCGGCGGTCAAGTTCATAACCCATCAGTTCACGGACGTCGTCGGCATTGCCCACGATGGGTGGAGCGAGTTTCTGCTGGCGGCTAATGCAGGCGATGGACGTGGAGAGGAATTGACTCAGCATGGGCGAAACAACTCTTCGCGAGCCCCGAGGGCGTCGCGGCAAGTCTTCGTCGGGTGTGTCTAACGCTGTCTTTATTGCTGCCGCAATATCGCCATAGTGGTCATTGAAGCCACGTCGTTCCATGCCACGAATGTTCTTGATCTTGTTTTGGTCTGTCGATCCGCGTTTCGCCAATTCCACGATCAAGTCGTCTCGAAGAACACGCCGTGGCAATCGATCAATCGTCTTTGCCCGATTCTCACGCCATAGCCAGAGTTGGCGGACCGTTTCAAGCTGTCTTGCATTGAGTCCTGACGAACCACTGACCCGTCGCCAGTTTTCGCGTGTCTCGGCATCCATGACCTTCTGCTGAAAAACGGCAGTTTCTTCTTCCAGCCATGACTCACGCTCGAGGTCCACGACCATACCGGCTAGTTTATCATGCATTTCTGAAAGATCGACGACATCGTTCAATGCGTAGTTGATCTGGTCTTTGCTCAGAGGTCGACGTCCCCAATTTGTGCGTGTTTCGCCCTTGGGTAACGTCTTGTTGACCAATCGTTGAACAAGGTTGCCCAAAGAGGCGGGGTATTCCATCCCCACAAATCCGGCGGCCAACTGCGTGTCGAACAAGCCGGCAATCGGCTTACCGGTGAAACGGTAGCAAAATCGACACTCTTCACGGGCTGCGTGAGCAATCACGATGCGACCGGGTTCGGTCAGCAGGTTCCAAAAAGGGGTTGTGTCTTCGACATATTCCGGGTCGATGATTGCCAAGCGTCCATCCGCCTCAACCTGTATCAAGCAGAGCTGAGGACGATAGGTGTCTTCTGAGACGAACTCAGTATCAAAGCCGATTTTTTTGCAGCCGGCAATCTCTGAACAAAATTGCTGCAGCTCTTCGGACGTG
>JAAHTH010001352.1_pt2 | contig 10606 bp, 11 predicted proteins | sample 6116091 | NCBI WGS metagenome assembly JAAHTH01 (sample SAMN13939990, study PRJNA603662) | sponge metagenome | isolation source: marine sponge | host: Mycale hentscheli | place: New Zealand | collected 2006
TGAATACATGCCAATCGTAAACAATACCGTAGTAGAAAATCAGGGATTTTCAATTTACAACAGTGGAGACTCTTTTCGAATACAAATTAACGACCAATATGCCGAAGTAAACTGCCCATCGAATTACCACACAATAGCAGCGACATACAAAGAAGGAACAGGAAAACTGTTTGTTAATGGAAAGGCCGGGGTGTCCGTAGAAAGTACGCTGTCTTTAACCGCAAAGCCGATATCAATAGGAAAGCTTTCTCATGTAGAGAATGATCAGACGAATAATTATTTTAATGGATTAATTTCAGAAGTTATTATATTTGAGCACAGCGAGCCCCTCAATGAAGGTACAAAAAACTATCTTGCTCAAAAATATAGGCTTAATAAACTAAAAATTTCTTGACAAAGTATATTTTTTATGCTATTATTGTGAACTTAATTATTCAAAATAACGATATATAAATATGGAAACCAAAACAGGAGAACTTTTAACAAAGAATGTAGCAGGAGTAAATAGAATTTTACCTCATAAGCATAAATACGCGTGGGATTTATTCCTAAAAAGCTGTGCAAATAACTGGATGCCAACAGAAATCAGCATGCAGAATGATATAAAACAATGGAAAAATAACGAAATTACAGAAGATGAAAAACTACTTGTTAAACGCTGTCTTGGTTTTTTTGCTGGAAGCGAGTCTTTGGTTGGTAATAACCTTCTTCTTAGTGCCTTTAGGTTTGTTACAGACGCTGAGTGCCGCCAGTATATCTTGCGTCAAGCGTTTGAAGAAAGCCTTCACAACCTTACGGTAGTCTATATATGCGATAGTCTTGACCTAGACATCGAAGAAGTTTTTGCTGCATATGAAAACATCCCTAGTATAAAAGCTAAAGACGACTTTTTGATGAGCATCACTAACGATATTAGCGCCCCAGACTTTAATGCTCACAGCAAAGAAGGAAAACAAGAAATACTAAGAAACTTTTTAACGTACTGGATTGTTTGCGAGGGAACTTTTTTCTTTAGCGGGTTCGCGATGTTACTTGCTCTCGGCAGGCAAAACAAACTGCAAGGAATTTCAGATCAAATTAAATACACACTAAGAGACGAAAGTTCTCACATAGCATTTGGAACATACCTAATAAACACTCTCATTGAGCAGAATCCGTCTATCTGGACTAAAGCCATTCAAGATGAATTTGTAGAACATATCAAAAAAGCGGTCGAACTTGAGATAGCATATGCCCATGATGTCTTGCCAACAGGAATATTGGGATTAAATGCAGAAATGTTCGTAGACTACATGCACTACATTGGAAACCGAAGGCTCGAAGCGATTGGTCTAGATTACCGTTTTCCGAACGACAAAAACCCTTTTCCTTGGCTAGGAGAGGTGGTAGACGTTCAAGCAATGGGAAACTTTTTCGAGCGAAGGGTAAGAGAATATCAACAAAGTGGTTCCCTAGAAGACGATTTTTAAAAAAAAATAGAAAACCGTCCATTAATGTGTAATATATGTTATGGGTCAAGCACATTCAAGATTAGGAGTTCACACAACTGCAACAGCAGATGCAGGAAACGCTTTGGGCGCAAACAATAAAAATAAGTCCGCAAGCATATACCTTTCAGATTGCGGGCCCAAATCAGGAATAACACCTTCTTCGGAAAACAAAACTATAATTATCACAGACATAATTAACGGAGCGTCAAGCTCTCCGCTAGAGCTAGCATATAAAGACAATGTAGACGCGGCTTCTTCCGGAAGAGTAACGATGCTAATTATGGAGTCAGCAACTTCGCACAGTTTCTTTATGCCACTAAGAGTACCTGTAGGAAAATTTGTAAATTTACACGCAGGAGCAAAAGTAACAATACATTACTACGAAGAATAATCTTCTTGACTTTCGTCAATAAATGTGCTATATTTATAGCACTTAATGAATAAAAAGTTTAACAAAAAAGAAGTCTTAGGAAATTTGCTCAATATACCAAAGTTACAAAAGCGTAACTTCTGGGCTAGGGAGATGAAAATACTAAATGACTTAATGAAAATGTTTCCCGAAGAAGATTTTTGGTCCAGAATGTCATTCTCTAGGAAAATTGACTCAATGCTAATATTAAACACCGAAGAAGGTAAAAAAAAGTTGCAGTCAAGATATAATCAATATAAGTATGTACCCAAGCAAACTAAAAACATCCCTCTTGGTGAAAAAGTCGGCAAAGATTACGAGCAAAAAGATAAACCCAAAACAATTAAAAATTTCTTAAAATAATGTCAGAATCACAAAAAGTATTAAAATCATTCTTAACAAACAACAAAGAATTTCACTACAATTTCGAAGAAGAAATCGACTACAAGGTGTCAAGCGGTAGTTTAAGAATGGACTTTGAGCTGGGAGGGGGATTTGGCCCCGGGCTGCACAGGTTTGTAGGGATGAACGAAGGAGGAAAAACATCAGAGTCTCTAGAGGTCATGAAGAACTTCCTAAACTCACAAAAAAATGCAAAAGGGTTTTTTATAAAAGCCGAAGGCAGGCTTAGTCCGCAATTAAGGAAAAGGTCGGGGATTAAATTTGTCTTCACAGAAGATGAATGGGTAGATGGAACATGTTTTGTTTTTGAAAGTAATGTCTATGAGACTGTGCTAGAGGCAATGAAGACTCTCATACTAAGTAATGAAGAAAAGACAAAGTATTGTTTTGTTTTGGACTCCTTAGATGGGTTAATAACTAAAGACGATATGAATAAAACGTTCGAAGACGCCCATAAAGTTGCGGGAGGAGCTCTCTTGGGAGCAAAATTTATGCAAAAAATGAGTATATCTCTAGCTAAACGAGGGCACATGGCCATATTCATATCTCAAGTTCGGGCGGATATCAAAATAGACCCCTACAGCAAGGCTCCAGTTAGGCAAACTACAGCAACAGGAGGAAATGCGCTTCTTCACTTCGCGAATTTTATATTAGAATTTGAAGCTAGGTTTAAAAAAGACATTATATTAAACAACCCCACCTCGCCAATTTGCCCAGATAAAAACCCAATGCTAGGACACAACGTCAAGATAGCTGTCAAAAAGTCGCCTAATGAAAAAACGAACTATACGCTATCCTACCCAATTAAGTATGGAAGAGAGAACGGCAACTCTATTTGGGTTGAGAGAGAAATGATGGACATGCTGTACATATGGGGTTATATAAATAAAAAAGGAGCATGGATTACCTCTGACGAAGAGTTCCTTGAAATGTTAAAAAAAGACAACATAGAATTTCCAGAAAAAATACAAGGAGAGCCGAAGCTTAACTCATTCCTAGAGGAGAACCCAAATGTAGGAGAATACTTAATTAAACATTTCAAAAGTTTAATATATAATGAAGTTTAAAACGCTTACTGGATCGATCAAAAGAGTAAGATCCCCTAAAAAGTTTTTAATTAGCTGGGAAGACAAAAGCAGGAGTAAATTTCAAAAACGCGTAAAAGATTTCTTAGTAGACTACTGGAAAAATGATGTAGTATTCGAAGAGTTCCCTGTTCCGGGAACGAGATTATCGATTGACTTCTATAATGCAAATAAAAATATTGCAATAGAAGTTCAAGGAGATCAACACATTAAATTTGTTCCACATTTTCACGGGCATAAAGGAAATTACCTACATCAGCTAAGAAAAGACAGGCAGAAAGAAGACTTTTGTGAGCTAAATGATATTGTCTTGGTAGAAATATTTCAAAAAGAAGAAATAAATAAAGAATTATTCTCTAAGTACAATATAATATTATAGTGTAACAAAAGCTATGAGAAAATTAGACTTAGATAATCTGCCAGAATTTAAAATGCCGGAAGAAATTTTCGAGCAACTATACAACCTTACGGGCGGCACAGAAGAAAGTAGCAAAGGTTTTTTAATAGCCTATACCAACCAACATGGCGAACCAGTCATTCACGCAAAAGCCTCAAATCAAATCGTACAAATGGGACTAATTAAAGCTGTGGAGACTTTCTTGATTCAAGTAGAAAGCCAAGAAGACATTCCGCCGCAAGAAGATTAAGCTTGCATATATGCAAATTATATGCTATTATTACTAGCATATGATTTATTCCAACGAACTAGAGCAACACGTTCTCGCAGGCTTGATAAAATACCCAGACCTGTTTGCAGACATCGATACCTTCATCGACGAGAACGACTTTTATGAAGAAGATTCTATAGTTAATAAGACTATATTTAGAATTATTAGACAACTTGTATACGCCACAGAAGCTATTGACCCTGTGATTATCTCAGAAAGAGTTAACTCTTTAGGAATTAGCTTCGAAGACAATATTAAAATAGGCGACTACATTCAGGCTCTCTCGATGAGAAGGGTGGCAAAGAATCAAGTACTCTCTTCCTGTAAAGAATTAAAAAAATTAACAGTTAAGAGAGAGATTTGCGCATCAGCAAGAGACGTAGAAAAAAGAGTCAAAAAGATGCCCTCAACCGCAACCTATACGGAAATTGTCACTCTTGCAGATTCAGTTTTTAATGAAAAAATTAATGTATTTGAATCAGGCCAAGACAAGCCCACCAACATTTATGAAGAAATGGAGGATATGATTGAGGAGCTAGGGAATAATCCAGTCACTGACTTTGGTCCCGTTGGCCCGCATAAAAAGCTACATGACATGTATGGCTCCCTATTAAGGCCCGGAAATATAACTGTAGTAACAGATAGGTCAGGAGTAGGAAAGACTCAGTTTTGTATGGATTTTTGCACGAAAGTCTCTGAGCAATATGACATTCCAGTCCTCCACTTTGATAACGGTGAGATGAGTAAGGAAGAATTGATCATGAGGCAGTGTGCTGCCTTAAGCGGAGTGCCTCTTCATTTATGTGAAACAGGAAAATGGAGAACAGCAGGTAAGGAAGTCTGCGATAAAATAAGATCAGTCTGGCCCAAAATTAAAAAATTAAAATTTTACTACCAAAATGTAGGAGGGCTCTCAACAGATCAAATGGTAGCATTAGTAAAAAGGTTTTACTACGGAAAAATAGGGAGAGGTAATCAAATGATCTTAAGCTTTGATTATATTAAAACTTCATATGGTGATGGAAATTCTCAAATGAAAGAGTGGGAGCAGATAGGCGTGATGGTCAACAGTTTCAAGAAATGCATACAAAGAGAAATACTCGTGGACGGAGACCCCATTATACCCATGATTACAAGCGTTCAAACCAACAGAATAGGTATCAGCCAAAATAGAAACTCAGACAGCATAGTGGAGGATGAGAGCGTGGTTTCTCTTTCAGATAGAATTACGCAGTTTTGCTCACACATGTTCTTCTTGAGACCAAAAACCGTAGACGAACTTGAAAACGACATGGGCTTTGGCTCGCACAAACTAATCAACCTCAAGGCTAGGCACCTAGGGGACGATATATACGGAGCTATAGAGCCCGTAAAAATGCCAGACGGCACACTAAAGAAGAATTTCGTAAATTTAAACTTTGATAATTTCGGAATCACAGAAGTGGGAGATCTTAGGGATCTAGTTGAGCATGTTGAGGCTGGCGGAGAAGTTTTTCAGGACGGAGACTCAGTAATTCCAGACTTGCTATCATGAATGCCGACAATATAAAAGATGTATTAATAGAGCTAGGCTATCAGCTAGTTGATAGGGGTAGCTATTGGCAGACAAACGCTCTTTTCAGAAACGGCGATAATAAAACTGCTATACAAATATACAAAGACTCAGGAGTGTGGAAGGACTATGTAGCACAAACCTCCTTTATGCCATTCAAGAGCCTAGTTCAGGCGACATTAAACACCAACGACAAAACTCTACTAGATAAGTATTTAAAAAACCTAGATCTTCTAGATACAGGTCTGGAAAAAAGGGTCTCGAGTACCAGCAACAAAATAATTACCGAGGACACGTATCCAGAAAGTTGTTTAGACAAACTCTTACCGCATTATAAGTTTTACAACGACAAAGGTATCTCTACAGAAGTTCTAAAAAGTTTAAGAGGCGGGTTTGCGACAGAAGGTCAAATGAATAAAAGATTTGTTTTCCCAGTGTTCAACGAATACGGGCTCATACATGGCTTTGCAGGCAGGGATATGGTAACAAGCTCAGAAAGGCCAAAATGGAAGCATGTAGGGCGTAAAAACAACTGGATTTACCCATTGCATAACATAGGGTCTGAAGCAGAAGAGTCTATAGCCTCAAAGTCTCAAGTTATTCTAGTCGAAAGTATAGGGGATTTACTTTCCCTACATGAATCCGGAGTTAAGAATGTATTGGTTACATTCGGCCTATCTGTTTCTCCTAAAATGATATGTGCTCTAGTTGCGCTGTCACCAGAAGAGATAGTATTTTCATTTAATAATGATAACGAAAAAGAAGACAATAGAGGCAGGGATGCATGCATTAAAAACTACCTTAAATTATTAAAATATTTTGATGCAGACAAAATGTCTATATGTCTACCAACAAAAAACGACTTCGGAGATATGAACATAGATGAAGTTTCTAAATGGCAGATTAAATTATTAAACCTAGACAAAGATAAGAATAAACATAATATAATTAAACGAGCAAAGCAGTTATATTCACAAAAAAAGATAGCAAAAAATATCTTTACTAATATTAAAAAAATTACAAATGAGTAGAGAAGTAAGATTATCAGCAAGCAGAATAAGCACATTAAAAAAATGTTCTTGGATTTATTGGGCGAAATACATTCTAAAAGCGCCAGACACGACCAACGACGGAGCAAGTAGAGGCTGGATTTGCCACCTTATATTTGAACTTCTAGGAAACCCTAGGCATAAAAAAATTTATGACAAACTAGTTTTAAGCGAGTCTATATACGACCAGCCAGCAATCAAGAAACTAGTAGATCATCACGCAAAAAAATTAAACGTAAACGATCCGGAAAACATGCAAATGATAAGCGACATGACTATGGCGGGATTAAACTTTGACTTCTTCGGGGATACCAGAATATTACCAGATGAAGCAATATCGGAGCAAGAGTTTCTGCTAGACGTAGACGAAGACGGGAAAAGGTATAAAGTTTTAGGCTTTATAGATAAGCTTTTTCTATATAAAACTGCGGGAGCGGCATTAATTCGAGACTTCAAGACGAGCAAAAGCGTCTTCAAGGGCAAAGATCTTACAGATAATCTTCAGGATTTAATTTATTGCCTAGCAGTAAAGAGGCTATTCCCTGAATACTCAAAAAGAGTAATGGAGTTTTTATTCTTGAAATTCAACCTAGAGTCAAAAGGCACAGTCAAAATGCCTCAAGTTACAGACGAAGAGCTAGAAGGTTTAGAGTACGAACTAACAGGAATACAAAAGTATCTAGAAGGATTTACAGAGCAAGACGCTATTTCAAACTTTGCAGGAGATCAAGGCTTTCCAAAAGACGGAAGCTTCGGAGGCTTGTTGGTTTGCGGCAAGGACGGCTACAAAATAAGTAGAGGGCAGCCTGTTTTAGATGAAAACGGAGATCCAATCGTGGCATATATATGCCCTTTCAGGAAACCTTTTAATTATTCTGTTCTTGTGGATAAAAAAGGAAAAGTTATCTCTAGTAAATTTGAAAAAGAGAAGCACTTATTAGTTGCAGATGAGTCAAAAGGACAAAGCGTAGAGGATAGAGAATACTCTGGCTGTCCAAAATGGAATAAGTAAGCGGAAAGTATTGCTGTAGTGTAAAATATACTATGGCAGAAGACTTTGTAGATGACGGATCGATATCAATAGGAGACTTAGCGGGAGCGGTATATTCTAATGGAGATTATATCGGTAGAAGTATTTACAGATATCTACAGCACTGCTGTGACCAAACAGGGTCAGAGCCACAACAACCAACAGACCCAAGAATTTTATTTGATTGCGGACAAATACAAGTTAATTTAAGCAATCCTAGATTAGGTCGTGTACCTCTTATTATACCATTACAACAAGAAGATGATTCGGTAGTGGTTAATCTCCAAACTGAGGCAGGTGTCTCTATTGAAACTGAATCAGGAGCTCTGCTCGAAGCAGAAGGAGAAGCGACGTTAACAACCAGTTATATAACGGACGAGCAAGGAGGCGCCCTAGACTATGAAAATGATCTAGCAGCAAGATACGTAGTATACAATTACTATAATGGAAACATCAGGCCAGTGTACTCACTAACACAAAGAGGTAACAATCAATTCCCACAACCCGATGCTGACGGCCTACATAGAGAGCAAACAGTTGTATATATTAATGATATAAGTCCCGGAACTTACTGGTCAGAACAGTTTTACTTAAGAGAACCAAGTTTATTTGTTGAAAGTAAATATTCTTGGTATACAGAAGTTGTTATAACAAAATGCGATAGAGATATAATCATATCAGAAGGAAGCTGCGATAATTTAAAAATATCTTTAGGCTTTGATATATTAAATTCTACATCAAACCGAGGTATAGCTTCACACTGGAAATTTCAAGTTTTTAGAGGAGACCCATTTATTTATTTACGGGATGGAGATATAGAAGAAGTCGAAATTACAGACCCAAATATAGATTGCCTTTCGACCGAAACAGGAAGTTGTTTATTGACAGAGCTTGGGAACAAAATTTTACCCCAAGGATTCTATAGAAATATAGAATACGCTAATTTAGATTGTCTTCTTAGAGAGAATGGACAGTCTATAGACGATGAACTAGGAAACTGCATACAACACTTACCGCATCAATTAATTAATCAAGAAGAGGGTCAATCAGCCTCCGAAGAACATTGTCTTCATACAGAATCCTGTGAGGAAATAGAAATTGATCCAAATGGAGGAGAATGTATAGCCGCAGAAGGATTTGTTTTAAACATAGAATGCACGAATGAATCCACAAACGAAAACCCCATCTTTAATGCAGATCAAATAGGTAGCATTAAACAATACCCCATTCAAATGGAGAATGGAATAGAAATTTTTGCAGACAATGGAGAGTATCTAGAAATGCAGGGCGTATTCGAGGTAGAAGGGCTAGAAACAGAATACGGAGACTATATAAATGATGAAATAAATGGCATTTCTATAGACAGAGAAACGAGAGACGACCAACTCCAAACAGAAGAAGGAAGAGGTATTCATTTTAGCTATGGAGAAAGAGCAGCCCAAGCAATAGAAGAAGTTAGTGAGCTTATATATTCATCAAATATTCTTGAGTCCAGAGAGTTACTTTATAATCTAGGTCACGGAAACTACCACATAACAGTTAACGCCTACGACGAAGACAATCAACCAGTCTTAGCAGGAACCATAAATGATCTATATATATCCTCCTGTGACTGTTTAGAAACTGAAGCGGGGACATGTATAAATGCAGAAAACGGGCTTAAAATAGCGCCAGAATATTTGGCATTAAATTTACCAGATCAATTTAATCCATGTGCCTTAAATGTAGAATTTGAAGGAGGACTACTATTCTCAGATTACAACGTTGAAACCGAAGAAGGCGAGGATATACTGGTTCAAGGCACCGCGCAATGTCATGGAGAATTATCTACAGAAGAGCTGGCGGATCAAACAAGCCATGAATTAAATTTAATGTCCTCCCTTATTCCATGCGAAGGCTATATAGAGACAGAATCACGCCTTACAAGCGGCGAAGAGCTCACAACAGAAGCAGGGCAGATGATAGCGTGGTCAATTATAGATACTAATTTAACAACAGAAGACTGCGGCATTCTAAAAGGCGAAAGAGATTACGAACTAGAATTAAATTGATTTTTACCTAAAATAGTGTAACTATATTAAAGGATTTTATTATGACCAAAATAAGTGAACTCAACTCAATACCCGGCAACGTTGGAGACAGCGATCTCTTCCCGGGAGTACAAAGTGGCTCCACATACAAAGTGAGCGCCTCTCAGCTCAAAAGCTACATTTCGGGAGGCGGAAGTTCAAGCTCGTCAGGCACAACAAAACTAACAGGAGCCACATCAACAGTAGCATCTCCAGTCATACAAAGAGATTTAGCTTATGGTATCCCAAAAGCACTTGAGCTAGTGCAAGGAGGAACTGGTTACGATAATAGCTTAAATAGTCAGGTAGTTTTGTGTCATCATCAAAACTTGACATACGAATCAAACAACCATGGGGTTGGAGCTCAGTATGACGCAAAAGAGTATATAGCTAGAGGGCTAGCAGTCAGAATATCAGTTTCTTCAGGAATTGTATCAAATCCGACTATTGTTAACCCCGGACAGATGTACAGAATAGGAGACACACTTGCAGTTAGCCACTTCAAAAGCTCGTACTCAGGAGGAGGATCGGCCGCTCAACCCACAACATTTGCTATAGTCCGGGTTACAGACATTGAACCATTTATCATCGGAAATGTAACCACAAATCACCAGCATATGGGCGGAGGAAGTCCATGGGTAGCATCATCTGAGTATGGTGGAGCCGCTGGCAATCTAAGCAATGCTATGTCTACAAGAGTCAACCCTCAAACATCAACTAGTCCCTCTGCTAACGATGCCTTAGCAATGGAATTAGATTGGACTGCCCCAGTATACGTTAGGCATACCGCAACCACCACCGAGGCCGCTCCCAATTATACGGAAGGTTCTAGTAGCAATATAGAGGGAGGCG
>JAAHTH010001177.1_pt2 | contig 10603 bp, 2 predicted proteins | sample 6116091 | NCBI WGS metagenome assembly JAAHTH01 (sample SAMN13939990, study PRJNA603662) | sponge metagenome | isolation source: marine sponge | host: Mycale hentscheli | place: New Zealand | collected 2006
GTTCTTGAAGGCGAGGATCCTCTTGATGTTCTTCCAATCGAAGAAATCGTAGCGGCACTTGTCCCTTTTTTAATGCGCTTCCTACAGCGGAGCATGGGGGCGATGGGCGCAATGACGGAGATAGTTCCGCAAGCGTAAGCACTGAAGAACAAATGGAAGCACTTGAGCAGGCCATGGGCGGCTTGTTTGCTATTGGATGGACCCTTGATGAGTGTTTGGATTTAACGTGGCCACAGCTAAACTTCTGTGCGATTGCGGTAATGAAACACAAAGCAGAGTTTTACTCAATGATTATGGAAGCTGTTGGCGGCGCTCTTGGTGTAGGTAAAACAGGAAAGAAAAAGAAGAAAAAATCTGATAACCTTGAAAGTGACTTGGCAAGGATGGGTGTTCCCGTCAAGACTGGTTAGATTTCAGGTATAGCGGAGTAGTAAAATGGCCTTCGGAAAACTTTTTGTCGATTTAGCTTTGCGCGACAAGGGCTTTTCCGCAGCTTTGCAGAAGGCTGGTGGTGACGTAAAGGGATTGGAGTCTTCCGCTAAGAGCCTTGATAGGGTCATAGGAGGAACACTAAAGGCGTCTTTTGTCGCTGCAACAGCAACGATGACTGCCTTTGGTGCGGCAACTGCAAAAGTTGGCGTTGATTTCCAAAAATCAATCACAATGGTAAAGGCGCTATCCAAGGATGGTGTTGAGAACTTTCAGGCACTTGAGGATGAGGCTCGCCGCCTTGGTGCTACTACTGAGTTTTCAGCACGCCAATCTGCGGAGGCAATGACAAACTTTGCTCGCGCCGGGATGACCGCAAGGGAAATTATAGCGGCTACTGGCCCAGCCTTGATGATGGCTGGTGGTGCTGGCGAAAGCATGTCGCTCGCCACCCAGTCAATGGCAGGATCACTCAAGCAGTTCAGCCTTGACGCCTCACAATCAGGACACGTTGCTGACGTTTTTACAGTTGCACTTAAAAATTCATTGTTCAATTTGCAAGGCTTGAATGACGCAATGAAGTACGGTGGGCCGATTGGTGCAGCTTTTGGCATGAGCATTGAAGACACCGTTGCTGCTGTCGCTCAATTCAGAAACATGGGCCTTGATGCTTCTATGGCTGGTACAGCCTTTAGAATGACATTGATTCAGTTGTCTAAGGGTACACCAAAAGCTGAAAAAGCCCTGAAAAGGTATGGACTAACACTTGAAGATGTAAACCCCGAAATGCACAGTTTCAGGGACATTATGATCAAGTTTGCGGACGCCAATCTCACCGCTAAAGATGCGGTGTCTATATTTGGCGCGCGGGCCGCTGGACAGGTACGAGTACTGTCGCAGCAGATGAAAGATGCAGACTTTGTTAAGGAGTTTGATGACCTCACTGAGTCCTTGTACAATTCATCAGATGGCGCGGGCGCAGCAAAGATACAATATGATGAGTTGGGCAAGACGGTAGAGCGTCAGCTTTTAATCTCAAAGTCTGCTCTTGAAGAATTGTTTTTGAAAGTATTTGATACTTACAAGGAGCCGTTGTTCGCTTTCTTTGCGGAGTTGGGTGAAACAATACAGTTCGTTGGTGAGCAGTTTGTTTTCTCTGGAAACAGCCTAAAAAACGGATTTGGAAGCGCGCTTGAGCAAGCTACTGAGTTTCTTAGGGAAAACAAGTCTGAGGTAGCCGCATGGTTCCAGACTGCGTACAATGCGTTTCAAACATTCGTTACCATCGTAGCCACGCTTGTTCCGCTCATTGATGATCTTGCAGTTGCGTTTACGGTTTTGTTTGTCCGCATGAAGTTTGTGGCCATGGTTTCGTCTGTTCAGGCTGCGTCACAAGGGCTAACCGTCATGCAGGCGGTAATGACGGGGCTTACGACGCAGGCAAGGCTCTTTGGCGCCGCGCGAAGGGTGGCCCTTGGTCCTTGGGGCCTGATTATTACAGCCGCTTTGTCAGTTGTTGCAATCTGGAAAAGCGTGAAGGGTCGGCAAGATGACGCAACAAGGTCATTGCTGGCATATGAAAACGTAAAAAATAGGATTGACAATAAGAACAAGCAAAACAACAAGGCTCTTGAGAAGCAGCTTTCTAAGCAAGTTGAGCTTCAACAAGATCAGCTTGAAAATGCTGAATTTGCCCTTGCTGGAATTGGCTTAACTGCAACCCAGATTGAAGCGTATAAGCAATCAATCATGGGCCTGACTGCTGAACAGGCTGCGGAGAAAGCACTTACCGGTGAATTGATAATGCTCCGTCAGGGGCAGGTTCAAGGGCTAATGACGGCACAGACCGCGTATCAGGTCTTGCAGGCCCAAGGCATTGATACAGTTGACATGCAGAAAAAGCTTGCTGACTCTGTAAGGTCCACAAAGAAAGCGTTTGAAGAACAAAAAGAAGAATTAGCTAATGCTGAATTGGCCCTTATTGAGTTGCAAAAGAAAGAAGAAGGGCAAATAGATACTCTATCTGATTTTGCAACCGCAATAATTGGTCCGATTCAAAACCTTGGCCTATTTAGGGCCGGAGTATTTAATCTCAGAAATGAGTTGGACCTAAGTAAAGACACATTTAATGCAGCAAGTTCAGCATACCAGTCTTTTGCCAATGCTGTAGCACAGGGAGATGCGAGAGGTACGCCCCCCGGCGGCAAAGATGTTCCAGATGAAAACAAAGCTAAGCAGCGGCGCGCAGAGCGAGAGAGAACAGCCCAGCATTTTCTGAAATTAAAGCGTATGGAGGAAGACTACCAAGATCAATTGGCGGGGATTGGTCTGGAGGGGATTGAGCTAAAAGCTTTCCAGTTGCAAGAAATCCAAAAAGAAATCAATCGCTCTCATGACGAACAACTGAAAGGCGTAAAAGACTTAAAGCTCAGAGAAGCAATTGAAGAAAGTAGGGCAAACTCTCTGCTTATGGCTCAGCGCATTGAGGTGGCTAAAGCTGACGTTGAGGCAGAAGAAAGAATGTTTGAGCAGCAAGAGGCGATGGCTGCAAGGGCTGTGGAGGCACGCATTGCGCTTAAAGAAGCGGCACAGTTAGATGCGTATGGCCGCGAAAACGACGCCATGCTTCAACACCAAGAATTGATGCGTGAGATTGAGTTGACTGGCATCACGGTCACGGAAGAAGAAAAACAGGCCATACACTCTGGCTACCTCCGTAAAAGACTTAATGCCGCAACTGAAGACTTGCAGGCACGGCTTAGAGTTGAAGGCCGCGCTGCCAGCTTTTCAGAAAAGCTAAACATTGCAAAACTTAAATCTGCGGTCACGACTGACAATAAGATTTTATCTAATAATGCAAAATCATCCAATAAGATTGCAGCCCTAAAAGCAAAGCAGTCAAAACTTGCATCAAAGCTTGCGGACGCAACGACTGAGAAGCAGAAAAAGCGCCTTGAGAAGCGGCAAAGAAACATCAAAAAGGCCCTTGCTCAAGAAGCACACGACACGATGGTCAAGAACGGTAAAGTTCTAAACTCAGAGCAGCGGAAGTTTATTGCCATTGAGAAAATGCAGAAGTTTGCCCAAAAAACCGGGATTGCCGCACTGGGTGAAGGCGCAAAAAAAGCAACAGGGTTTATTAACAAGGTCAAAGAAGCCACTGAGGATGCGCAAGACCCAGAAGGGCCTAAGACCCCTTGGGGCAAGTTCATTAAGGGCGCTGGAAAAGCAGCCAAGGCAGTAGGTAAGATTGGCGGCGCGTTTGCCGCAATGGGCAAGAAAGCGGTTGGCATCTTCACTTCCTTTACCGGTGGCAGCTTTGACCCAATGGCTATGGTCGATGATGCGGCAGGCAAGAAGGGAGAAATGGGTGATGCGGCTGTAGAGGCTGAAGCTGCCCGCCGAGAAGCTGCTGGTGAAGAAGAAATGACCGCAGATGAAGAAGCTGCGGTAAGGGCAGAAGGAGAAGGGAAGTTTGACCCCAAGGTTGCTGCGGCAGAAGTAGCAGATGAGCAAGCGCAGGCGATGATGGATCGCATGAACATGGCTCTTGAAATGATCCCCGTGTTCATCCAAAAGATTGCTGACAATCTGCCAACACTAATTGATGCACTCGTTTCTGGAATTCCGGCAATGATTACGTCACTGGTTGACTCCCTATCGACCAGCCTTGTTGAAGAAATGAATGGCGAAAAAGGACTCATGCTTGTCATAGCAGAGGCCGTTCCAAAGCTAATCGTCGTGCTTATTGAGGCGATACCAAAGCTGATACCCCCCATCATTGAGGCGCTGTTCTCATTTATATCAGAGGGCATCCCTCAAATCGTTGCATCTCTGGCAGAAATGATCCCACAGTTGATAATGAGCTTGGCCGAGGGGCTTCCGCTGCTGATTGAAGCCGTAGTAGCTATGATTCCGCAGGTGCTTCAATCAATCATTGAAATGCTTCCTGCGCTCATTGATTCGCTTATTGCTTTGGTTCTGAATCTCATTACGTCGCTCCTTGAGCAACTTCCAATTCTGATTGTTGAGTTGGTCAACCAGATACCCGTATTGATTACAGCCCTTGTTGACGCAATACCGCTAATCATTCAGCGCGTAGTGAGTTCGCTGCCCCAGATTATCACTGCTTTAATTAATGCTATTCCAATCATTATCTTGGGCTTAATCAAGTCTATACCCAAACTTATAGGCGCCTTGGTTGGTGCGATACCAACCCTCATCAAGGCCGTATTCCATGGCTTAGTAGGTATCGTTAGAGCAATCGTTGTGGACCTGCCACCAATGCTTGCGCGGGCTATTGGCGCTGCCTTCAGGAAAGCATGGAAGGGCATCAAGAAAGCAATGAGTGGCATGTTTGAAAAGCTGAACCCAATGAATTGGTTTGGTGATACTCCCGGTCCAATCAGGGTAGGCTCACAGCCTCAGACGTTTGGCTTTGCAGCAAATGACTACATTGTTGCCGCAAAGAAACCGGAAGACCTTTTGGCGCAGGCTACTCAGTTGATTGAGAGCAATGGAGTTCCGAGAATCACAAAAAGAAATCGTGAAACATCTGTAGCTCAAATGTCATCAACGCCTATAGGTGCAGCAGCAATGTTTGGTGACGATCCGCAATCTCGCTCACCGGCTGAACGTCTGGCACAAAATATCAAGGTTCAAGTAGAGGGAGAGACAATTGATAATGCCCTTATTACGGCAAGAGAAAGAGGCCGTTCACCACAAATTTGGAATGAGATAGAAAGGGTTGCAGGTGGCGGCGCTTCTATTGGGATTGAAAGACATGATGCGGAGTAATTAAGGATGGCAAATCCAAAGCAATATATCATTACACCAAACCCAGATATTGACTCAAGAGATAATATCGAGTCTGTATCAAGTGAGGCGGGCGCTCATGTTGGTCCAGCGTTTCCAACATCCACAAACGAAGGCGCCATGGTTCCTTTTCAGGAAACATATGGCGTATTTACTGAAACGGACATTGATTATAAACTGGTAAAGTCTGGCGGTGTTGGGAGTGCTGAGTGGGTATGGAAGAAGAAAGGTGAGTCTGATGAAAGCTGGAAGGGTGTAGGAGACATACGCAACCAAACAAACCTGCACAACCCTTTTCAAGAATACGAAGGAACGCCAGAGTGCGGAAACCTTGGCATGGCTTCAGTTGTCAGCAGAGCGCACAACAAATTGCTGCTATTCAAGAGAACAAAAGCGTCAACAAACTATGGGCGCGTATCAATTGCCTCAAGGTCACTTGACGCAGAAAACCCAACACTTCCAGAAGAATGGAAGGTTTCAGATTTTGAACCAAAAACCTATTTCTCAGCCACTACAGATGTAGACGCAAACATGTGGTTCGTTGGCGCCTGTGAGTTGGATGATGGCTCACTGAGGATGGTTGGTTCATTCTATGATGAAGAAACGAAGCTTTGGGATTTACATCTTTTTGGGTCTAATGATGGTGGTATTGAATGGGAATTGCTGCAACAAAAGATCATTAGTCGCTGGTACAACCAGAACGACTCGCTTGTTTATCCAGAAGAAGTAAGGGTAATATCCAACCTAAAGATGGCAGCGTCAGGGTCTTGGATTCGCATTGTTTGGGTTGGCCCTGCTGACGAGAAATTTCATACGCTTGTTTCGTCTGACCGTGGAGCAACATGGGAAAACCCGGCACCACCACCATATAAGTACATGTACCAGCCATTCCTTCACTCTGATATGTGGGATGACTATGACCCGGGAACCATGTGTGCGGGAACAGGCAACCGAGGCGCGGCGCATGCAGGATGGTACCCATGGACAGCCCTCCCCGGTGAGATGACTACAACAGCAGCAGCATCCGCTCTAATGTCAGGGGGAGATGAAGTTAAGGGCTTTAATAATATATCTTCATCACCTAACGGAAAGGCATACCCTCAAGCTGATATTTCATCTTCATCAAATCCCGGCAATAACAACTATTTTGATTTGGTTTCCGTAGGTGGAAGTGAAGGCTCATTCGCTCTGGTTTTTCATGCCAGACCAAATACGCCGTCATCTGACCTTGGGGGTAGCGACCCTACACGATGTACATATCTGTGTGGAGGTGTTCGCGAATCTGGGTGGGGAATAGCCAGACTTATTTCATCCCCACAACACAGAACGGCAACTGAATGGACTGGATCTTCCACCACCATTAGAGAAAACGCCAACCAGCAAAGGCCGTTTCAACAGTTCTGCTTTACTGATACACAAGTTTCCGCTGTAACTACGCCTTCATGGATTTACATACTTATCTTTAGCACTCCCGGTCAAACCGGTGGCTCTCATGTAGATGGAGGGTGGAACTCGTCACCGTCTGGAAACCCAGAAGATAACATTAGGGAGCCTTTTGGCAGAAGGAGAGGGTTTGGTGCGTATAGTGCAGATGGGAGAGTGTCTGCGGCGCCCGGGCCTTGGGGATTTACTGCTCAAAAGTGTGGCTGGAAAGGCTATAGAGTTCCCACAAATGACCCCTTTGGGGGGGTTGTCCAGAAGCTTCATGTATCTGACATAAACGGACACCTATTTCCTGCGGCTGTTGGTCAAGGGAAAATGCTTGTTCCATCAAATGTAGTTTTAGCGTGGGACGGCCAACGAATTGTCGTATTCAATGGTATCGGACACAATGGCGCCCTTGATGCGTACTCAAATTGCCAAACCCCAAGAGGAAATTCAGGGCCAACAGGAAGTTTGGCCCACTATGGGGAACCATCAACCAGAAAATACAATCTTGTAAGGTATGCCTTTACTTACTACAGAAACTATTGGCAGGACAAAACCAACTTCAACAATGGTTTAAGCCACTTTGCCAATAATGATTTATCAGACCCCTCAAGCCATGGACCTACTGCTTCATTTGCAAAGGCTTTTGAGGCGTTTCATGCAGATTCTGGCCTTGAGTACAGTGCAGATCCCACACTGTGGGGAATCTCAGTACATAAAGGCAGAGGTAGGCGGCAATCGTATTTCGATGCTCCACTGACGTATGAAATAGATAAAACAGATGCGACTATTTATCACGCAAATCAAGAGCAAAAAGGCAGAAGCCATTGCGCAGTTTCAAGTTTTGGCGGGTGGGATGAGCAGCCACTTACAGAACCAGACGGGTTTAGCACAGGAAACATACTGTGTTCCCCGTTCTTTGCTGACACATGGCAAGCACAGCATGGGATACCTCACTACAATGCCCTTGGAGCATCTTGGACTGGAAATAACGGATCAGTTGAGCCGGAGCGTTACTCTCCATTCGCTGGGTGGCCCCACATGTGGGACGCAGAAGGGGGTGTCATAAGTTCAGCATGGTACTTTGGGGGTGTTGGATCTGGTGGTACATCAGTTCCCTCCGGTGGAAGCTTGGTGGGCTTTAACATAATTGGACAGGCTACCCCGGGTCCCGTATCAGATGACGGTAGAGAATACGCAGCAGCATTTATTGACACAGCACAGGCGCCTGCTTTTGCGTCAGATACTGGGCTTTTGTGTAGGTACAGTTGGCGGGTTGGCTATTCAGAATATCTGGCGGTAGCGTCCGCATCACAGTGGACCGTAAGGTCCAACCGAAAGTACCTAAAGTATGCTGGTGGCGTTGGGACGGGTGGAACCAAGCAGTCAGTTTGGTGCAGCGCATCATCCAGCAACCAACTGGCCAGTGCGTGGCCATGGGACCGAGTAAGTAGAGACTTGGGTGACCGCACTATTGACTGGGAAAGCGACCGGGTAACTATTAGGCAGAATTTCACTAAAAAGAGAACAGGTCTGACTGGCACCAATAGGGACATTACTCCCATTGCCTTCACCACTTGGCGTAGCGGCAACGGTTTCTGGGAAATGCTGCGAGAGTATGTTGGAGTAAATTCTACAATTGGTTTTTCAGATGGAACCATTCCAACATTGCCGGGGTCTTTGTGGGGCGCATCCCCATACATGAAGATGCCATCTGGTGAGTCATCAGTCGGGGTTGAGCATCGGCTTAACTCTACTTTTAGATATAAGGGCTACAACAGAGAGCTATTTGTAGAGAAGATGGTGACCTCCAGCGACATGTACTCCAGTGAGGACGGAATGCGGGCAATGCTGGAGCAAGGCAGGCCAATTCCATTGGGCAACAATGGCGTTATTGAGTTCGTTTGTTCAGTCCCACACAAGGGTTTACGAGGCCCAGACAAAAACCCAAACATGCCCGAAAAGCATGTAACGACAAGTAGCGGTAATAACGGAAAGGCCGGAAATTGGCGCCTTGCTGCTGTTTCGTGCCGCTACTACACGGACCAAAACGGGTACAATGCAGGCGGGAATTTCCGGGTGTCAGAGTTTTGCGTTGCTATTGGTCAGGCATCTAATGGAGACTCTGATGTTGCGGTTCTTGTTGACCAGCAATTGTGGGACATTCAAGACTCAAGCATTAGCAGAAAAGACCCCATTCACTTGGCTACAATTGATCTTGGATCAGAGGCCATGGGAACCGCTGATGCTCCAAGATTTTGGAAGTTTAGGGTTGTGCTGTGGCAAGAAACATCCACCAAACAGAAAATAAAACTGCTGGCAAGAGAGTATGGATCAAGAGGGGCTTGGTTAGAGTCGCCAGCCTGTGACATGAGGGGGCTGTACCTTGGTGATCTACACTCTGCTACGCAGCACGAATATAAGTGGGGAACGTCGTATGGTGGCGACGAAAAAGCGTTCAGTCTTTACGGTATGCAAATGTGCCAGTGGGGTAAGCTTGATGAGCAGGTCACTAACGAGGCATGGGACGGTCAATACCTGTCATCAGACTCATACCAAGGCGGTTCAGGAACCGCATCTGGAACGCAAGTAGCAGATCACGAATATGTTTCGTACTGGAAAGAGTTTAATGTCTCTCATCCGGGTACAGGCGGCATTTGGAGGCAGTCAAATTTCAAAAATCCAACATCATTAAGTGGAATGGTTTGCTCTCCCATCCCCGTCCATGTGTGTACAGGCATTTACGCAAGATGGGGAGGCGGGGGCGGCTTCGTTAACGATACATTCTCAGGAACAGTTGACCACACCTATGCTGTGGAAAATATATTCAGGCCCTCACCAAGCAATAAATGGAAAAGCAACGACACAATATCGCCAACAGGCGGTCCTGAGTGTTCAATAACCCTAAGTGCATTTGGCTCGGCTGGGTCACCTCACACAAGAACGGGAATGAGAACATACGCGAATTGGGTTGCGTTTTATGGAACGCAAGACAGAAAGTTTTTAGTTGATTTTAGTAGAGACAAGTATTTTGATTTATCAAAGACAATCACATACGAAGCAAACTCACTAATTACAGAAAACGCAAGCGTGGTTAAGGTGGAAGGGACTCACTTTGAGTTGGCCGATCCAAACCACATCATCAAAGACGGGCAGCTTGCTGGGCATTATTGTGGATGGAATCACGGGACTGGAAGCGCCCAATGCATAAGAATCAAAACCAATGTTCACAACGCAGATGAAGGGAGGGTCAGCATATTCGCTGACCTTGAAGACCCTGACACAAGAGCAAACATGCGTTTCCCTGCAAGCTCTCTGTCTGGGAGAGGGCTAAGCACAGCAAGAACCGTAGATATTTGGTCTGATAGGTCTGCCATAAACCTGTATTCGCCTATTCACGTCAGGTACATTCCTTCAGAATACAGCGACGCAGAAGAATTTATGGACAACGGATTCTCTTGGATGAGAATTCGATTCTTTGAAACAGGAGCCACAACGTCAGCAGGTACGTATGAATATGAGGTACGGAAAGGTGACTACACTATTGACCAACAGCACACAATTTCAAATGTGATTGTTGGTCATGGCACTGAATTTGAAACGCCGATTAATTGGACCTTTACTGAGTCTGTTAGGCCAAATGTAAAAATTAAAGTTTCCCCATCAGGGGTTAAGTCTGCCTACACTCAAGGCCCACCAAGAACGTCTTACTCATTAGCGATACCCGGTGATGGCGATCAGTTCAGATATAAGCTTAGCCAGCTTCTAAAGAACAACGCTGAGTTCACCAAGAAACCAGTATCGCTGCTTATGAGTACGGAAGCTGATACTCCTTCACTTGAGTTGGACAACGCAATCAGAGCAGACAAACGGTACAACGTGCTTGCCAGACTTACTGGTGCGGTGTCAGATCAAAACATAGCGTGGCGAA
>JAAHTH010003537.1_pt1 | contig 10589 bp, 14 predicted proteins | sample 6116091 | NCBI WGS metagenome assembly JAAHTH01 (sample SAMN13939990, study PRJNA603662) | sponge metagenome | isolation source: marine sponge | host: Mycale hentscheli | place: New Zealand | collected 2006
CCCCCCCCCCCCCCCCCCCCCCCGCCCCCCGCCCCCCCCCCTCCTCCGGGGACTACTCCTAATGTTAAAGTACGGCTACTTACGGCTAATGGAGAACGAACACGTTCTATAAAATCTGGTGGTATATCACTTATTAAAGCAACTGTGCCAGTTGTCGCTGGTAGAGTAATAGTAAAATCACCGCTTAATGAAGATTGCCCTATTAGATTTATCTTATTAGTTCCATTAGCAGTTGCCTCTCTAAAAATTATAGAACTATTATTTAACATATCTACATTTGTATCTACATAAAAAGTATTACCTTTCCATTTACCTTGTGTGTTATATAATTCACCACTATCATTTAATCTAATAGAAGATTGAATACTAAAAGGTGAAGCATTATAATTATTCATTAAAACTTCATTAGCAGTAATTAATTTAATATAAGCAGTAGCAATAAATATTAATCCTATTGTTCCAACTCCTATGTTTTGTCCTAATGGATATTCGGGTTGGCTTCCGTGTAATGTTTTACCGTTAAAGTCCATAAAACCTTGTGTGCCCCATTCTACATTCATATTATTCGCATTAAGTTTCAATAATAATGTCCCGTCTTTTTCTTTGATTTCAAAAGCATTATTCGTTGTATCGTGGTCTAATACAAAACCGTCTGTATCTATTGGGTTATTATCAAATACTATATCACTATTAGGCGGTATTGATACTCTATCAGTGCTTACCGCTGGTTGTATATAACCAACTGTTCCCAGACCGCCTGGTGTTCTCGTCCAATTACTTTCATTATCGTCAGCATATTCCAAAGCAGTTCCTCCACTATTTACCTTAATAATTTTCCCAGCACTACCAATAGAAGATAAACCTTTTAATGCTATACTATCACCAGTCCTTTCTAATGGTAATGCTACTGTTATACTTTCAGCATTATCACTTTCCCATACTGGTATTCCGCCAGAAACTTTTAAAACTTGGCCTGTTGAACCAATACCTCTTTTTGCGAGAGTATCCGTAGCAGAAGAATATATAATATCACCAGTAGTATATGTTGTAATATTTGTCCCACCTTTGCTTATAGGGACTGTTCCTAATGTTAAATTATTAGAACTCACTGCTAATGGAGAAGATACACTTTGTATAAGTCCAGTATTATCAGTTGTTAATGCGAGTGTGCCGTTGCTTGAAGGCAATGTTATAGTAGCACTCGTAGTGAGAGAAGCGGGTGCTTGTAGATTAATTTGATTTGTTCCATTTGAAGCGTCTTCACGGAAACTTACATTACCACGATTATTTATTCGTAAATTATTTTGACTTAAAATAATTCTTTCATTATCAGTTTCACCAAACTCAAATGAAGAGGGGTTAAATACATTCACGGTTGGTGTGTATTTATATATTTGTGTGCCGTCTTTTTCTCTAAAAACAAAATTATTATTAGTTTGGTCGTGTTTTAATTCAAAACCCAGTGAGGATACTGGTTCGCAATCAAATCTTATATTACTATCTGGTGGTATTGAAACAATATCAGTTATATCTCGTGGTTGTAAATAAGCAGAAGCAATCCTTTTCCAATTTTGCTCCGTCCATACTAATCCATTATTAGAACCGTTTATTGCTAATAATTTATCAGCACCACCAAAACCATTAATATCTTTTAATGAAATATTTACTTGTTCGTTTGGGTTGGCTTGTGCTACTACGACTGGACTTGTTCCAGTAAAAACGTCTATTGTATTTACATATACATTAGTAGTGCTACTACCCGCTAATCCATTTAAACTTCTTACAGACATATATATATTTACAATATTTTCTTTTTATAAAAAATACTTTTATATTATATAAATATATATGAAAGTTGGTGTTCCAATTAAATCTACGAGAAAAAATAAAAAGTTTAAAGTCCTCACTCCAAAAGGGAAAATTATTCATTTTGGTTATTCTCCTATGGAAGATTTTACACAACATAAAGACGAGAAACGGAGAAAAAATTATTGTAAAAGAAGTGCTGGTATAAAAGATAAGAGTGGTAAATTAACGAAAAATAATAAAGAAAGTGCTAATTATTATTCAAGAAAATTCTTATGGGAGTGTTAATGGGAATAGAAAAAGTGAAATTAATTTATTAATAATACGGTGCGTAGATATTATAATTTATACGGTGCGTAGGACAAACTATTTTATATCCTTTTATATCCTATCAGTGTTTTATAGTCTTTTTATCTTATTTTAGTAGTAAATAGGATATAGGATAGGATAAGAGATAATATTTAAGTGTAAAAAAAAAAAAATAAAAAAAAAAAATTAAAAAAAAAAAAAAAAAAAAAATAAAAAAAAATTATAAAAAAAAAAAAAAAAAAAAAAAAGTTAAAAAAAAAAATAAAAAAAAAATAAAAAAATATTTCTATAAAAAACAAAAAAAGTGAGTTTTTTGTCCTCTTATCCTAAACCCTTACAGAAACCGAAGTAATTGCTACTATCCCCGATAGGACGTAGAATTTAAAATTTAGGATTTAGGATTATAATAAATTAATTTCACTTTTCTTATTCCTCGTCGTCGCTATTTTAGAAAATATTTATAAAATTTTCAAAATATAATAATAAAATTTTTTTAAATAACTTAATTAGTTTCATTATTGGATAGTGAGATAATATGTTCTTGAACTAATTGACATTTTTTACTTTTTTTTTTATGATTAGTTAATTCTCTTTTTTGAACTATACTACCACATAATTCACATTTTACTTTTACTGTTTGTTTTTTTTTAATTTCTTCTTTATTTTTTTCATAAAATTTCTTTTTATTTTCTTTTATTTTATCTTTATTATCTTCCCTATATTGTTTCTCTCGTTCTTTTATTTTATCCTTATTATTTTGCCTATATTCTTTTAAATAAAGTTGTTTTGCGGACATAGTATTAGTTTCCATTCTTAACCAAATAAAAAAAAATAATCAATTTTAAAAAAATGTTTTTTTTTTTATTTCTATTAAATTATTTTTTTATCCTATAAATAAACTTTTTTATTTACTATAAATCTTCTTTTAAAACCATTAAATATTTCACCATTTCTACAATCCATAAAAATAAAATTGTAAGGTTTTGAATATACTTTTGATAGGATACTATTGAATATGTCTTTTTCACACGAAAAAAATTCTTCATATAAAGTCATTAATTCGCTTTTGGTATTCCTACAATCAAACAACGCTAAGTGGGTAAGTTGGTGGCGGAGGTATGGTGGTAGTTGTGTAAGTTTTTGACAGCTTATCATTATTGAAATTGCCCCACTTTCTATTTGGTTGCCTGTTTCTTCTTCTATAATAGGTCGTCCAATATGACGCCCATTATTAAATAATTTTTTGAGTATAACGGTTTCGTCGCCACCTTTTTTTAATTCACTTCCTAAATCGTCTAAAATGATTAGGGTTCGTCCTTCCATTCCTTCTTCATTTTGTATTCTATCAAATATCTCGTCTAAATCTTTAACCGAAGTATAAAATCTATCACTTGGTAATTTAGGTTTATTTGCTTGTGAGCCGACAGAAGGACTAACTATAAATACATTACTGAATTTTCTATTATAAATTCTTTTTTTTCCTACGGATTGTGTTAATGCTTGAATTAAATTAGATTTACCACTCCCACTCCGTCCTATACACGCCATACGGAATATACTGTCTGGTAAAGGATATGGTATATCTTCTATTTTATCGTCGCACTTATATTTAAATACTTGTGGTTCAACAGCATTTTTAATTTCTACTTCTTGTAGTTCTTTAAAATCCTCCATTGATATATATTTATATATGATATAATTATTAAGTTATATATTACTAAAATAAAAAAAAAATTTAATTAAAACTATTTTCCATATTTATCCATAGCTAATTTATGAGCTTGTTGGAAACAAAATCCTTTTAACATTTGTTTTTCCATATAATCTAAATGTTTTTTAGTATGGTGTTTTTTATGACTTTTCATTAAATCTTTTTGTTCTTTGGATAAACTTTTTCTTGGTTTAAAAAGTGGTTTCATATATTTATTATAATATTTTTTTTTAATTTAAGAGTTGGCTGCGATTACTCCATTCATTCCGTCTAAAACATACATAACGTCGTGTATAACATATAAATCCACAAGAACGGCACCAGTTCCAGTAATACCAGTAGCAGAACTAATCTGTGAATGTAATACTAATGGAAGACCTTGTGAAGCAAGATTTTTACCAGCATAGGCAGCGTCATATGTTTCTAAATCAAGAGCAAATATACATTTAGAAGCGTCTTTTGAAGTTTGTTCCCCAGCAATTAAATAAGTGTTGGTAGGGCCGGCGTTATGGTGTTCGTCCCTAAAACAACCTCCTCGTAAATCACTATTGAAATAACCTAACGCACATTGGGTATTAGCAAGTAATTCACCAGTATCATTAGCAGCAGCGGCAGCTTGAACTTTTAACCGTTGGGACGGAATACGCTGACCTCCAACAGAGAAGTTATACTCTGTTGTGCCTAAATTACAGAACCCACTAACGGAATTAGCAAGAGCGGAAGTAATAGCAGCATTTAAACGATTGACAGCCATTAAAGATTTAACAGAGCGTTTGCGTGTTGAGAAAGTAATTGTCTGTTCGCCAGTAGAACCATTTGAAATATTCTGTTGAGTATTTTGTGCCGATACACTATGAATTTGAATTGGGACACCACTATTCATAGCAGCACGGAACATTTGGGCGAATTCTGGACCTGGACGGAGAACTGGTAAATGAAGTTCTACTTCACTTACTTCATAACCAACACCAGCAGTTTCACCAGAATTGGTTATAGCCATAGTTTCTTTAGCCGCTAATGTCATAGAAATATAGCTGGTTCCTTGTGTGTATCCTAACGGCATATAACGGTCGGCATTGAAAAAACCAGATTTAGGACGGTGAGTAATAACTCGTTCGGCAGTTTGAGCGAAGGCAACTTGACCTCTTCCAGTTAAATCAGCTTCACCAGTAGCAACTTTTAATTTGATTGAAGGTCTTAATGAAGCACCTTCTTCATTGTGAGAAATTGTAGATACAACGTCTTCACCACGATTAGCCTGGTTCATTGAGAACCAAGTATTATAGTGGATAATTTCCTCCAGTAAAGCACCGGTTCCACCAATTACTCTCCAATTATCAATTACAGCAGCACCACCAACAAGAGGGTCTAAAAAGATAGAGGTGGCGTTAGATTGAGTATTTTTAAGTTTAAATTTTAAGTAAGCTCTTTTTAAATCAACAAAACATTCAGCGGGCACGTTTAAGGGCAAACGGATTTCTTGGTTCTCCGTGAATGTTCCACCATTGGAAGGAATACATACATTATAGTCTAGTGTCATTTGTGGTTGAGGTGCGGACGGCACTTCACTAAGTCTCATTTCATAGGGGGTTGCTCCTGCGTTTTCCATTTTCTTTATAATATATATAAATAAAAAAAAAATTCTAAATTAAATTAAATAAATTTTAATTAAAATTAATTAATTAATTAATTTAAAATAATCCGCCAAAAGTAGCCCCAGCAATAATTCCTTCAAATAAATTTTTTCTATATTTTTTATCATTAACTAATTTTTTAGCTACTCCCACTTCTGGAATAACAATTGCTTTTATTTTTTCTTCTTTTTCTTTTTTATGTATTTTATTAGTTTCATTTTCCATTCCTCTTCTACTTTTTGGAGCTTTGATTGGTGAAATCTTTTTTTTATTATTATTATTCTTTTTAGCCATTATATATTTATATAATTTATTTTTTTTATTTTTTAATTAAATGTGTTTTATCTATTTTATATGCTTTGGATTTGGGATTTACAGCAGCATAGACGCGGGCAGCCGCCCATTCTTCGTCGCTCTTAATATGTTTCCTTACAGATTGCGGTGAAGAATAAAAAGCCCCCTGGCCTTTGGAGTAAATAATTTTTAATCCAGATAATTTATATCCAGTTAAATCACTAATTTCTTTTAATGAATGTCCTTTATCTTTTTCAAATCCATATTTTTTATTAAAGATTTGTTTATGGGTTAAAGCCATTATAATTTAATTAAATATTTTTTTATTGATACTTTATTATATTTGGTAAATTCACAGAATTATTTGGTTGGCTGTCTGTTCTTGGAAAATAAACTTGTAATAACATATTCCAATTATCAGCGACAGAAGCCATAGCACCAGTAATAGGTGTTGCGTCTTGGTCTGTTAAAGTAATAGTAATATTTCCTCTAAATGGATTAGAACAAGAAACAAAACTATTATCATAATCAACATTGGAATAACTAAAATCTGTATTAGATACTGGGATTACCCCAACAATAGAACTTGATACAATTGCTCTTGAATTAGCAGTTGTTATTGGGTTAGTTTCAATATTATTAGGAAACTGATTATTCATTCTAATTTGGAGAGTAGAAACTCCTTGTGCTTTCCAACCAGTAGAAGCAGTATCTTCTTGAACTGAAATAGTAAAATATAATACTTTAATCATACAATAACTTTCTTTTGCGAAATCTTGACCTGTTGGTGCTTGGTCTAAAACGGATTGTAAATTAAAATCACAGACAGTTCCATTACCAGTTTTACGGACAGCGTCAGCACTATTTAAATAAACTTGAAAAAAATTTTCTGGATTATCAGCCATACTATATATATTTATTAATATATTTTTTTATTAATCTATCTTTATATTTTTTAATTTATCTTCTAAATATTTTTTAATTTCTTCGTCCCTTTGTTTTTGTTCTACAATATTACTATGGTAATCGTCAATCTTATTAAGCATTTCTTTTTGTAATGAATGACTAAATTTTCGTGCTTTCTTTTCTGTTTGAGAAATTTTAAAAAATGAAATAATTAAATTACATTCCCAATCTGCTCTCTCAAAATTTACTGGGTTAGTTTCTTCTTGATAAGTTATATTAATACTAATACTATTAATTTGTTTTTGGACTAATTCACATTTAAAACTTTGTGGAGGTTCAAAAGTAAAAAAAGTATTTCTACTTAATTCTATTGGAACTTGTGCTACTACATTAGAATATTTACCACTATTACTTTCTATTACTTTTGAATTAGATAAATTTGGTAATCTAATATAAATACTATTTCTTGTATCTGTTATATCTACTGCTCTATCACTAACAATTCCGTCAGCACTATTAATAGTTTGAATAGAACTTGTAAATCCTAAAAACCTTCTACAAGTATTAGAAGTAGTAAAATCAAACATAGCGTCATTACCAGAATTAGTTATAGTTAGTAAATTATTTATTTCGTCATAACTAAAAGTATATGTATATGAATTTCCAAATGTAGTAGATTGTGCTTCCAATAAAGTTTTTAATTTAGTTGATAATTCTAAAATATCATAAGACCCACTTGGTATTGTTAGTGTAGCATAAGAAGAACTACCTTCTTTAAAAGTAATAGTATTATTAGAATTATTATTTGATAAATTATAAAAACTATTTGGTATTGTAGCAGATACTAATTCAACAGTTAGTATTTCGTCCTCTTCTGCTATAATATTTTCAAATAAAGTAAAATCACCAGAATTATTATTATCTCCAACAGCAGTAGATAATAAATCTCTACTACGAATTGTAATAAACACGTCCCCCCTTGTTTTTTCCATATATATTACTATAAATTATTTTCTAAATCTTTTTTTTCTTGTTTCTTTCTTTTATAATATTCTTTCATATATAATCTTTTTTGTTCTCTTCTTTGTTCTTTTGATTGAAAACATTTTATTTCATTCATACTTGCTTTTAAATTTAATCTTGCTTGTTCCTCAAAAAATCTTAATTGTTTTATACTATAATAAATTACTTTTTTAAATTCAATTAATTTCAATTCAATATTCCTTTCCATTAAAGTTTTATATAATCTTCTATTTGGATATTGTTTCATTTTACTTATATGTTTCCTTTCTCTAATGTGTAATGTATTAGTAGTGCTTCCTACATAATAATCTTTTTCTCCACAATCTATATAATATATTATACCTTCCATTTTATATATATATCACCATTATTTTAAATAGTAGAATTTTGATTTATACTAAAAAAAAACTTTAAATAAAAGTATTTTTATAAACCATAAGTATATTTTAATGAATATATTTGTAAATTTAATTTTTTAATAACTTGATTATATTTATTTACTAATGTTTTATCATTTTCTTTTTTTATTTCTAATTCTTTAATTTTACTTTCTAAAAAATTTAAACATTCTTTTACGTCAAATAATTCTTCTTCATTATAATAATTATATATTTTTTTGAATATCATTATAATATTAATAAATAAAAAAAAAATATTTTCAAAATTGATTTTTAATTTGAAAATATTAAAAATGAATAATAATACTAACGAAAATAATACTAACGAAAATAAAATTATGGTTGATACATTTGTAAAATGGATAGAAAAATTATCTTATGATAATTTTAAATTTATATTTCATTATCAACAACTAACAATAGACAAACAAATATTAGAACTTACAGAATGGTATATTCTTACCAAAGGAAAAAAATATGAAAAATTATTAGAATTACAATATCAAATAAAATCTGGTTTGGGATTTTAATTATCTTCTTCTTCTAATAATATTAATTCATTATCTAAATTATTTAATTTAATATCCCATATTTCTAATAATTTTGGTATATTGAAAATACAAATAATTTCTCCATTTTTTCTTATTTTTTCAAATCCATTAACTTCTAAATTACCTAATTCTAAACTAAATTTTCTTTTAGTATATGAAATTTTTTCATTATTACAACATAACCAATAGTTAAAATCTTTATATAATTTTGAAAATGAATATTGTATTGATACACCATTATAACTTTCATTATGATAAAAATAACATACTTTTTTTTTCACAAAAGTTTCAACTGGACTTTCATAATATTTTTGTAATTCTTCTTGATATGCTGTTAATGGTATTGGTCGTGAAATAAAATCTTCAACATTTCTATTCATACAATATTCATAAAAACTTTTCATTGTTGCCTTATCTTCACAACAATAATGTAATTGTTCCATATATTTAGTATCTCCTTTTTTTTCATTAGAACATTTAATCATACATTTTCTTCTATCTCCTTCTTTGGTTGGTATATTAATATTAACATTATTAGTATTACCACATACTCGTTGAAAACTATTCGCCATATAACCTTTTGAACCTTTTGGATTTATATAAATTTCACTATTAGTAATTAATGCTTTAAAAGTTCCTTCGCAACCTTTCGTAGATAAAAAGTCCATTTCCTCAAATACAATTAAAAAAGCATTTATCAAAGCTTCATTGAATTCTCCTAAAATATTATTTTGTGGATTAGTAGTAGCAAAAAATTTAGATACACCAATCATAGACTTTAATAATTTAGAAAATATAGTAGATTTACCAATACCTTCTTTGGATACAAATAATAAAAATGTAGATTTTTCATAAGGTCTTTGAAACATATGACTAATCCAATCTATAACATATTCAGTAATTTCTTTATCATTATTACATAAAATTAATAAATGATTTAAAATAAATTTTAAACCTTCTTCATTTCTTTCTTCAATTACTTCTATCTCAATTTGAAAAGGCAACCATAAATTAAAATGATTAGGAGGACATAATTTAACATTAGGATAAATATTCATATCCTTATAAACCCTACTTGTTTTAGATTTCATATATTTTTGTATAAAATTATTTTCTGTTGGGTTTCCTTCTTTATCAATAGAGTTATATACTTCGTGAGAATAAGAAGTTTCAAAGTTTCCTTTTTTATAACAAATTAATTCAAAATTATCATAATTACAATAAATAGAATGTTTAATTACTTTAAAATGTGTTTTATTAAATTCATTTTCCATTTCTAAATAATTATCTTCTGTTTGATTTTTATATTGTATTAAAGATTTTTGTTTATTTATTTTTTCTAATTTTTTATTTAATTCTTTTTCTTCTTGTTCTAATTTCTTTTTTAAATCTTTTTCTTTTTTAATCTTTTCTTTTTCTTTTTTTTCATTCTCTTTTTGTTTTTGTTTTAATTCTTTAATTTGATTATCAATACTCATTTCTTTTTTTAACATATTATCGTCCATAATATTTTCTTTACTTTTTTTATTTAGTTTATTTAAAGTATTATTATAAGATAATTCATATTGGTCTTTATTAATATAATTTACTTCTTGATTATCATTTACTTCTATATAGGTATTCATTGGTTCTATATTAGAAACTATTGATTGTATCCAACTTGTATTATTTAATTCTGGGGGCATATATACTATTATATATTTTTATTTTTAAATACTTTAAATTGTATTTAGTATTTTCATTTTTAGATAGTAATTAAAGTATTTAGAAAAATAATATTATATATAAGTATAAGTATGAGAAAATACATTTATAATTATAGCAGTAATTTAGTAAATCTAAAAATAAGTAATTTAATTGTAATGATTGATAATATTAATATATTAGATAAATTATACGATAAAAAATAATTAATAATATAAATAATAGAAACATATTTACAATAAACACTTACATA
>JAAHTH010003539.1_pt1 | contig 10585 bp, 10 predicted proteins | sample 6116091 | NCBI WGS metagenome assembly JAAHTH01 (sample SAMN13939990, study PRJNA603662) | sponge metagenome | isolation source: marine sponge | host: Mycale hentscheli | place: New Zealand | collected 2006
TTTTTTTTAAAATTAAATTTCTAATTTCCTTATAATGAATATTATTTATATTAAAAGATTATATATAAAATTTATTCATAGTAATAATAGTTATTCTATATATTTAATTAATTTTTATAATCAATATTTCTATTTAAAGAATTTTAATATTAATAAATGATTAAATATTTAGTAATATTAATGGAGACGTTATATACTGAGATTTTTTATGATGTTAAAAAAAACAAAAGCATTACACAAATTAAAGACGAGTTATCAAATATAGCGGAAATATATGGTGCCGAAGATAATTATAATCTCCACGAAATGGAAGGGACACGAAAAACAATAACAAAAGATATTTTAATCAGTGTCTTTTTATTCAATAGTAGTAATTTATCAAATTATATAGATTTTTTAAAATATATCAAAAGGAGAAATTATTTACATGTAAATGTAATCTATTATAATAATGGAACAGATAAATTAATTTACAATAATGATAAAAATATAAAAGATATAGTTAAAAATAAAATAGAGAAAAGAGAGACAAGTGATACAAATTTTATAAAAGAAATAATAACACCATTATTATAATGAATAATTACAATACCTAATCTATAGCATCATTTATAGATGTTATTTTATTTTTAATAGAACTATTTTTTTTACTTCTTCTTGTTGATAATGTTTTTGAGTTGCTTTTTTTATTAGTTATTGGAAAATCATTTAATAATCTTATTTCTAAATTAGAATTATTATTAGGCATCATCATTAATTTTGATAATTCATCATTATTTAATTTTGTGTAATAAATAGCATTGTTATCTTGATATTCAGCTTGTAATTGTTCTCCATCATAATTAGTTTCAAAATTTTTATAATCAATTAAAACACCATTTTCATATAATTTATTAGTTGTTGAAGTAGAAGCATAAAAATCCATTTGTATTTATATTTTATAAATAAAATATAAATTTTATATATATGTATAAAATAAATAATAACTATAAAAAAAGAACTATAAAAAAAGCACCGAAAAGAGGCGGTATGGAGACCCTGAAAAAATTGAAAAGTAAAAAGAAATTAAAGATAATAGAAGAAGCACCTATAAAAGAATCAATGGAAAAAAATGAAAAAGATAGTAATGAAAAATCATATAATAAAGATTTTATTAAAATATTGGGTGAATTTTATGATATTATGATGAAAAAGGGTGAAGCTTTCAGAGCACGAGCTTACAAAACAGCACAAGAATCAATAATGAAAATGAAAGAACCAATAACAAATGTATCTCAATTAAAAGGATTGCCTGGAATAGGAAGCACAATATTATCAAAATTAGAAGAATATGTTAAAACAGGAAAAGTAGCAGCATTAGAAAGAGAAAAACAGAATCCATTGATTATATTAACACAAATACATGGTATTGGACCAAAAAAAGCAGAAAAATTAATATCTGAAGGAATAACTACTATTGAACAATTAAAAGAAAATCAAGATAAATTAGATAATGTTCAGAAATTGGGATTAAAATATTATTATGATATTATCGAGAGAATTCCAAGAGAAGAAATAATACTATTTGAAAAGGAAATGAAAAAAACTTTTGATAAATATGCTCCACCAGGTTCATCATTTGAAATAGTTGGTAGTTATAGAAGAGGAGAGCTTACATCAGGTGATATTGATGTGTTTATGACTAATAAAAATAATGATAAAAATTTATACAAAATAATATTAGATAAACTAAAAGAAGAGAATATTATTTTAGATTTCTTATCAAAGGGAGATGTTAAAAGTATGGCAGTTGTAAGAATTTTACCAAATAAACCAGCAAGAAGAGTAGACTTTTTATATTCTCCCCCAAAAGATTTTGCCTTTTCATTATTGTATTTTACTGGAAGTAAGGAATTTAATACAGCAATGAGACAAAGAGCAAAAGATCTTGGTTATACTTTAAATGAACATGGATTGTCGCACTTAGTAAAAGGAAAAAAGGGAGACCTTTTAGAGAAAGATTTTCCAGATGAGAAATCAATATTTGATTTTTTAGGAATGGTTTACAAAAAGCCAGAAGAGAGAATAGATGCTAATTCGGTTGTTTTAAAGAAAACAGAAGAAAAGGAAGAAGTTCCTCCAGTAGAAGAAGTTCCTCCAGTAGAAGAAGTTCCTCAAAAAGAAAAAAAGAAAACAGGCCGTAAAACATTAAAAAAATTAAAAATTGTTCAAATAGATAATAATTATGTTGAACGTTTCAAAAAAGAAGGAATAAATGTATTAAAAGAAATGAATGAAAATGAATTAAGTAATTTAATAAGAAAAGCAAATCAATTATATTATTGTGATAATAATCCAATTTTTACAGATAATGAGTATGATATTTTACGGGAATATATATTAAACAAATATCCTAATAATGAAGCAGCAAAAGAAGGACATACTAAATGTAATATAGCTATTGAAAAAAATAGAGTTAAATTACCATATGAAATGTGGTCTATGGACAAAATAAAACCTGATACTAAAGAGCTAGCAAAGTGGATAAAAAAATATAAAGGTCCCTATGTTTTATCATGTAAATTAGATGGTGTAAGTGGATTATATTCAACAGAAAATAATGAGCAAAAATTATATACAAGAGGAGATGGTATTTATGGACAAGATATTAGTCACCTAATCCCATATTTAAAATTACCAACAAAAAAAGATATAACTATTAGAGGGGAATTTATTATTAAAAAAGAAGTTTTTGATAAAAAATACAAAGGGAAATCTGCAAATCCAAGAAATTTAGTGGCAGGTATTATTAATCAAAAAACAATTTCATCAGAAAAATACAAAGATATAGATTTTATAGCATATGAACTAATAAATCCAGTAATGAAACCTTTACAACAAATGCTATATTTTCCAGAATTAGAAGTTAATCATGTCAAATTTGATGTTAAAGAGACAATAAGCAATGAAATATTATCAGAAACATTATTAAAATGGAGAGAAGAATATGAATATGAAATTGATGGTATTATTGTGATAAATGATGAAATATATCCAAGACCAAAAGGTAATCCAGAGTATGCTTTTGCTTTTAAAATGATTATTTCTGAACAAGTAGCAGAAGCAAAAGTTTTAGATGTTATTTGGACACCTTCTAAAGATGGTTATTTAAAACCAAGAGTTCAAATAGAACCAATAACATTAGGTGGTGTAAAAATAGAATATGCTACAGGATTTAATGCAAAATTTATAGTAGATAATAATATTGGATTGGGTGCTTTAATACAGATAGTAAGAAGTGGTGATGTAATACCGCATATTTTAGCTACAATCAAACAAGCAGAAAATCCAATTTTACCAGATGTTCCTTATGATTGGAATGAAACCAAGGTAGATTTTGTTTTAAAAGATAAAGAAGATGATAAAACAGTTAGAGAGAAAATAATTACAGCCTTTTTCAAAACATTAGGTGTAGACGGATTAGGTCCAGGAAATATTAAAAGAATAATGGATGCTGGTTTTGATAGTGTTCCTAAAATTTTAGCTATGGATATAGAAGCATTCTTAACAGTAGATGGTTTTAAGAAAACCATGGCTACAAAAATTTATAATAGTATTCAAAAAGAAGTTGAAAAATCAACATTGCCAGAATTAATGAGTGCTTCAAATATTTTTGAAAGAGGATTTGCTACACAAAGATTCAAGATAATATTAGCAGCATATCCCAATATTTTAACTTCAGATGAAAGTAATGAAGAAAAGACAGCAAAATTAGAAAAAGTTGAAGGTATTGCGAAGAAAACAGCTGAAAAATTTGTTAAAAATATATCTAAATTTGTTAAATTTATGGAAGAAGCAAATTTAATGAAAAAAATAAATGATTATGAGAAACAAGTTATATCAGATGATAAAAAAGAAAAACATATTTTATTTGGTAAAAAAATAGTATTTACTGGATTTAGAGATAAAACTACAATGGAAATAGTCACAAAATTAGGAGGAGAATTAGCAAATTCAGTATCAAAAAATACATTTGTAGTAATTGTAAAAGATAATGAAAGCAAAGATGAAGATACTGGAAAAATAGATCAAGCTAAAAAATTAAATATACCAATTTTAACATTAGAAGAATTCAAAGAGAAATATATACTTTAAGTTATTTATTATAATATTATTTTAAACAACTTAAAGACTTCAACTTAACATCTACAACCATTAATAAGTCCAAATTTGACTGTTTTATTTCCACGTATTGGTTTTATATTTGGATTCGGTATACCAGCTTTTAAGTTTCCAGCCTTTAATCTATTTAAATATCTATCATAAGAAAAATGTTTTATATCTAAGCCTTCTCCACCTGGACTTAAAGTTCCGGGTCTAATTCTAGTAATAGATGATTTAGTTGAATTACCATTATTACCAGGATAATGTATTTTTTGAACAGAAGGAACAACTCTATCACTCATTTGATGCCAATTAACATTGTACCATTTTTTTAAAGGTTGTTTATTATCTAAAACATTCATTGAAGCTAAAGCATTTACATATTGCGATGAATATACACGAACTTGTCTTTGTATTATTTTTTGTGTATTATTTGATGTATCAGCAATACATGAACTTTGAGATTTTCCACCAGCACAAGCTCTACATTGAACAACACCAAAATCTTGGGAACCATTACAAGTACATTTTAATCCAATTTTTAAATTAGAATCAACAGTTGGTACATTTCCATCTTCAATTATCGGCATATTATATATATAAATAGATTAAAATAGATTTAAAAATTGATATTAATAATACGTATAATAATAATATTAACAATGGAAAATAATATGGATTTAATTGATAATTTAAAATGTTGTTTTTGTCAAAAAGTTTATATAAATAATGCATCTTTTGAAAAACATAAATTATTGTGTCAAATAAAACATGATAAATATGATGAAGAAAAAAAAATAGATACAAAAAATTTAACACATTTAGTTTGTTATTTAATTAAGAATAATCTAAAATTAGAAGCAGAATTAGCTGAATTAAAAAAATGGATTCAAACTAAAAAGAAAAAATTTGCTGTTTTAGACTGGTTAAATGAAAATTATATTCCTTCTCAAGATATAGATAAATGGAAAACTTCAGTCACTGTTAATCGTTTACATCTAAATTATTTATTTAAAAATAATTATACAGATGGTGTATTGAATATTATTAAAGAATATCTACCTTTAAGCGATGAGAACTATCTACCTTTAAAATCATTTGACCAAAAAGATAATACAATATTTATCTATCAAAAAGGCAAATGGATAGTTTTAGAACATTCGGAATTTGAAAAAATAGTTCAAAGTATTTCAAAAAAAATTATTACAGAATTTAAATATTGGCAAGATGAAAATGAAGATAAATTATATAACGATGATTTTTCAGTAATTTATATTAAAAATGTTAGAAAAATTATGGGAGGAAAACATAGTGTAGAACAACAAAACAATATTATTCATAGAAATTTATATAAATATTTAAAAATGAATTTAAAAAATATTATTCAATATGAATTTTCATATTAATATTTTATCTTTTATTTATATATAATGCAAAAATTATTCATGAATTTAAGAGGTAATACTAATAATGCTCCAAGATATAATACTCGTATTGTTGTTCAACATGTAAATAGACACCCTTGTAGACAAGCAATGTTTAATGTTATGCATGCCAAAGGAGGTGGTTGCTCTTCATGTAGAGGTTAAATTATATTATTATTTTTTAATAATTATATAATATATAATGCCTTTTTTTATGACTCTTGGTGGAACTAGAGGTAGAGGAGCAACTATTCCTCCATTAATTACAATGAAATTTCCTAATAATACAATGATAAAATCAAATGATTGGTATCATAAACCAGGTAATACAGCTTCATGGTCTAGAACATCAAATAGAGCTCTTTTAAATCATATACGTCGTAATGTTTAAAGTATTTAATATTTTTAATATTTAATAAAATTGATAAAATATTAAAGATAATTTATTATTAATAATTAGAAATATGGAAACTGTATATAAGTCAGAAACTACACCTAATCGGGTCGAGCAAATGCAAAAGGTTCATGATGAAGGTCTTGAATTATTTAAAAAGAAAAATGCTGACTATGGAGATGCATTTGCTAATTATGGAGCAATTGGTGTATTAGTAAGAATGGGTGATAAAATTCAACGTCTTCAAAGTATTACATCAAAAAATATTAGTTTAGTTAATGATGAAAAAATTAGAGATACATTAATTGATTTACATAATTATTCAGCAATGGCAATCATGTTACTAGATGAAAACAAAGAAAAACTGAAAACGTTAGTTAAAGATAAATAAAATAATAAATAAATGTTATTCTTATTATATTCATATAAAAATATAGTATATTTTTATATAAATGAACTCATTAGAATTAGATATTACTCACTATTCAAATAGTGAATTAAAAGAAATATTTAACTTAAATAATTTTGCTACAAAAAATGAGATAGAATTTACAATAACTAATTATAAAGAAAATGTTAAAAATGAAATAAATATTAATCCAGTAAAAAAAAAATCATTAATTTTTTTTCTAGATAAAGCTTTAGAAAACTTATTAGGTGATATAAAAGAAAAGGAAAAAAAAACAAAAAATCACCCAGATGAAACTTTATTAGGAACTTTCTCTCAACCATTTAACTCTATAATTGAAACTCAAGATAATCAAGTTATAATTAAAGACCAAAATCGCATCGCTGGGTTAAAAGCAAAATTATTTGAAGGAAAAGTTGTTGATTCTGGAGAATATCCCCCTGGTTATATTAATCCTATTAATATTAAAACTATAAAACAGGCTGTAAATATAGATACTCGTTTTAGACCACAATATTTCAATACTACAAGCACCGATTTTGTAATTACATTACCAGAAAAATTTACAAAAGTAGTAAAAATGAGATTAGCATCATTAGAAATACCAACTAGTATTTATGCTATTAGTGAATTTAGAGATAATACTACTTTTTCAGTAGATGCAGTTTTTAATCCATTAGCAACCTGGGGATATGGAATGCCTTGTTTAGATTATTTACTTTGTAAAACATTAAATACACCTTGTTGGGATCCCTCGGCAAATTGGGGTAAAGGTAGTGAAAATCTTGAAAATAATCCTTGGGCTAAAGCACAGTTTGATATGTTTAATAGTTTTTGGAAATCTATTAATAATAATTCTAATTTAACAATAGAATTAGCAACACCTATATTTGCTAATACTAGTTGTCTTGATTATCAAGGATGGCCTAAAAGCAATAAGGGTCAAAATACTTATTTAAATTTTGCATTTGATACAGCAACCAATCAAGTAGCTAATATAACAGATTGGGTTAAATGCTATGCGCAAAATTTTACTTCTCGCAATAATACAAATGTAATAAATCAAATAACTAATTTTTTTAGTGATGGATATTATAGATATTTAAGACCCGGATTAATAGAAGATTTAAATTATATCTATAAATATAACCCAAATACTTTTCATCCTTCAGATTTATCATCTTTTGAACCTTATAATACAATAGAAAAACAAACAGAATATATAAAAAAAATTATAAATGCTAATATTTCATCATTATATAGTGATAATCCCCACCCATTCTTTTTCTTTCCATGGAGAATAAATAATTTAACTGTTAAATTACCTGCTGGTAATTATTCAAGTAAATCAAATAGAAAACCACATACTGGTTGTATTGAAGATACAATTAATTCGGAATTATATAACGTTGGTTTAGACCCAAAATATACTATTTGTTATACAATTAATCCTATAGATGGTAATAGTATTTTTTCAAGACCATCTTCAATACCAAATTATACTATACCCGACCCCTCATTAAATTCTATAATTTACGGTAATTGTTCCTGTCAAGATATTATAGATTGTTCTTGTCATGATATTTCATGTTGTTCAATACCGATAACTTCAACAAAAAAAAATTGGATAACTGTAAATTCTGCTTTAATACCTTTACAACCAAATAATGATATAAGTGGTTCTATCCCACATGTATCAAATAAACCACAACGAGGAAATTGGCTTCTGGGATATGCTGATTACTGTACAAAAGCAGGTGTTCCATTAATAAGTAGTTTCAACATAAAATTCAATGTTTCTACAGATGGAAGCCTCGATGTAGAACAACCTTTACCATTAAAATTAGGATGGCAATTAGGATTTAGAGCAGGTTCATATGGTTTATGCGAAGTAGCTATTTCTGAAGGAATATGTTTAATAACTGGTCCTAGATATATATATTTCTGTATAAATGACTTTACTAATGCTTCTAATAATTATTTTAGAGCAGCATTTACAGAGTCTATATTATCACCTCATATCCTTGGAAGAATTAACTATTCTAAACTACAACAAGATGCTGGAGCATTTGGTTTGGCAGAAGATGATGACTATAATAACTCATTAAATAGAACTCGTGAATATTTTGGCCCAACCGAAATTCAAAGATTACATTTTCAAATTTTAGATGAATATGGTCGTATTGTTAGATTTAATAATATGGATTGGTCATGTGCTATTATGTTTGATGTTTTATATGATTAGTTATTTTCATTTTTTATATTTCTTTTGTATTTGTTTGATTCATGATTAATTCTATATTTTTCATAAAAATTATGAACCTTTCTATTAATCTTTATTTTTAAAGGATCAAAATTTTTTAAAAATAAACCTTCTAAACTAATAATTCTAGATAATGCCACATAACTTTGTCCTGCTTCGAAAATATTACTACCAACATCTATATATGCTTTTTCTAGTGTTAAACCTTGTGATTTATGAATTGTAATAGCCCATGCATATATAAGAGGAACTTGTGAAATACCTACATTTGTAATTTTTTCACTCGCCCATATATGCTTATTAATTATTCTTATAACACCATTATCAAATTTGACTTTTGGCATATTATTTTCAAAATCAATAACAATTCCTTGACTACCATTGACAATTGGTTTATCCGATTCCATATCTAAATTAGCAATACACATAACACGCGTTCCAACTTTTAAATTAAGATTTATTTCAGCCATCGTATTATTTTTTAAATAATCAATTTCATATTTTTTATCTTCATTACTACAATACTTATTTTCATCATTTTCTTTATTTTCATATTTTTCTGGTAAGTTATAAAAAGCATCTATTTTATAAGTATATTCTTTACTATCAATCTTATCATATTCTGTTTTATTTATATTATCAACGTCTTTTCTCTTTGGCAATAATATTACAGGATTATTTTCATAATCTATTTTTTTCTCTCTACACGCTTGTAATATTTTACAAGAAGAACTATATATTTTTCCAATTCTCAATTGATTCAATATTTTATTATATTTCTCATCTTTTTGTCGAAAATTTGTTTCTAAGAAACATGGCTCTCCAAAAACTGTTTCCCAAATTTCACTTTCAAAACAAAACATAGAAGATTCTTTATCATTTTCAATACCAAGTGATTGAAGTTGATAAAAATCACCAACAAATATTAATTGAATACCCCCAAAAGTAATATCCTTCTTCTTTATCTTTCTCCCAATCATATCTAAAATTTTGAATAATTTCAATGATAACATACTTACTTCATCGATTATTAATATTTCTACATTTTCCCAATTTTGCCTCTTTATTTTACTTCTAATTACACGATTTACTATAATATCAATTTCTTCATTTGCTAATCCAATACCAGCCCAAGAATGTAAAGTTCGCGCATTACATTGAAGTAAAATAGAAGCACAACCAGTAAGGGCACAAATATGAATATTTTTTAATTTACTTTTCGCATCTTTTACAATATATTTTATCAAAAATGTTTTTCCACAACCACCTGGACCAGTAACAAATATATTTTTTCCAGAAATATATTTATTAAAAATTTGATGCTGTTCTTTTGAAAAAGTTTCCATTTTATTTATTATTAATACTCATTATATATTATCAATTTATTCTTAAATAATATTTCTTAATAAAAATTATTATCTATAATCAAGTTTTTTTAATAAAAGTTAATGTATATGGTCCATTAACACTATAATAACTTTGATCTGTATTTTCACCACTTAGAGTATAATAAATAAAATTGTTACCTTCTTGATTAGGTATGATCGATTCATTAATTATGATCGATGCAATTAATATATCTCTGGTAGTAGAATCTTGTGAAGATGTAAAACTATAATTAACTAAATCATTCATATTTGATATTGATAATGCTCTTTTTATACGATTAAAATCACTATCCTCACCATCGCTATCTCTTTCGGATAATATTAATATTGGTTGATTAATGTTCGGATAATTTACTATAAAATATGATCTTATATTTACGTAAATAGGCTCATTTGTCTGTGATCTAAAATAATTATAAGGAGTTCCATTAGCATGTATTTGATTACTTATATCAGTAAAAAAGGTTACATTTTTAAACATTTCATTAAAATTTCCATATGCAACATTACCTACATCCCAATTCCTAATATCTTGATTAAAACTATTAGCATTTAAAAACATAG
>JAAHTH010003540.1_pt1 | contig 10582 bp, 10 predicted proteins | sample 6116091 | NCBI WGS metagenome assembly JAAHTH01 (sample SAMN13939990, study PRJNA603662) | sponge metagenome | isolation source: marine sponge | host: Mycale hentscheli | place: New Zealand | collected 2006
GAAACACCTATTTTATATCCTTTCCTTAAATAGTTAGCAATTCTATCACCTTCACAAGAAATAATTCCATTACTTACAAATCCCGGTGACATAATAATTTCTAATTTACCCATCAATACATTACCTTCCCACCATAAGTCTGTAACATTGTGAGATATTCTACTAATAGCCACAATAGAAGACTCTGGATGATCTGCCTCACCAAAAGCTCTGTTTTCTTTAATTATCTTAACATAATTTTCAGCCTCTCTTCTTAGTATAGGTTCAGGATAGATTCTACCATTTTTATTTTCGACATCATATTTTTGCATCACAGCATAAACAAGTAGAGGTTCCTCAATTATCTTTTCACCTTTTGCAAGTTTATTCATTTCACTAATAAACTCTCTATTATCTTTAGGTGATATATATCCTGCATCATACTCAATAAGAATTGTTTTCTTATTAGTTTCATTATTTTTGTTTATCGAAAATTTATTCATAATAGTATTTATGTTTTATTATAAATATGTTAGTAAATAAAAAAAGGTGATACCTTTAGATACCACCTTTATATTTTATCGTTATTTGAGTCTAGCTTCTAAATTTAGGTAAAGTAACATTAATACCATCTAAAGCTTTAGATAAATCCTTTTCTATTTTTGACATCATTTCATTATATTCTAAAATATTTTGACCCTTAATACCTAATAGTTGTGCATATTTTTGTGGTGAGTTAATTTTTGCTGATTGTGGTTTACCATTACCATAAATAAATACTATAGTATTTTTATCATTGTTAACTATAAAATATGCCTTTTTATATGATTTATAAGGTTTCACATTAGAGTTACCCACTTGTGAGTAAATGTCAACAACATAATCATTACCACCAAAATCAAAATCTAGTGTTGAGACTTTTTTAGTTACTGGTTTTTCATTTTTTTGTTCCTTTAATACTCTTTTTACAATCCTTGTTAAATCGTTTTCAGTTAATCTTACTACTTTTTTCATAATTAATCTTTTTTTTATTATAAATACTCTCTTAATCGAAAAAAAAACCATTTATAGTTTTGATTTTCTAAAAAAGTATTGTATATTGTAATCAAATAAACATTATAAACATTATAAACATTATAAACATTATCATCATGAAAAAGACATTAACATTATTATTCGGAATTATTTTAAGCTTAAACATTTACGCTGGAGTTATTGACACCATTAAAATAACTACTTTAAATCAGAAAGTAACATTAGAAAATGCAGAAGATGTTTTTAAAAACGCTTTAAGACATTATTTAATGACCGGTGACGCATCTTTGATGTTTACTTTAGAGTTTTATGAAGAGCCTAGTGTTGTTAGTAATGTGCTACCACCTTTATATACCACTGACATAAAAACTTTAGAAAAATATTTAGTTACTACATTGGATACTATAGTTGATAGTGTATTATTTGTTAATGATACGCATCCATCATATGTTAATAACGTAAGTGCGGACCCAACATTTCCAGATACTAGAGGGGAAATGGTAACTATTAATTTCTATATTTACTACCCAAATACAGAAAGATATGATTTAATTAATACTACCTATACTAAAGGTTATGGTTATGTGAGTATTGTTGTAACAAGAAATATGGAGGATGAGATGTTTTTTGATAGTTGGAAAAGGGAATGGGAAGTAGGTAAAAATAGAATGGGTGAATATAATAGTAAAAAAGAATTTTTACAAGATTTAGGTGATATAATGATAGAAAATGAGAATAACACTAATGATAGTATTTATATCGATATAAATGACGTTAAGTAAAAAATGGGGTGATTTTTCACCCCTTTTTTTTATTTTTTTGTTTTATAAAATCTAAAATGATTATTACACTCAAAACAATCATCTATAAGGTTACTAACTAACCTACTACCTTCAGATATTGTTATTGGATTGTTCACTGGAATTCTATCCTTTTGAAATAACGTTATTTCACAAGACATATAACTTCTCTTTGTTTTTGATATACCAGAAGATCTCATATCTAAATCAACAATATACCTATCAGTACTATAATTACTATCTTTAATATTACTGAATAGTTTTTGTTTGACTTTTTTCCTTAGATTATTTAATACACTATCGTAATTATCTTCTTCTGTTAATGGTTCCCCCCAAGCAGATACGTTTAAATAAATTGTTCTAGGGTCTTTATTATCTATTGTCCCTAATTTTACTTTGTAATTTTCTTTAGTTTCTAAATTTATTTCTTTTCCTCTTTTCATTTATAATGATTAAGACTTTTGTTATTTGTTAATTCAATTATAAGCATTATTATCACTTGCGTCAAATAGGTGCATAAAAAAACCCCCACAATGTGGAGGTTTAGTATGTTTTATCTATTTTAATTATTTACTTTGTTTTAACATGTGTTCAGTTGCAGCATCACCCATATCAGATATTTTGTTTATATTACTCATAAACCAATTTTCTATTTTAGGGGTTAACTCATTATACATAGCATCATCATCACCACTAATTTCTTTTGCAATACTTCTACCTACTACATTCACATAACTCATATATTCAGAAAAATCTTGTTCTTCATTTAAGTAATACTTTGGTGTATGTAAGTTTTTTCTATCATTTTCAACAATAATAGACCTTCCTTTCATTGCCTCTACTTTTGGGTTGTTTCTTTTTTTCATACTACTCTGTTTCTACTGATTGTTTTAGGTTATAGATTTTTGAAATATCTGTATTATAAGTTTCTTCATTATAAGACATTCTAAGTAACTTATCTTTAGCACTTAGTAATTTACCTTTTAATTCGACATCACTTTCATTTAATTTAGAGTCGATTGTATCAATACATTCTCTTACTAATTCACCATATAAGTTTTTCTTATCTTCTTCACTACCATTAAGAATTGATTTTAAAATTCTTTTTTCTCCCTCAGAGATATCTTCATACTTTGTATTAAATCTATTAACAACCATTTTAGAAACTACAGATGGCGGTAAATCAATCTTTTCAGTTAATTCACTCTCATCAATCCTTTGAGTTGTCATATGGTTTCTTAAAACATTAATTGATTCAGTAATAGAATCTAAAGTCTCAGCTTTCTTATCGGTAAAAATTAAGTTAGTAATATTATCATGCAATTCCTTACCTTCATAATCTCCACCACCTTCGAATGAAATCATACCAGCCAATTTAGAATTAGACTCAACGATTTGTTTTCTACTATAATTTGATAAAAGAGAAATATTCTCTTTAATGTAGTCTTTAGCATCTGACTTATCCTTAAAGTACTTGTTTTCAATATTATCAAAAATGTGATATTGTGTTTTTAAAATCTCATTTTCTTTTAACATTTTGATATACTTACCAAAAGTCTTTTTACCTGTATCATTTTTCTTAATTACTGATTCAGTTAATATTTCGTTAAATCTATTTTTTAATTCACCAAAGTTTTTCATGTTGTATTTTCTATATAAATATTATGTTTAACTAAAAAAGTTATTCTTCAGTTAAATCATCTATACTTTTAGCCATTCTTTCTAAATCTTCTGTAAGAGAATTCTTACTTGTCTCAATATTACTAACTGACACAACTTTCTTTTTGTCTAAACTTTCTAATAGTCTTTTAGTATAGTTATTCGAATATTTTTTCATTTTATTCTCGTATCTTCTGTTTTGTATTTCTTGTTCCACAAGTAATTTATCTACGTCTTTTTTAATACTCTCTACCGGTGCTTCAGCTGCTGGTTCTTCACCACCTAGATCTCCACCTAAGTCTTCACCACCTAGATCTCCACCTAAGTCTTCTCCACCTAGATCATCTCCACCGATGTCACCTCCGAAGCCTCCTCCGCCTCCGAAAGAACCTCCACCACCGAAGTCATCACCACCAGTGTCTCCACCTTCTGCAGATTCTCCTTCAGCACCTTCTGTTCCACCAAACTCACCATATAAACTATCCACTCTATCAAAGATTCCAGTTTTCTTAATGATATTTGCTGTTTGTTCCATTTCAGCTGCCGCAGCTTTTTCAAGCCTTTGTTGTTCTAAATCTAATCTAATATCTTCTTCAGACATACCTAAGATTTCTCTTTTTGCTCTTGTCATAGACATCGCACCGAAACCATTACCAGAATCTGATACACTATCTCTATAGACTTGTATCTTCTGAGATAATTGTTCCGTTCTTAACATATCTGCTTGTGTAGATGGGTTGTTAAGTGTAATTGTGAAGTTATCTAATTCATCTTCTAAACCTAAAACATATAAATGAATGATAGCAATCTTATTCAATTCTTGAATCATTGCTTGTTGTACTCTATTAATTGTTCTAGTAAATCTAATATCTTGTAATGCTAAGTTTTTACCATCACCATTAGCTTCTTCAAAACCTAAGAATGGTTTAGGAACTCTAAGTGCTGTGAATAATTTCTTTTGTAAAAACTCAATGTCAGCAATCTCTGAAAGGTTAGTAGCACCTGGTAAAGTTTCTATTGGGCTAGGTGCCCCTTGATCTCTTACAGGAATAAAATAATCTTGATCCTGTGCCATTTGATTATACTTAGTATCAATTTGTCCTGTTTGTTGGTCAATGACTGGACTTTTCTTAAAGTTGTTAGCCATTTTCTGTACATATGCCGGTACATCTTGTTCATCTATATCACCAACAAAGATTTTAAATATTCTTCTCTCTGGTGCTCTTGTAACCCTATAGATTAACATTGCATCTTCAGATAATAATAGTTGTTTCCATATTCTTCTAGCTTTTTCTAAAACTGAAGTACCATATGGTAATCTCCTGTCATCACCTAACAATCTAAAGTGAGCAATTTGCCAAGCATTAAACTCTATATCTTTATTCTTCCAATAGAAAGTAACTCTACTTTCATCATTATCTGCGTCTCTATCGTTACCATTAATATTACCATAAGTAGAAGTCTTACTTAGAAAGTTACCTTCTCTTCTTTCAATTTCAATATTAGGTAGTTGTTTAACATCTTTAACACCATTTTCAGGGTCAACATCTAAGAATACCATATTATCACCATACTTACATGTGTTTCTTGTCCACATAGGTAATGTTGTATGGATATCTAATTTATTAAAGAATAAATCTTGTAATATCCTTCTTACTCTCTTACTTTCAGAAAAAATATTTAATATTCTACCATCACCATTTTGTGTGGTAGATTCTTCCATAAAAATATCTAAAGCCGCAGCAATCTCTGGAAAAAATTCCATACCTTCGAAATCAGAATATGAAGCCAATCTTGTTGTTTCATAAAATACTGATTGTTGGTAGATTTCATTATCTACTCTGTGCCACATATTGGCAAGGTATTTTGCTTGTTGAGCTTCTAACTTTTTATAATTGTATTCTTCCTTAGATTTTGTTTTTAGGACTTCATTATCCCCTAAAGAATATCTAGACTTTGATTCTTCCTTTTTTTTCTCAGGACCGAATAAACTCTCTAACTGTTGAAATATTGTAAATTTTTGTGCCATCTTTTTATAAACTATAGTTTTTCACTATTATAATAAATATCTAAAAAAACTAAATGGTGTTATTTAACATATCCACACTCAACATAAGCTAAATGTTCTGTTGCAGATAAACTTTCATATACATAAAGCACTACATTATCAACACCATGTGAAAATGGTACCGCATTACAAAAGTTTTTATATTCTTTTCCCTTTTTTCTTTTTGCTCTTCTTACGTCAATGTCTTTTGGTAAACCATCTGTGGGACTCCATCTATATTGAAATCCTCCGTATGAAGCTTTATTCCCTAAAAATTGTTTCTTTGTCATAGTTTTTTTATTTTCTAATTCCGAATAACCAGTTGTAGTCTCCGTTATCATTATTGTTATTACCACCTTGTCTTAATTGTGGTTGATTATATGTTGGTGTATTGGTAGCAGGTGTTGGGTTAGTATTTCTTTTTATAGTTTCATTACTACCATTAGTGATATTCAACCAACTATCCAACATAGCTTTTGTATGTTTCTTTGATTCTTCTAATTTCTTAAAAGATGTTTGTACCACAAATATCGCCATAGCATAAGCCATAATAATATCATCATGATATCCCGGCATATGATCAGGTCTGTTATTCTTATATACAAATGTCCTTAATTCTTCAATCATTCTTTGTGAACGAATAATTGTTTTATTTTCTCTAATGTGTTCCTCTAATTCAGATATCATTTGTAATCTGGTATTACCAACATTAAAACCAGGAACTTTATCACCTTCTTTATATTTTGCTCTTGCGTATTTTTGACTTAATTTTCTACTTTTAGGGTCATCATAATGTAGATACTTATAATCCATTTCCATAAGTTTAAGGACTGTTGCCACACCCATACCACCAGTGATATCTACAATGGTATAGGCACTATACATATTACCATACTTATATACTACTTCCGCTAACATATCTGGTGGAATCTTTGCTTGAAACTCCGCAACTTGTTCTAAGTTTTCAAAATCTAAGATTACAATAGTGGAACTATCTTTACCATCCCCTCTACTGACATCACAACCTAATATGTATTTATGTCCTTCTTCTGGTTTCTTCCATATCCACATAGACCTCTCCAATTCAGACATAACTTCAGGTTCTAATACATTATTGTTTTCATGGTACGATACATATTCATCATCAACAACATTACCACCAGAACCGATAAATGATACATCCAATTCCTGCGCAATCTTCTTAGGGTCACCCATATCAGCAGCCATTTCTTCATACCAAGGAGATGTAGGTTTCCACCCATCATTTAACATTACCTCATAATCCTCAATGGATGATTCTGTTGTTTCATATGTTTTACCTGAATATTCCCATCTAAGTTTTGTTCTACCAACAGTATCACAAACTATTTCTTCATCTTCACCTTTTAACCACCTAAGTCCTCTATTATATCTAATATCTTGATGCCACTTCATCTCAACAATATTGAAATTGTTGTCTTTTGATTTTGCACCATTATAAGTTTTATAATATAAAGGATCCATTCCATTAGGTGTGGATATAAGAGATATTCTACCACCAGTACCTAATGAAGCAAGTGCTGCACCAAATACGTCCGCACCATTGTCTATAAAGGCTGCCTCATCCATAACTAAGAATGTAGGTGTGAATCCCCTTAAAGCATCTTTTGATGTTGCCAGTGCTCTAATCTCACATCTTGTAGATTTTAGTTTTAGATGTCCTTTGGAATCTGTTTCCAAATAACTTTCTTCCAAATCATCAATACCCCAAACCCAATAAGGTATTTGATCTAAGAAATCTTTTACTTTCTTTAAGAATTCTTGTGCCAATGTTTGTTTGTTGGCTAGTATCAATACTTTATGTGGATTTTCAGGGTCACCAAAGGCGCATTTCGCAGCGATATATGCCGCTGTAGTTGTCGATACACCCGCCTGACGAGGTTTGGTTACAATATTACGATTATGTTTTTCGTATGACTTAATGATTTGTTTTTGTTTATAAAACAACTTAAAAGGTACCATACCTTTTTGCGTTAAGTCAAATGTTTTAAAAAATGTCTCAATAGCAAAAATGGGGTTACCTAAACACTTAGCAAAAACCTGTAACTGCTCATTTTTATTCATACTTATTTTATTAATAAATACTTAAAATAAAGTAAATTATAAATAACCACCTATATTGTCATTGAAATCTCTTTCTACATTACTACTATCAGGATAAAAATAATCTAAGTTAGAACTAAAATCTAACATATCCCTACTGGAAAAGTGATTCTTGAACGTATCTTCTAACATACTAATAAATGAAAAATATTCATCTAAAGGATTATCTCCAATATCTTCTATATATTCATTGATTAACTCATTATATTTATCAGTTATATCAAAAGTTAAAGTGTTAGATTTTTCTCCAGTCCATTCTCCTTCTGAACCTAAATAACCTACTATTTCGTCTTTAGCTTCTTTCCATAATTCACCTTCAGCTGCACTATTATAGGCACTATTATAGGCGTTTGTTAAGTCATTTGCGATATCTGAATCAAGTAATTCACTTTCTGATAGTAAAATACCTAAATTATAACTATCGGTAATTGCCTTCAATCTATCATCTATCACTAAATCTCCATTTTCATTTAATAAATCCTCAAACTCCTCTCTATGTTCTAAACCAGAGATTGATTCTCCTTTATGTTTCTCAATTATTGTTTCAATAACATACTTAACATTCTCATTTGATAATACATCTACAACCTCTGTTATTGGGTAATCATTATAGTAATACAACTCAAACCAATCTTCACTTAAAACCTGTTCTGCAACCCCTTCATTACTAAATAGAGGTGCAAAATCTACCCAATGATCAACTGAAAATAATATTCTTCCATCTTCAGTTTTTTTAATATCTCTAAAACTATCTCTATCTAATACATACTCATCGTAATAACCACTAGCTTTTAATAGTCCCATAAAGTCATTAGATCTATATGTAAAATCACTTAAAGACATAATTTCATGTGGATCTACATCATCTTGTATTAAATAATATAGCAATGTAAATGCCCCTAAAGTATAAGGTATCCCATAGTTTTCTACCATCTCATCAATTATCTCACTATAATGATGTGTGGAATAGTAAGAATCACTTTCTTGATTTTCCTTTTCTTTTATAAAATCTAATAAATGTGGAAATATTCTATGAGACTTTATTTTCTCATATGAAGATATTTTTTCATTTTCTTCCTTAATTAATTTTAATTGTCTTTCAGATAACCTTACTCTCATACCTTATAAATATAAAAACCCCGATAAAAGTATCGAGGTTTTATTAAAATTGTATTTTTTTTATTCGTTTTTTTAAGCAAATAAGTCAGATATGTCGATATCATCGATATCATCATCTTCATCATCACCAAACCCATAATCTGACATTGCTTGTTTAGATTCTTTGTCTTTGATGTCTTTTTGGATGTCATTTGCTAAATCAGTTAACATTTGTTTTCCTTTATTACTTCCAGAAAGTAATTCTCTCATAAATACATGAAATTCACCTACTGGCATCTGAGCAATTTCATAATATAAGAAATGCTTGATTTCATAAGCGTCACCATCAATAGCATCAATAAACTTTTCCCATATACCTGGACCTAATCTCATATCCCAAATCTCAGACTCTAAGAAATCTGCTTTATCAATTACATATTGAGCTTCTCTTTCATCTTCTGGTAACCCATGTGCAGCTAATAATTCCATAGAACCTTTAATCAACTCATTCAATAATACTGGAAAAATCCATGCTTCTGCAACAATCTTTGGTTTATCACCACTAAGGTCTAGATATTCTCTACCACCTTTCATACCACCTTCACCACCACCGGATCCACCAGCCATATTAGGTATCATCCAGTAAGTTAAATCAGTCATAGACATTAATTTACCATATAAACCGATTAATCTAGGGTCAATACTCGATAACTCCTCTTCCACCATATGAAACATATAATGTCCTTTCTTAGCAGCACCTTGCATAATCGCATTTAACATTCTTCTTTTTTGAACTTCAGATTTTAAACGATCATGATCCTCTTCACTTTCAATTTCTGGCATCTCTGGATCTTCTTTAGGTTTTTGTTGCATACCCTCATCAGATATTTGTGATTGAACTAATTTAGCCTCCATATCAACTTGATCTTCAGGAATATCGAATTCTTCTCTTACCAAATCAATTGCTAATTGTTCTAATTGTTCAGTATGATCTTTCTCAATCATCATCACTTGTCTAAGTAATTGCATAACCTCCATAGCCATTCTAGGGTCTACAACCTCTACACCCCAATATCTTTTTACTTTAGTAACTAAGTCTTTAAATCTCTTAGATGCCAATTTTTCAGAATAATGTTGTTCAGTACCTGTACTAGGTAAAGATTTATTTCCACCTAAATGGTGAGAATCATCTCTCAAATCTTTCTCAATATGTGGATGCATTTTTTCTGGATGCTGAGGATCGTATTCGATACCCTCTACCAATCTTTTTGCTTCACTATCTACTTCGTGAGTTTCTTTTAAGATTTGGTGTGTAATTTTTTTAATGTTTATTTTACTCATAATTCTTTTATTTATAATATTTTCATATATACTCTTAAAGTTTCTTTAGCGGCATTTTCAAAATATCTTTGTATATTTTTATCTGAATAATTACCACTATTTTCTGCTTTTCTAAGTGCTATTCTAATAAGTATGTCTCTTATTTTATCTTTATTATCTAATAAATATCTAATGATTTGTATTTTACGTTCTACAGACTCTAATTCTGATTCATAAATACCACTATCTTCACCTTCATTATCGATATCGTATTCTAAATCTTCTTTTTGTTGTTCTAAAGAATCTAAATCCATACTTTGCCCATATAACCATCTCTCTAGATCAGATTTAGTCCAATTAAGTATAGGAGATGCACCAAACATATTAATAAGTGCACTATTTCTAATTGCAACTAAATATTTAATTAAAACTCTTAATTCTGCACCTGTAAATCCTTCAGGAACTTCTAAATTTTCATATTGCTCTTTAATCATATCCTTTT
>JAAHTH010003542.1_pt1 | contig 10580 bp, 14 predicted proteins | sample 6116091 | NCBI WGS metagenome assembly JAAHTH01 (sample SAMN13939990, study PRJNA603662) | sponge metagenome | isolation source: marine sponge | host: Mycale hentscheli | place: New Zealand | collected 2006
TAAACATAAATGCTGCCATACTAGCTATTCTAGTCAAGATTACAGGAACTACGACTTCTTGTGCTTTTTCTTTTTGGTCAGTAGTCATATCATCACCAACAGATGCAAAACTAATCTCTTGTATGTCTATATCTATAAAAGTTTGTATTGGATTATCTATAAAAGTTTCAAACTGTACCTCTGTAACTACATCAGCAAGAGTATAGTTCTCTACATCTGCATTCTCTACAGCTCTCTCTACATATTCCTCTACTGCTTCTGCTACAACCTCATCTTCTTGTACAGCTACAGCTATTATCTCTACATCCTCTGGTTCTACTTGTAATACTTCAGCAACAACCTCTACCTGTTCTTCGGTAAGTTCTTCTATGTCCTCTATTGCTTCTTCTACAACGGCTTGTACAACCTCTTGTACTTCTTCTGATGCCTGTTCTAAATTCTGTACACCAATATCATTAACTTCTTCTAAGACTTCTACTACTTCTTCTTCGGTAAGCTCTTGTACATACTCTTGTATTGCTTCTTCTTTAGCTTCTTCATACTCAACTAACTCCTCCTCTGTGTATTCTTCTAGTTCTTCTTCAGTTGCTATCTCTATCTCTATAACAATAACTTCTTCTATCTCTGCAACTTCTTCAGCTACTTCTTCTTCTGTAAGTTCTATGGGTTCTTCATCTTCCACTCTTGATATATCTCGTTCTCTATCTTCCTCAACAATTTCCTGTACTGTTTCATCCAGAACTTCCTCATCTTTTTCTTCAAGTAATTCATCTTGTACCTCTAATAAATCCTCTCTTATTTCTTCTTCTTTGGGTGGAAATAAATCATTCTCTATATAAATATCTATAAAGTCTACTTCATCAATTATAATTTCTTCTTCAAGGATTTCAACCTCATAAAGTTCTAGGTTCATTTCTTCTAACTCTTGCATCGTATCAATAAACTCTTGTAGTTCCTCACCTTCTAGTTGTAGTTCTTCTATTAAGTCCTCAGATTCCACCAGAATAATATATTCTTCTTCCAATTCTCTAGCTTCTTGTTCCATTTGTTTTTCAAGTTCAATAATTTCTTGGTCAGTAAGCTCGATAAATTCTTCATCTTCAAATTCAATGTATTCAACATCAAGTAACTCATCATCATCAGTAAACTGTTGTTCTTCGTATATATCTTCTTCAATAATTTCAATACCATAATTTTCTAAATCACCTCTTTCTATCTGTTTATCTGTAAGAGCTACACCATATAGCTCCTCATTCATAGCTCTTTCTTGGTCACGTTCTATAGTGCCATCATTTTGTTCTTTCTCTGTGTATGTAACTTCCTCATCACCAACAACAATAACAACATTAGTTCTAGCTTCTCTCTCTGCTCTTTCTGCATTAGTTTCTTTATAACCAGTTTCAGCCATATTGTCATCTTCTTCAATTTCTTCTTGAATAGCTACAGCTATTTGTTCTTGATACAGAATTTCTTCTTCTTCTTCTCTTATACCTTTTTCTTCATCTGTTTCTGATATACCATACGAAGCAAAGTTAGCATTTCTCTGTATGGTTAACGGGTCAAGAGTTGTAGTTGTAGTATCTATGTACTTTATCTCTATATCATCCACTAACGACCAATCGTTAATAGTTATAACAAACTTATCTATAAATAAATTAGCCTGGTCATAAATGTTATACACAATATCTTCAAACATTGTATTGTCATTGCTGTATGTTTGTGCATCTATGTCGTTTGTTTGTGTGGTGTCATCACTATGTGTGTACTCAACTGTACCTGCATTGTTGACTGCACCAATAGTAAACCCTACCTCGTATATGTCGTGTTCCTCTGGTAATGTAAAGGTATAATCATTAGTAGCACCACTATGTTTTTGATATTCAAGTTCTATGTGCGTACCATCCATACCATAAAGTCCACTCCAAGTATCATCTATGTTGACTAAGTTATTGTTTTCTTCTTCAGGTACAACTATGTCTGTTGTTTGTTCGTTACCACCGACACCACCATCAAAGGTTTCTGTTTCTACTACTTGACCTTCAGGTATTGTTGTCGTAGTTGTAGTACTTGTTGTAGTAGTTGTGGTTGTTTCATCTGCAAATGCAGGAATTGGCACAGCTAAGAATAAAGCTAGGCATATTCTAAAGAACATTTGTTATCGTTTACCACCGAAATACTCCACAGCGTGTCCTTCTTCCACCATAAGTTGATTAATGTTTTCACCATTAATATAGAACTCTCCAAGCACCCTGCCGTATTTACCAGTTCCGTGTGATTTTAATTCTATTGGGTCAACTGCATCGTAAAACTCTTCTGTTAACCAATCTTTAGCAGCTAAACCTTTTTCTTTTTCTTCTAAATCTCTTGTTCTTGATTCAGGAGCATTGATACCCATGAGGCGTACACGACTCTTGTGCCATACATCAAACCCTAAGTCAATGCGTACATCAACTGTATCGCCATCAACTACTCTAAGTATCTCTACTCCGTAATAGTATTTCATCTACCACCACAACAACCATTGCCACAACAGTCCATATTTTCTCCTTACATAAGGTTGCCGACAAGTGCAGACAATGCACCTACAGCAACTATCCAACCAAATAATTCTTGCCTTCCAATTTTAGCATTTACTTTTTCGTGCAATTCATCTATTTGTTTATTGATTTCTTTTTGACCATCCAATATCATCACTAACATTTCTTTCTGAGTAAAGCCATTGGAAGTAGTCATTACGGAAGGTCATCATAGGATATAAAATCCCAGTCCTCATTTAAGTCAATAATTTCGTGCTCTTTTTGTATATTGTTTAAGAGTTGTACGAACTTATGCCAGAGGTATCCTAGTAAAAATCCAATTAAATAATCCATAATTGGATTGTATCATAGGATTATTTATTATGAGGGTTTAGGGTACTTATCCTTAGTTACTTTGATAGTAGCTTTCCAAGCATCAATTCCATTGTGATAAATATCATCTAACTGGTCTGGAATACTAGGGTATTCTGCTGCTCTATTTCTACTGTAATCATTATCTTGTGCATCTAATTTACTTGCAGCTGAATCAGTTACAGCTTGGTCATACTCTGCATCTGTAAACTCTCGCCTAACATTATTAACTTGTGCAAACATACCATTGCCACCATTGGATGTTTTTAACGCATCAATCTCTGTCTGTGCTTCTGCTGTAAATTGTTCTAATGTTTTTATTGCCATATCTCTCCTATCTTAACATACTTTTATTTCTTTAGTCCATATAAACTAAATGTACCTGTTTCCATATTTCAAGAACTAATAAAAATATGCACACCATCTACTGCACTTGCTACAGTAAAAACACCACCACCTTGTTCTCCTGTCAGCTCATCAGATTCTGCAGTTTGTACTCTTTCGTGTGTTATAAAAGTATATTCACTACTGTTAGGTGCATTAAAAATATAATGATTTCCTGCTGCTCTATCTCCTGTGTCACCTGTACCAATGTATGCACCAATTCCAAATTTATCTTGATTAGTGTTACTAGAATTTCCAAAACCAGCACCAGTTCTTAAAAACTTTGCTGCATTATCATAATTAGAAGTAGAATTTGCAGTGCCACTTTCTGTAACTCTTATACCTAAATTAGAATCTGCAACGCTAGGGTGCATATTATTTATAACAAGTTGATATACATCAAAAGTGCTACTTATACCTGTAAGAGTTACACTTGAAACTGCTGATGAAACTATTTCCTCATCTATTTTTATTAAGCTACCTGCCATTATTTAACTCCATATACTGATATGTCAATACTATCAAAAGTTTGTCCTGTTAGATTTATGTTAAAACCAGTCATACTTGCAGTTTGTTTTAAAACACCAATGTATTTTATCCCCGAACTATAACTTGTTTCAAAATAAGAAACTTGACCCTGTAAAAAAGTGTAGCTACTTGATGAAGAAGGATTATATACATAATAAACTGCACCACCACCTGTACTACCATCATAAAAACCAACACTAGTAAAAGATGTTTGCCCTGTATTTCTACCCTCTGAAAAAGTATGAGCTGAATACATACCAAAATAAGCTCTGTCATAATCACTAGCACTTATTTCACTTCCACCACTATCTAGCAATCTTATAAATGCACTTGTAGCCCCTGTATTATCTACATTATTTATGACAATTTTATAAACATCATAATTTGCACTAAAACAATCTGTTACTGATACAGTACTAACACCACTACCACTAGCAGATTTTATAAACTGTAAATTAGTAGCCATTATGAATATTCCTTTATGCCATATAAACTAGCAGTTAATGTGCCAATATAATTAGCATTATTCATTCTAAATCTTATTGCATTATTAACTTCAGCACTAGGATAAACACCACTACCAAAAGAAACATCTTTAGAAACATTATTTCCACCAACATTAGAACTTTGATTTGTTGTAAAGCTATACTTTGCACTATCTAAAAGATTATAGAAATATACATAACCATTCATATTTTGATATTGATTAGCACCTAATCTAATAGTATCAGCTGAAGTACTTTTACCCTCATTAACTGTACTTTCAGCAGTATTCCAATAAGCATATTGATAAGAACTGCTATGAAAAGAAGTACCACCATTATTAGATAATCTTATACTTGGATAGCCATAACCTTGTGTAAAAAAATTAGAATAAGTTAAAAAAAGAACATTGTAATCTTTTAAATTTGTAAAATCCATAGCTAAAATACTTTCAGAAAAATCTGGGTCATCAATAGTTTGAGTTTGTATTAATTCTAAATTACCAACACCAGTCCATTGTTGATAGTCCATAAGATACCTTATGTCGTTTACATCAAATATTCCTGAATTACTCATACTTCATCCCAACTAGTTGTTTCTTCATTCCAAGTATACCTCTCACCATCAGATGGATAATCTACTGGAGCTTTCCAAATCCATTTAGTTTCATCCATTACCCAACTATTATATGGTTTAGGTCCATAAAACACATCATTAGTTTCATCATAAGTATAACCTATACCAGCATAGTTACCTCTAAAAGGAGTTCCACTATCACTATGTGCATTACCACTTGTGTTATAAGAAGTTCTTTTACAGGTCTGACCTCTGAAGTTTCCATATTCTACTTCCCAATCAGTACCATCACCTTCATCTTTACCTACTATTACTTCAGTTACTATATTGTTGTCATCTAAAAATGCGTAATGTGCCATTAGTTATACACCGACTCTACTGTAACTGTACCTGTACCTGCTGTAAATGAATAAACTTTATCATCATTATCACTAGCAACAGAGTATGTTAAACCACTACCGACTGACAATACATTTTTTGTTCTTAAAATTACTATTCCACTTCCACCATTGTAACCATTTCGTGGTCCACCAGCTTCTCCACCACCTCCACCACCACCAGTGTTAGCTGTGCCTGTAGAACCTGCACCACCACCTCTTAAAGCTCCATTTCCACCACCACCAGAACCACCAGAACCTGCAGCTCCACCTTCCGAACCACCACCACCTCCACCAGCTCTTGCTGTTAATGTTCCAGTAATTAAAGAAGATAAACCTGTACCTCCTGCACCAGCAGTTCCACCAGAAGCGTTAGTTCCCACAGCACCTGCTCCACCACCACCACCTGAAGAACCTACATTTCCTGTACCACCTGCAAAACCTTGATTAGCTGTTCCTGCACCTCCTGCTCCATTTCCTGATGATTGCGAATAACCACCACCACCACCTGAACCACCTGAAGCTCCAGCTTTACCAGTAGGGTTTCCATAACCTCCACCACCTCCACCACCTGTAGAAGTTATAGTAGAAAAAACAGAATTAGAACCATTGTTACCATTATCAACATTGCCTGTTCCTGTTCCTCCAGCACCTACAGTTACAGTAAATGTACTTGTTTTTGTAAAAGCTAAATCTCCTTCAATTGAAGATAAAGCACCTGATATATCACCAGAGCCATAAGAAGTTCTATAACCACCAGCACCACCACCACCATTAATCATTACTCCACCACCTCCACCACCCACAACTAAACATTCTATTCTTCCCCTTCCATTTATAGGATTATATTTCCTTGGTGCATTACCATAAGACTGTCTTGGTCCTGTGTCTGCTGTATATCCGAATGTATTACTACTCATTATGTTACCTTGTACAATGTAAATGTTCCACTTGTTATGTTTCCACTCCCCATACTAAAATTGATACCATCATTGGTTTCAGCAACAGTATGAACTCCACCACCTTGCAATCCTCTTACTGTTGTTGTTCCACTTTGTATATGTGCTTCTTCATAAGTGACAAAACTGTATTCCGAGGAATTATTAAAATTATAAAGATACATAATCATACTGTAACCACCATAATCAGATTCTTGTGTGGAAGTTGGTACCCACCTATCATAATTTGCTGCACTATCATTTCCAAAACTTGCATCTGCTTTTAAATATTTTGCAGCATAATCATATTCACTATCGGTATCAGCAGTACCACTTGTTGTTACTCTTGCATATATTTGAGAATCTGAAGCTGGTTGCATACCACTCATAGCAACCATATAAACATCATCACTATCTATGCCTGTTAAGGTCACACTAGCTACTGCACTTGTTACTGTATTTGTTGCTACTTGTACTAATCCCATTAGCTATCAACTCTCAATCCATAAGTTCTAATCTCTAATCCAAAAGTTCCACCTTGACTTGGTTGTAACTGTATTCCTGTTGCAGAGCTTGTATTTTTAGCAACTGCTATTCCTTTAAAACCATTAGTAGCAAGTCCTGCAGGTGCATAAGTTGACATACTTTGGTCAAGAAAAAATGTATAACTACTACTTGAAAATGGGTTAAACACATATAAATTTATACTTGATTGGTCTGCAACAGTGCCACTTGACCAGTCTAAATATTGAAAAAAACTATTATTTTGTCCTCTGCCCTCGTGAAAAGTTGCGTGTGAATTCATACCTAAATAAGCAAAATCAAAAAGTTGTGGAATAATTGAGCCACTACTGTTAACAAGTCTTAGTGACATACCACCTGTTGCACTAGCTAAAGTTCTTTTTATTTGTAAATTATAAATATCAAAATCTGCATTGAATAAATCATTTGTTATTGATGAAGATGTTCCATTAGCAATAGTAGTTTCATTAATTAATCTTAGGTTACTCATATCTGTTTTACTCCATAAAGTTTTACAGTTCCTTGGTCAACATTTGAGCTATTCTGTGGAAATAATCTAATAGCATTATGAGTTTCAGCAACAGGATAAACTCCACCCCCAAAATATCCCTCATATTCTGGGACTGCTGATATATAAGCAGTTGATTGCCAAGTTGCAAAACTATACTTTGCACTATCTAATAAATTGTATAGATAAGCATAACAATTACTTGCAAATGGACTAGCACCTGAATTTGGTGGTGTCATATTTGTTATAGATGTATAACTTGTGCTTTTTTGTTCTCCATTACTACCTGCATTATTATATTGAGTAGCATATTGATAACCTGATGTTTTAAAAGAACTCCCATTATCAGTTGAAACTCTTAGTGATAATGCACCATAATCTGTTGCACTAGAAAAACTATTAACAGTCATAAAATATACATCATAAGGATTATTTGCTAAATTAATAAAATCTATTGAACTAGGTGTACCACTGACAGTTTGTTCTTCAATAAGTTCTAATGAGCCACCCCATTCACCATTCTTCTGTACAGCTAATGCTTCCTCTACAGAAAATACTCCACTGTTCTTTAGTTGTTGGTTGGGTGTTGTTCCAAGATAACCGAAAGGCATTGTTACTCCTTTAGGTTATTTGTAATACCGATATAAATGCTTCTAAATCACTTGCTGCATTAGCTTGGAGTTTAAGAATATCTCCAGTTTCTAATACTATTTTAGAAGTACCTGCTAATTCAATAGATGAATCTGCTGGAACTGTCATAGTATGTGCTAACTTCGCATCACCTGATGAAGCATCTGCTACTTGTGCAGTTATAGTTGCATCATTAGCTCCATCTACATTTGTAATCCTAAGTGTTAGGACTATTGAAGTAGTAGAACCAGGTGCTGTATATGCTGCTGCAAGAGAGTCTGTAACATCGTAGTATGCGTTTTTAAATGTATTTGCCATATCTTTATCTTACCTTATCCTAACGCAATTATGAGTCCAATATCAGCAAAACCTTGACCATCTACATAGTCTTTTACGGCTGCAGATGTTGGTAGTGTTGTATCATTATCATTACTTGCAATACCTTCTGACTCTGTAACAACTACGGCACTTGTCATATTGCCTATATCTATATTAGATATGTTATTACCAGTTCCATCGGCATCTATTGTTTTGTTTGTAAAAGTTGTGCTAGAGGATGCAGTAACATCTCCTCCTGCTGCTGCGATTGTTATACCACCATCAGCATTTGTTATTGTAATGTTTGAACCTGCAGTTAATGTTCCTACTGCTGGACCAGATGTACCACCAATTAAAAGTTCACCATTAGCATCCATAGCTGCTGCTGCTAATGTATCCGTTCCTGTATCTTGTGTAATAATTACTGCTTTGTCAGCAAAAGAAGTAGCTCCTGTACCACCTTGTGCTACTGCTAAGTTGGCTACATTAAGCGTTACTGTACCACTATCTCCACCACCAGATAAACCTGTACCTGCTGTAACTCCTGTTATATCACCAGTAGTTGCTGTTGCCCACTCTACAATACCACCAGATGATACTTGTAAAGTCTGACCAGATGTACCTATGCCTAATTTAGCAAGTGTGTTGCTACCAGAAGCATAAATAATATCTCCTGTTGTAAAAGATGTAAGTCCTGTACCACCTTTAGTTTCATCTAAAGTTGCAGATAAATCTGCTGCTGTACCTGATGTATTAGCATTTATAGTAGCAGGCAAACTTACTGTTACAGTATCTGTAGCACTTACTGCAACTTCCACTTCATTAGAAGTACCAGCAAATGTTATTGTATTTCCGTCACTAATTGTTTCTGATGTAGAACCATCTGATATTGTAAAGCTATTCATATTACCGACACCAGTACCAGTCAAGAAAACACTTCTTGTTTGTTTCTTTAATCCACTAGCAGAGTCATCATAAATAAGAATCAAATCATCATTATCAGCAGTTCCTTCGTTAGCTTCTCCTGGGATATCTACAGCAAATGTATTAGCAGATAAACTTAAACCAGAACCTGCAATATTGCCACTTGTGTTTATTGATATAACAGCATCGCCACCCATACCAGAGTGTGATGAACAGTAATAATAAAGATTGTCTGCTGTTGCAGCATTAACAACTATCTGTGTATAACTACCTGCACTACCTGCTGTACCTGGAGTTGTAACTCCAGTTGTATAAGCAGAGCCTGAGTTATGTGTACCATTTTTTGTTGTAGATAATCTAAGTGGATGTCCAGAGTTTGAACCATCTGACTGGTCAAACCTATATGTGACTCCTGGTATAAGTTGTACATTAGCTGATAATTCACCATCTAAATAATATTTATTACCAGAACCTGGATTTGCAACTGTTACTGCAAACTCTACGATTGCTGTGTTGCTTTCAAAACTTAAAACTTTGTTAGTAAGAGTTTGTGCATCATCTAAATCTACAAGTGTTGCGTCAGATACTGCTGTATTGAACTGTGCAAAAGTACCTGTAAAAGTAACTTGTGATAAATTTAATGTAAGAGTATTACTTGCACTGTTAATAACTTTGTTTGTTAATGTTTGTGCTCCTGAAAGAGTTGCTACTGTGCTATCTATTGCAAAGGTTATTTTGTTTGTACCTGTGGCTGTATCTATACCTGTGCCACCTTCTAAATCTAATACTTCTGAATCTAAATCAATAGCTATGTTGCTACCACTATCAGCAGATATATCTAAATCCTCTGCTGTAAGTTGTGTATCTACATACGCTTTTACTGATTGCTGTGTAACACCTTTAGTAGCAGAGTTAGATGCCATATTATCTTCATCTAAAAACAATGTTGTATTAACTGCTGTACCAGCTTCGTTAATAACTGTATCTATTCTGTCATTTAAATCTTCTATGTGTTGTTGTAAAGGTGACATTCGTACAACAGAACCTGATGCGTGTGATAGTCCTGATGTTGCTGCTGAACCTGCTAAATATCTTTTATTAGCGTTATCGCAAGTAAGTGTTTTAGTACCTGCATTAAGAGATGTTATGTGTATTACTTCTCTGTTAGTAGAACTGTCTGGATTTATAACTACATACAGTGGTGCAGATACATCATCTCCAGGTAAGGTCAAACTATTTACAGTAAAGTTTAAGTCAGAAGCACCAGCAGTTGCTGTTAACGTAGTTTCAAAAGCGTTAAAGAGCTTCGTTTCTTGTGCTGTCATTCTATCCTAATCTTCCAGTTCCTAGTAATGCTATACCTAGTCCTTCACCAGCAGTAGATATTTGTATTACCTTACTACCTCTAAATCTTACTAGACAATAAGTTGTTACAGAGCCTCTTGGAGATATTTCTTCAATAGGACTGCTAACATTTTCTATTATACCTCGTAATAAAGTATCT
>JAAHTH010003543.1_pt1 | contig 10578 bp, 3 predicted proteins | sample 6116091 | NCBI WGS metagenome assembly JAAHTH01 (sample SAMN13939990, study PRJNA603662) | sponge metagenome | isolation source: marine sponge | host: Mycale hentscheli | place: New Zealand | collected 2006
GCTCAATTTTTCTGGATGAAATTGCGACTGCGACTCCGGCAATGCAGGTGAAATTGTTACGGGTTTTACAGGATTTTGAATTTGAACCTGTTGGTGGCTCACAAACAAAACAAGTCGATGCTCGTGTCATTCTTGCTACGCATGAGAATCTGGAAGAACTTGTCCGATGCGGCAAATTTCGTGAAGACCTTTTTTGGCGAATCAACGTCATCAAAATCGAGTTACCTCCTCTGCGAGAAAGACGAGAAGACATACAACCTCTCGCCGAGCAATTCCTCAGAAGTGTCCAGGTGCAAACCGGCAGAGAAATAGAAGGATTTACGAAGGCAGCTATCGAATGCCTTGAGGCATACTACTGGCCCGGAAATGTTCGGGAACTCATTCATGCGGTCGAACGGGCCGCCTACCTCGGGTCGTGTAAGCAATTAGATGTGACAGACCTTCCTCTTCGAGTGATAGAGGGAGCAGGTAGCAGACGAACAACTGATTCAGAAACCATGCCCAAACAGGCCATTGATGACTCTCTCAAGGCGCAGATGGCTGCGCCCGAAAGGCGTCTCATTTTAGATGCTCTGCGTCAACATAACTGGCGGCGAGATGCCGCGGCTAAATCACTCGGCATCAATCGAACGACACTCTATAAGAAAGCCAAGAGACTTGGTGTTGATCTTGCTGGAATAGGACCAAACAAATCCAAATCGCTTTAAATCTTCTTGGCGTGACTATCTAATTTGAAGTCCCTAGATGAGTCCCGGGTCTGCAAAAATGAGATCACGGGTTTTATCACTGTCTTCGGCGAAGGAAAATGTATCGCTTCCCTTTGTTGCTGTACTTGCAGCCCATCCTGCAGCAATATCGGCAAAGGCTTGCGATCGAGTGCTGGCTGAGTCGCGGGACGCAGCAAGCAGACTCGTTTGATCATCCGAAAGTACACCCGAGACATCGATCACATCAGCTCGCCGGAAGCTTCCACCATGCCGTAACAACATCTGCCTTGGTTGTGGTGCCGAGGCCAATCGAGGACCTTCGCTACTACTTCTAATTCCTGCAATCATTGCAGCATCAAGCATTGAGACAGTTCCGTTCCCGCTTACATCTGCAACGAGTGAGGGATTTATGACCGGATAGCTAACAAACCCACTATCCAGTCGCATTGCAAGGCGCGCCGCAAGGCTGGCATCTGTTGAGCTATACTCACCATCGCCACTGGTATCACCAAGTGACGCTACAACTTGCACTGCATTACTTCCACCAGCGGTAACGGTGCCATTGACAACAACTGATTCTAAACTGACAAGCGCTGAGGACCCATTTTCAGCTGTCGCAGCAACTTGAGCCATAACATTCGCTATTGTCAATTGACCTGCGGGAGCGCCTCCGACATCTGGGAAAGATTCAGAAGCATCAAACCTCAAGGCGATTCGCCCCGGCTCGAGAACCTCTGTTGAAAAACTCACAAATTCCGGCAGGTCCGCCGCGGGATCAATAGTTAAAACTTCCAACAACTCCGGATCGAAACTAAAAATAGCTTCAAGCGAACGAACGGATCCGTCAGACTCCAAAACAAGTGGAATCCCTCCTTCACTCCCCGCTGGCACATTTACATCTTGACCAGATCCCCTCGCAAAACTTGGGATCGCTAACCGAACTGCAGGTACTTCTGAAATCGTGAACGTGCCGTTGTAGCTATCACCAGCTTCTTCATCGGCATTTCCATCCAGCAATTCTCCGGTCACTGTTTGGAATGCATCACTCCCGCTGCGAACTATTACTGAATATGTATCAAGGGTAAGCGGGGCATTCGCAACAAACTGCAAGCTACGACCATCAGCAGCGATAACTAACGACCCGTCCACATCACCTGTTGTCGCGCCACGCAGAGTTAAATCAGATTCACCATAGATATCCATAGCATCATAGAGATTAAGAGCACCCACATCGATTGGCCTACTAAAAGAAATCCCAAAACCATCAGTGGCACTCACCAATCCGGTGACATAAAGTGTTTCGACTTGGTTTTCAATTTGAATAGTAAAGGCTCTCTCAAAAGACTCTCCCTCACTATCAGTCACCCGAATGCGAATTCCTCGAGTTGCTCCAGCTTCAAAGTCGAAGCCGGTCATTGCAATCAACTGTCTACCATCGACTGAGAATGATGCGTTATCACTGTCACCTTCTCCGGCCACAAGCTCAAAGGTGAATGAATCTCCGTAGTCAGAATCAATTGCTTCCAACATTCCGATGACTGTTCCGACCGGGCCGTTCTCGACAACAGTGTTTGATGCGAGATTAATGCCTGTAGGTGCTCTATTACCAACTGCTACCACATGAATTCCGTCGTTATCAACCGCCGGGATTAGTCCTTCGTTGAGGCTGACATTGCTGACGTCGATCACATGGGTCTGATCAGTTGTGGCAGAAGTTGGTACCGTCGCCAGCAGCCGAGCAACTGCATAGCTGCCGCCAGCGAGTGGCTGTGGTGAGAAGAAACCAAACACGGCATGCCCCGGAGTAACGACGTTGATCAACGTCAATGATCCGTCGGGCAAACCAGCAGCAAGTTCGACTCCGGTCACCTCAAGCAACGCTGGATTGTAGAACACTTCTAATTCGACCGACATGACGCCTTCAGGTGCGGTGACGATCACCGGAATGCCGCCACCGGCGACTGCAGGCAAGCTGACCTCCTGACCGGCATCCTCGAAGAAGCCAGGCACCCCGACGATAGCCGTCCCTTCCGGTAACGGCTCGACCGTGAAACTGGAAACAAAGTCGTCCCCTCCAACACCATCACCATCGCCGTCAAGAAGCCGGCCATCAGCCGCTACCACTCCCGCTTCACCGCTGCGAATTGTCAAGGTGTAGTCGCCCGCTGCGAGCAGCCCATTGCTTACCACCAGCCGAAAGCCATCACCGGCGGCGTTGACGGCCAAAGCCGCATCAACGAGGCCGCCCGTAGCATCGACCAGGGTGACATCAAGATCTTCTGGTGACGCCGCTCGGTTGTGAAGGTCGAGGTTTGGCAGATCGAGTGGGCCATCAAAGCTGACGGTGACGCCATCCCGGCCAGTCACGATTTGGTCAACGAGAAGTCCTTCAACCACATCGATCACATTTATTGTGAACACGTGCTCAATAAATGCTCCGGCAGCATCAGTGGCTCGTACCCGAACCGAGTGTGACGACGCGGTCTCATAGTCAAGCTGCCCGGCCGTCACTAGGGTGCCATCAACAAGAGTGAACAGGGTATTGCTGCCGTCACCTTCGCCTGCCACCAAGGCAAAGGTGTGCGAATCAGTTATGTCCTCATCCTCTACAGAAAAACTGCCGACAGAAGTACCTGCGGCAGCATTTTCGGCGATTGATGCGTTTGACAATCGCAGCGATGTCGGGGCCTCGTTTATGTTCTCGACCACAACGTTAAAATTCAGCTCAAGCACCGAACCGGTAGCATCCGAAGCCCTCACTCGGATTGTTTTAAGCGGATCGGATTCATGGTCTAGCAGTTGGGATGTCACAAGCTGACTCCCAACGATCTGGAAAGATTCGTTATCGGTATTGCCTTCACCTGACACGAGAGTATATGTAACACCGGATCCACCAGTAGCAGAAAACTCTCCTACGGCCGTACCGGCTGGCATGTTTTCTAAAACATTGGATGAATCAAGGGTGACGCCAGTGATTGGTGACGCCTCGGCTAGCGTTGCTCGGATTTCAAATACGTTGTCAGTTGCAGCACTAGTTGATCGGCCAAACTGAGCGACTGTATAAGATCCATTGCCCGAGTTTTCTACGAGAAATCGCATCCGAATCCAGAGACCATCTGTCCCAACAACGGAGTCCGGAAGAAATTCTTGAACGCTCCAGTTCGTCCCCCAATTCTCAGGAGTGATATTGTCGTGAAGTGTCGTCCAGGTTTCTCCATTGCCTGAAACATCGATGGCCGAAGCACCCTGCTGCGAGCCGAAGTCCCACGTAGGTGAATTGGCTTTGAGGAATATTGATTCACTCGGTGCGGCAAACGGAAAGTGGTATATCATTTCGCTCACAACATCATTAGCTGCCGGGCCCCAGTACGTAATTGGTGGACTTTGCCATTCCGAATATTTTCTCATTCCACTCGAAGACACCAGGAAATCTTCGGCGTTTTCCTGATTAATATGGCGGAATCCGTAGTCAAAAGAGTTTTCGCTTGTGTTCTCTACAATGATCAAAAATGTTTGCTCAGACGTTTGGCCTGCTTGATCAGTCGCTCGCACGCGAATCGAATGCGTCGGCTCAGACTCGTAGTCAAGCACCGCATCCGTGCGTAGTCGGCTACCTGCGATTTCAAAGAATTCATTACCCGAGTCACCAGCCCCAGCAATAAGTTCGAAAGCAAGGACCCCTGTTCCTCCGGTTGCAGTAAACATGCCAATATCAGTACCAACCGGCAAATTTTCAGCGATGGTTGTGTTACTCAGTGCAATCTCATCGATTGGAATGACCGGTTCTGAGGCCTCAAGCGCGACAGCCAACGCAATAGACCCAGAAGCTCCTCGATATCCATCAACAGCAATCTGGTAGCTTTCGCCTTGAGCGGCAGTGAACGTGACTCGACTCTGGAGACCCCCCGAGTCATCGTTGCTTGTTATTCCACGGAGGCTGTCGACGCTCGTTCCCTGATAAACCGCGAGCACGGTATCGTAGTCGCTGCCGAAGGTGTTGATCTCGACAGTCCCTGCCGCAGGTGCGGTCCACGTCCACCACACACTCTTGCCACCACCAAGGCCGTGGTGAACTGGTTCACCTGGCTCAGCGGTAGCATCGACATTGCTTCCGCTGGCAGTGGGCGTTCGGCCTTCAAGGATAAAGCGATCACCAAAAGCGTTGTTAGGTGATCGGCTGGCAGCTTGCGCTACAGCCAATGCAATAGACCCAGAAGCTCCTCGATATCCATCAACAGCAATCTGGTAGCTTTCGCCTTGAGCGGCAGTGAACGTGACTCGACTCTGGAGACCCCCCGAGTCATCGTTGCTTGTTATTCCACGGAGGCTGTCGACGCTCGTTCCCTGATAAACCGCGAGCACGGTATCGTAGTCGCTGCCGAAGGTGTTGATCTCGACAGTCCCTGCCGCAGGTGCGGTCCACGTCCACCACACACTCTTGCCACCACCAAGGCCGTGGTGAACTGGTTCACCTGGCTCAGCGGTAGCATCGACATTGCTTCCGCTGGCAGTGGGCGTTCGGCCTTCAAGGATAAAGCGATCACCAAAAGCGTTGTTAGGTGATCGGCTGGCAGCATGGAAGCCGCTGTCGGATGCACTTAAAGGGCTGGTACCGAGGAAATTTCCAGCTGTCACCCAGTAGTGATAGACGCTGTCGATAACTGCGGCCGAGTCAAGGTAAGTGGTGCTGGTCAGACCTCTAGCAAGAACCCTTGCCGAACTGGGATCGGCTGATTCGCTGCGGTAAAGAGTGTAGTTGTCGGCAAAAAGTGAACCGCTCCAAGCGACCTGGACGCCGCCGAGACTGGTGCCATCGCTCGCTGAGATGCTCCCTGGGGCTGTTGGCACCGTTGGATCACTCGACAGGCTGGAGACCAGAGTCCCCGCATTGAGCCGGCCACCCGTAACGACCCTTCCGGCGAGCCCGCTTACGCCATCGACACTGTCGAACAACGCCGTTTTGAGTTCTGCCACCGACAGGGTCGGATCAACGGCCAATGCCAAGGCTGCGGCACCAGCCACATGGGGCGTGGCCATGCTGGTGCCACTGTACGAGGCATAGCCTCCGCCTGGTACGGTGCTGACAATGCTGACTCCAGGCGCTGCAAGATCGACACTGGTGGCTCCGTAGTTGCTGAAGCTAGCCAAAGCGTCATTGCGGTCGGTCGCGGCTACCGAGACAACTGCTTCGCTGGTGTACGACGCTGGGTATTGCGGCCTCGAATCGTTATTTGAGCCGTCATTCCCAGCAGCCGCTACGAAAAGGATGTCAGCTGCGGCTCCAGCCTCGATAGCCTGCCTCATTGCACTACTGGAACCACCACCGCCCCAACTGTTGCTTGTTACGCGAACATTCTGCCCATATCGTGTCCGCATCATGGTGGCGTAGTTAATCGCCTGTATTGCGTCGGAGGTCGACCCGGAACCACTACTGCTTAGAAACTTGAGCCCCATCAGTGAAACTTCCCAGTTCACTCCCACGACACCGGTGCCATTGTTCCCAACCCCGCCGATCGTCCCTGCGCAGTGAGTACCATGACCCTGGTCGTCAAACGGATCACCGTCGTTGTTGACGAAGTCATAGCCATAAACATCATCAACAAATCCGTTCCCATCATCATCAACTCCGTTGCCGGCAATCTCACCGGGATTGACCCACATATTCGCAGCAAGATCAGGGTGGTTGTAATCAATTCCAGTGTCAACAACCGCAACAATGACGTCACGAGAACCCGTACTCACACCCCAGGCTTCAGGGGCATCTATATCCGCGTCAGCCCTACCACCGCTCTGCCCCGTGTTATGGAGGCCGTAGAGGTCACCGTAGCGGGGGTCATTCGGGCTGGATGTCGCTGAGAACGTTGAAACAGAAATTGGCAGATCTTGCTCAAACGAAGAGACCCATCCTAGGCTTTCAAGATAAGAAACTATCTCAGTTGAGGACGCTGAAGCCTCCAACAGCAACTGACCTGGCAAACCAAGGCCACCAAGCACACGAAGGCCCGATGCAGATGAGAACAGACCAACAGCATCTGTAACCTGGGACACCGTTTGGAGAGCAGATGGTGAAAGCCGCACAATCCAGCTATTTGATGCTGAATCCGTGGAGCCGCTGCCATCAGTCACTTTGGAGCCGCTGTCATCAGTCGCTTTGCTGAATAAATTCGCAACAGAAGACCCTGATGATGAGTCTACAGAAAAAGAGGGCTCCGCGATTGTCTCAAACCAGTCAGCTGAAACTGTGTCGTAAACTACCGGAGCAACTGTAAGAAGATGCCGTGGTTCAAGTTGCTCAATTCGATACTGGCCGGCAGATACCGCTGCTCGAATCTGCCGTGTTTGGCTACGTCGCCGCCAGAAGCGGGTTCTCACCGAATTGCGATTCGGAAAAAATTTACTCATATCCAAGAACCTTTCTGCTCTGCCGTGCGTAATAAAAGCAAGTGGTCGTTACGTGGTTGTATTGACGCTTTCCGGAACCTGCTTCGGAGCTACGCACCTACCGTGCCATAATGGGCATGTTGCCTAAAATATTTAGATTTCCTCCGTGAATGACGGGCCTTTTTGAAAAAAAAATCTAAAAAAGTTGTTGTGACCACGGCCCGTTCGCGCCAAGACTGAGACGAACGGGGGAATATCGATGCAGAATGCTTCGCCATGTTGCAAAATGCACATAGTCGGGCATCGTTCGTATCAAAATGCGACCGCTTCTAAAATGACTCGTAATTGTGCATAATCTGAAGCGGTTGTACATCCAGTAAGACATGAGTGTTCTCATTTTGACAAACATTCATTTTGCTACCCTTTTTGATAGAGGAGTCCCCCCTCCGTGTTCAGGAACCTTAGTACCATTGGTCTTCCACTGTCAGGACGTCCAAGTGAACTGATTGAACTGGCTTTATCTTTTGGCTTCGACGGCATGGATATCGATATCCTTGATTTCTGCCAACAAGCCGAAATCTACGGTGTGGAACATGCTCGCCGACTTATGGTGAGTGCGCGACTTCAGGCGTCGTCAATTCATCTGCCGATTACGCTCGCTGGGGATGATGCAACATTCGCCACAGAGGCCGAACAACTTCCCAAACTATTTGAGATGGCCCAGGCAACTGAATGTAGCCGTGCCACAGCAACGGTAGTTCCTGGTTCAGATGAGCATGCCTTCAAAGATCTTTTTGAGCTTCATCGAAGTCGTCTTGATCAGATTGGTAGTATGGCTGCGAAGCATGATGTGGCAGTTGGACTTGCCATTGTTCCCGAAGCAGAGCGGAGAGCAACTTTTTCTCATGAATTTATCCATACCTATGAAGGACTACTCGGACTTATTTCGAGTTCTCATGATTCAATTGGAGCGGTTCTTGATAACTGGGCGCTATACGTCGGCGGTGAATCCGCGTCTGTAATTTCACAACTTCCGGCAGATCGTATTGTTGAATTGCGCATCTCTGATGCTCCAACAGACGTAGCGGCGAATGAACTTGTTGCGAACCAAAGACTCATGCCAGGCGAAACTGGAGCGATTAACAGCGTAGAACTTCTCAATATTGCAGAGAAAGCAGGCTTTGAAGGGCCTGTGACACCGTGGGCCACCCGAGAAGCACTGAAGGGTATTGGCCGCGAACGAATTGTACGTCTGGCTGGTGATCGCCTTGAAACATTCTGGAAAGATGCGGGCCTTCCTATCGTGCCGCGGTGGTTTGCTCCAGCAGTTACTGATGAGCAGGAACCAAATACTGCAGAAATTTTAGGCCTCAACGAAGAAGAATCGGATAAATCATCGGAATCATCTACACCACAAACTACTGATGCTTGACCCAAATGTTCCGTCAGTGTTCAGGCTCCTTCGCGGACCCAGATAACGCGTGGAGAGCCCGCGCCTCCAATTGCAGAGCCTCGAATAAACTCCGAAACATATCGAAGGCCTCGGCCAGGACGATCGGGGTCTCGAAAGTTATCACCCTTTTGTAAGATCGGAAGGAGATCAGGCATGCTTCCAAAGGACCGAGCTCCAGCTGCCTGACATGGGTACCAGTACCCGTTACCATCAGAACAAACAAGGTAGAACTCTGGGTAACAGTGCCCCTCAACCCAAACCGTCCTCGCGGGAATACCAGCTGCTCGTGCCATCGCAATAAACAAACAGGTGAGCTCCTCACAGTCTCCCCACCCATCTGCCAAAGCGCGAGCAGCGCCTTTCAATTCCCCGTTACGATATTCGACACGCTGGCGTACAACATCATAAATGGCCTCTACCTTGCTCCATCCTTCTACGTCTTTTGTTGTCTCGCGCATGAGCCGCACAATCGACGTATTGCGGCTTTCAATATAGGGACTTGGTCGAAGAAATATTCGAAGGTCATGGTCAGTCTTCGATGGCAGTTGTAAATCATCTGTTGTTTGCGGTGCCAAGATTGCAGAACGCTCGAGTTCATATGTCACTATTGCTTTTGCTTCCCTCCCAGCAGCAAGATCGGGTATCTCAACAATCATTTGTCGAGCTGCACCATTAAGGTCCCGGAACCGTAATCGTCGAATATCGGTCGTGGTATCTTGGTCGACTATTCGCACTCCCTGCTCTGGCCAATCCATCGGGACCGGCAACGTCGCGTAAATATCTCGACATCGTCCGCCTTGGGCTACAACGCGAACACCCACCCGGTATTGCTGAATCCCTGAATCGCCAAACTGAGGAGCATGACTGTTCAAAGAAGTCTCTTGAAACTGACTAAGAAGCGGCCTGCATGAAATCACTCCTCCAGCTGTCGCAGCAAGCACCCGCAGAAGATCTCGCCGGCAGAGATGATCGAAACTGCGACTTTGATGGGGAAAAAGAGTCATATTTGAGCAATCGGCAAGTCTTGACCTGTTCGATACCAAGATCTTCTATGGGTGCGATTGGGAAGTCTGGGGAATGAGTCTTTGTCTTTTCATCGCACGGAATACACATCAATTGTTCAGCATTGGTCCTCCTGCTAGACTTCGAGGCTTGCATCAGAAAGGAAATTCTTCGGCTTTTGTCGTTAATGGTACTTTCTAAGAGCATTTCAACCCAATTCATTCCTCTAACCCCGCGAACGTATGGTCAACCGAAATCTTATCCGTGAACTTGATTTAGGAGATGAACTCGAACAAGAAATAGATCTGGCAATGGGCGGAAGTGATGCCGCCGATTTTGATGTTGGCCAGGCTCCCTCTCTTGCAATCAATAGTGTTGTTGAAGGAAAGATTTTACGAGTTGACGATGAATTCGTTCTTGTTGATGTTGGGTACAAGAGTGAAGGCCATATCCCACGAAATGAATGGGATGAAACAGAACCTGCCCCAGAAATTGGGGATGTCATCAAGGTTCTTCTCGAAGACATTGAAGAAAATATTGTTGATGAGCACCGAGGCCTCATAACTCTCTCGAAACGCAAGGCCCGTCGAATCGAAGACTGGCTGCGTGTCATGTCAAGTGTTCGGGAAGATGACGTCGTGACGGGATTTGTCCTTCGAAAGATCAAAGGCGGACTCCTTGTTGATATCGCTGGAGTTAATGTTTTTCTTCCAGCTAGCCAGGTTGATATCAGGCGGCCTGCTGACATAGGCGACTATTGCAACAGGGCAATCCAGTGCCTTGTCTTAAAAATTGATGAAGCTCGTCGAAATATTGTTGTTTCTCGTAGAGCACTTATCGAACAAGAACGATCTGAACGTAAGAAGCAACTCATGGAAACACTTGAGGTTGGACAGATACGCCGAGGCATTGTGAAGAACATTGCTGACTTCGGTGCGTTCGTCGATCTCGGAGGCATCGACGGCCTTCTCCATATTACCGACATGAGTTGGGGACGAATTGGTCACCCAAGTGAAATGGTTTCGATTGATCAGG
>JAAHTH010003094.1_pt2 | contig 10577 bp, 8 predicted proteins | sample 6116091 | NCBI WGS metagenome assembly JAAHTH01 (sample SAMN13939990, study PRJNA603662) | sponge metagenome | isolation source: marine sponge | host: Mycale hentscheli | place: New Zealand | collected 2006
CCCCCCCCCCCCCCCCCCCCCCCACCCCCCCCCCCCCCCCCCGGGTCAACCAAGCGAGGATCTGTCACCTCGGTCACGATCGGAATTTGAAAGTTGTCACCCACCTCGCGAAGCAAACGTAAACCTTCTTCACCCATGCCTTGAAAGGCATACGGGCTGGTTCGTGGTTTGAACGCTCCACCGCGGAACAGATTCGCACCTGACTTGCAAACTGCTTCGGCAATACGAAACATTCGCTCAGGTTCCTCAACACTACACGGGCCTGCGATCATACCAAGATGGCCGCCGCCGATTTTCACGCCTGAAACATCGACCACACTCGCCTCAGGATGAGCATCTCGGGATGCCAATTTGTAGGCCGGTAGCACGGGAATCACCTTAGCTACGCCTGGGATCGCCCGCATGGGCTCCTGCCTCAGTTTTTCCTCGTCACCGATGATTCCGACAATCGTGCGAAACGTGCCTCGACTCAGGTGATGCTGTAGACCCATCGCTTCGACCCGTTCCAAAACATGGTCGATCTGGTCGTCGGTTGCATTACTTTTAAGGATCAGAATCACGTATTTGTCGCGTTTTTTGAGACAGTTCGATGCTTGATCTACGATCAATCTGACAGCGAGCACCTACAACAGACCAATACTGCAGCAGATAACAATGGGAATCGCAGCGAGGGAAGCTCGGCAATTTAGCAGGAGTCAACCGGAATCGTCGAGGCCAATGGGCGGTATCTGCCTTCTAAAACACTGTAAAACTGGGCTTTCAGTGGCATTTCCGTCCTTTGGATCATGAGTTAACAGGCGTACCCACAGGCTCCAGTGGCACCAGCAGCGTATTTATGGCTATCCTGCCCAGCAGCAAACTAGTCGGAAAAACGTTCTTCATCACCAACAACGATGTTTGTGATGTCAGGTACGTAGGAGCTCGGATGTGAATGAATACGAGGTAAGTGACAAACCGAGGATCCATCTGCTATCAGGCATTCTGGCGGGCGGAGCTGCCAATGGAGCAACACATCTGCAGCAAGGCCTACGAAAAGCGGGAGTGAATTCCAGTCTTCATTATCCTGCCAGCCTCAAGATCGGCTCTGAGATCGGACAACTTCAAAAAGATGGCTGCCAACCGCTGACGTGGAATATCAGTGGTTTGGATAAGCTCAAACGAAAAATCAGCCATCGCATCGATCGCCAAATCTTCAAAAAGAAAATTCGTGGCCGGGATCCCGGACAGGAATTTTTCACATCGCCCCGAGGAGCCCCGTATACACCTTGGCCTCCAGCCAATGTTGAGCCTCAATCGAACGATATCATCCACCTGCATTGGGTAGCCAAGTTCATCGACTACACCAGTTTTTTTCAATCACTGCCGAAGGACCAACCTGTCATCTGGACGCTCCATGACATGAACCCTTTCACAGGTGGATGCCACTTCAGCGATGGATGCGAGCAGTTCATTCAACACTGCGGGAATTGCCCACAGCTACCAAATTGCGGACCTGACGATATCAGCCGACATGCTTTTTCAACCAAACTGCAAGCCTTGCGTGACGTGAACCTTCATGTCGTCACTGTCAGCCATTGGATGACTGAACAGTGTAAAAAAAGTCCTATCTTCGAGCATGCCCAGGCATTCCACCATATTCCGTATGGGCTTGCGATGGATGTGTTCAAACCTGTCGACAAACAACACGCCCGCGAACAACTGGGGATCGACAAGGACGCTTTTGTCTTCTCCTTTGGTGCTGCAGATATTCGAAATCGACGAAAGGGCCTGGCACCTCTATTGAAATCGCTGGAGGTCATTGCAGATTTCCCAAACACCCTGGGCTTGATGTTTGGTGGAGGTAACGTACCCAAAGTCGAGCATGCACTCCCTGAGTTGCGGATCATGGGATTCATCCGCGATGTGCAGCAGATGGTTCTCATTCATTCCGCTTGTGACGTTTTTGTGATGCCATCTCTTGAAGACAACCTTCCATTCACATGCCTGGAGGCACTCGCCACAGGCATCCCCGTCGTTGGTTTCGACGCTGGTGGCGTGCCCGACATGGTTCGACCGGGAGTGACAGGCTGGATTGCCCCAACAGGCGATTCGCTCGCTATGGGCAATCAACTGAAATACATTGCTGAGCATCGCGATGAAGCAGCAAGACTTGGACGGCAGGCCAGAGAAGTTGCCACCCGGGAGTACTCACAGGAAAGGGAAGTCACCGATTACAAAAAACTTTACCAGCAAGTGCTGCAGCAACTATCAAGGCGTTGATGCTGTCCATCAATGCATGGTTAGTTAGCAAATTTCTTAAGATTGATTCTCAAGAATTACTAAACCAAACACAGGCACCTGCCTGTTTGTTCCACTGCTTATGTTTACGTTCAAACCTGAATAACGCCGCCTCGAACCCAAGGCTCAGTTCATGACTCAATCCGATTCCATGCCACCTGAAGGTGAGTCGAACCCAACAACAGAGACGCCCAAGCGTGATGCTGCAAGCGCGGCCTCCGTCGGTCGCGTCCAACCCGCAGATCAAGCAGATCAGGCACAGCTCACACAATTTGTCACAACGATAAGAAACGCAGAGGAACAGGTTGGTGAACACATCATTCGAGCTCTGCAACATTCCAACACTGTGGCCGTGATTACAACTCTGGTAATCGGATCAGACGGAAAACAGCGTGTCATCTCTGCTGCACTCAATGCGCAACGGATGCAGCAGGTGCAAGAAATTCTCAACTCAGCGCAACAAGAACGAATCGAAGAAGAACCATGTGTCGGATTTCATTGCCTCGTCGAGGCAAAGGAAGTGACAGGGAAAGCAACAGATTCAACTAGTAGCAAACCAGAAACAGGAGCAACGAATCCTGAGTGATGCACGATGATGCTCTAGGCCGTGATCACGATTAACTTTTCCGCGACCTGTTCGCTCAAAACAGTCGTACGGCCCTCGACTTGGACGGTGGTGGTTGCTGCAAAAGGTGCATGTTCAATGACCTGCCCAACAGCAGAGAGATTCAAGCCAGAGTCGGTTAAAAAACGCAGAAATTCACTCGACTGATCGAGAACTCGCACAAGCCTGAATGAACACCCCGCGGGCCATTCGGTTAAGGCTTTCCCCGTCGCCGCTTGAACAGTGCCATCACTTTTCGGAATTGGATCCCCATGCGGATCCGTCTGAGGATTGCCCAGATAGTCGTCAATTCGATCAACCAGACGATCACTGACGGCGTGTTCCATGTGCTCAGCCTCTTCGTGCACTTCATCCCAAGACAACTTGAGAGTATGCGCAAGGAAAAGTTCAATCAAGCGATGGCGTCTGAGGACCCGCAAGGCAAGTTTCTTGCCACTCTGTGTCAGCCGAACACCTTCATAAGGCGCATATTCGACTAACTCCGCATCACGAAGTGTTTTCAGCATGGCGCTAACGCTGCCTGGAGAGACACTCAGTTGCTGCGCGATCGCCCCAGTAGCCACGACTTCATCTGAGACGTGCCCTCCCAATTGATAAATCGCTTTGACGTAATTCTCCGTGGTCAAACTTGGCATGAAGTAAATTCCTCTTAAGTCGCAAAGCCCGCGAGTTCCGCGGCACGACGCACTCGATTGATCCCAATGATATACGCCGCTGTTCGCAATGAGACATTAGCCTGCTGCGCCGTTTGCCATACATCTTCGAAGGCCTGAGTCATGGTGTGATCCAATTCCTGCCGCACCCGATCAAGCGGCCATCGATAATGCTGACGATTTTGAACCCACTCAAAATAGCTGACAGTCACACCACCCGCATTTGCCAAAATATCAGGCAGTACCGTGACCCCTCGCTCAGCCAAGATTTTGTCGGCAACGGGATAAATTGGTCCGTTGGCAGCCTCAACAATCACTTGGGCCTTGATTTGATCCACATTGTCCTCCGTAATCACCCCGCCAAGTGCCGCTGGAATCAGTACATCAACATCGTCCAAATACAGCAAAGCATCGATCGGCAGATGTTCACACTCGGTATACCCCTCAAGCAACCCTTGCGGATGCTCAATCTTGTGATGCAGAATTGCAGCGACATCCAGTCCATCCGGGTGATAGTAAGTCCCGGTGATATCACTAACGGCAACAACCGGAAACTCTGACTCATAAAGGTACTTGGCAGCATGGGTCCCAACATTGCCAAAACCTTGGATTGCAATTTTGGTTTGCGTTGGCTTCAGGCCCAACCGTTTTGACAGTTTGAAAGTCAGCGATCCGACACCACGACCGGTCGCTTCCTCACGACCTTTGGCTCCATACTCTTCAACAGGTTTTCCTGTGATCACGGATGGGTTGAAACCGTGGTACTTTTCCCATTGATTGCGAAACCAAGCCATCACCCGATGATCAGTACCCATGTCCGGTGCGGGTATGTCAGTATCAGGACCTACGATATCGTGAATTTGGTCAACGAACGCACGAGTCAGGCGTTCCACTTCGCGTTGACTGAGTTTGGAGGGATCGACACCGATGCCACCTTTGGCTCCACCATAAGGCAAATTCACAACCGCGGTCTTCCAAGTCATCAAGCTGGCGAGTGCTCGCACCTCATCCAGATCGACCTCAGGGTGATATCGTAACCCACCTTTCATCGGACCACGGTAATGATCGTGTTGAACGCGAAATCCTACGTAATTAGCCAACTGTCCATCATCCAGTTCAAACGTCACCTGCACCTGAACCTCTCGATGCGGCATCAACAACGCTTCTCGCAGTCGTTCGTCAATTTCCAAGTGCTCAGCGGCAACGTCAAAGAAATGCTGAATCGCTTCAAAGGCTCGCATGAGTATTTCCAAAAGCCACAGGTACGAAAACAAAGAGGATACCACGCAGATGCTCGATCACGCACCGGTGCCGTTGCATTTTAGTATCACTTGTACCCATTCAATGGTTCATGAGTTGATCCATCAATTTGAAAGATCATCGGGGCAGATGCATGATTTCCACAACTGGGCCAAATAGGCCACCTGGTAAGAAAATCAGGCAGATCTGCGTTGAGCGAATTCAACGTGGGCTGATGCCAAGGCAATCCAGCAATTGATTTCCGAGTTCCGCGGATACCAATCCGGTTCTACTCTGATGTGCTGTAATCCGTTGACCTCTTGGTCAGCAATGGCATTCCGGATCGCCCGATGGACCGTACTACGCTGAGCCATTGCAATGGATTCGGCAGTCGTATACCCGGCAGCAACCAACCACATCGAAGCCTGCTCACCGAGCCCCCTGACCTTCACCATCAAGGTGGCTTGGCTTTGCCAGCGAGTAAGGGTTTTCTCTGTTACCCCGTCAAGTTTCATCCGTACTGAAAGCTGAACAGGTGACTCGTGAAGAAGATCGCTCAACCGCGCAACACCTACCTCGACCATACGTTGTGCAGCATAAGTGGGAATAAACGGGACTAAAAAGACCGAATCGTGCGTTGAAAGTTCTCTGCCCCCTTCCGGGGAATTCACGGATTTCTCTATCGGCTTCCGCGCGGTTTGGTCCGCGCGATCGCTCCAATTCACCGCAACCTGCGTGACATCGCTGAGTTGAAGTGGCTGCCATTCTTTTTCAGATTGGTAGATATCAGCGACTCGGTGCACGATATCGATCTCTGCTGGAATCTGACGAACCAGCTTTCCCTGCGCAGCATACTCATCAATCAAATCGATGATCTCTTTTTTCTCCCGACAGGAAGCCAAATGTCGGTTTACCAACCCAAACGGTGCACGACTCGCGGACGTGAACATCGAAGGTAAAACCAGACGAAATGGCAGCTTTTTTTCTCGCTCATGCTCTGCTTCCTGAGCTGCCCGCTCCAACACGCGCGCCCAGCCAGTGATTGCCAGCCCAAATATTTCAGCAAGTGAATTTCTTGCCTCCAAACCTAAACCTGCTTGCGGGTTGCCAACCGCCCTCACCAAGTCATAGTCATCAAGCATCACATGGAATCTCTGATTCGCAAAGTTCGATCCATGCAACATCGATTCACCCAGCCAACTGACTCGATTGGATAGCTGAAAAATCACTTCCATCTTGCTCCCACGCCAAAGTTGGTAAATCTCAGAGTAGGCTCGGTAAATGCTCTGCTCGATTGGTCGGTGCAACACCTTTTCCAACTCCGAATGTTCGGTGTGCAATGGCTGGAATGGGTCGGTGAAATAGTGGCTCAGCACACCCGCAGCATGAGCAGCATCAGAAAAGCGATTGGTCCTCAAGTAACGCTGCATGCGGTCGTACCACTTGTGAGCCATCCGTGGTGCACCACCCCAGTAACCATCTTTGACGTGAATCACATGATTCTGGTAGTCGCGAAAACGGGTATCAGGGTCAGTAGCTCCAAGCAGATAACGTCGATGATGCCGCAACAAGACTCTCACCAGACGCTTGCCAGCAGGAGTCTGGACAAACGGTAAAGCATCCAGTGCGAAATAGTGGTGCGTACTGCAGCAATGCACACGGTGTAAAATCGACAACAGTGATTTTTGCAAGAACATGATCGACGGCTACTGCTTCCGTGCGGATACAACCTACGCGATCAGCGGATGGTGGACGGTGCGCAATCGCCCCTGATTGTGCCTACCAACCCTGATGAAAAGCAAGATGAATTGTTGCCGAAAAGATGTGAGAATGCCGATCCTCACCCGCACATGAACCACGCAGGATTACCTGGGCTTTTGACGCACGATCTTACGTGTCGCAGACACAAGCTCAGCAACCTCAGCAGGACGTGGGTCCGGTGCAATCTGCGTGAAATAATCATCATCGATCCCGAGACGGTGCCTGCGTTCTCGTAGAATTTCCGGATCCATGTCCAGGAAAGCTCCCGAGAATTCGAAGTCGCGATCCCAGAGGATGGCGTCAGCCAGATATTCGATCACGCGTTCCCACTGACACATATCACCGGAAGCCTCCAGAGGCAATTCCTCCAAAGACTCGAAGTCTCCTTCCATAATGGTGACCGAGTGAAATGCTGAAGCCACAAGATGCCGCCAACCTGGTCGCTCGACCCATCTGGCATGTTCGGTTGACTGCGGAAAACCTACCTCGATTGCCACGTGATCGCGAACGTCCTTGAAGATAGCGGCGACCGTTGCTTCAAGCGGAGCCGAAAGCCTTGGGGCATCACCCTTTTCAGTGAGCAAATGGGATGCAGTCTCATGGAGCAAGGCAATTCGCTGAGATGGGGTAAGCTGATCAAAGACTGCGATTCCCGATTCGCAAATAATCCCACCGCCGGGATCATCATCAACGTGCAAAGAGAGTACGTCCACCATCGTATCAATGGCTTCTCGCACCAAGGTTGCTTCATCACCTTGTAATGTTCGATCTCCGCGACTTGTGTGCCACATTGCAACGAGGCCCCCCGGCCGTCCATGTCTCGTCTGCACATTCGATTTCACCACCGCAGTTTCACTCTGCGGAAGCAAGACGCAAGTGCACTTTGCGTTTGAAACATCATAACCAAGACAGATCCCAAAGTTGATGATGCAGACCGAATTCTGGCGACTTTACTGAAATCTCATTAACTGCTTTCCCTGCAATGACTAAGGGCGTGCAGCGGCAGCCGAAGCAGAAAAAGTGTCGCCATTTTCTCGCCGCAACGGCCGCATACGAGGGCGTCGCCGCGATAAATCCGCCGAATCAATCTGGTCAAAATGAACATCCATCTGCGGAAAAGGAATTGGAATCCCCGCCGAATCCAAATTCTGCTTCACCTCACCAAGCAGACACTCCTGAGCCGACCAATAATCAGAGACGGCGACCCAAACACGAACCTTCCACTCCACAGCGCTATCGCCCAGACCAGCCATTATGACTGCTGTACCGCGTCCTTCCCCAATGATGGTTTGCGACTTCAACGCATCGGCCGCTCTCTGAAGTGCTGAACGTGTTTCCGTTAAATCTGCGTTGTAATCCACCCCCACAACCACTTCGATTCGTCGATGAGGATGAAAGGAAACGTTTTCGATTGTGCCCGCGGAAATGGCTCCGTTTGGCACAATGATCCGCCGATTGTCAGCCGTATCAATGGTTGTGTTGAAAAGATCAATTTCATTTACTTTTCCGGTGACTCCACCAGCAGTGATTACATCACCCACTTTGAATGGACGAAACACCAACATCAGCACGCCTGCAGCAAAATTGCTGAGTGTTCCCTGGAATGCCAGGCCAACTGCAAAACCTGTGGCAGCCAGCATCGCTGCCAAACCTCCAAGAGGGGCTCCCAACTTGGAAAGCACGGCTGCGGTGATACTGCCCAGCACACAATAAAAGATCAACTTACCGACAAACTTGCCAAGGGTCTCATCTACACGGCGACAAATCGGCCGGCTAATCACCTTGGAAAGATACTGAGCGATCAAATACCCGAGAAAGACAACAGCCAACCCCAAGGCTGCATACAAGACTGCCGGCCCAAGGTGCTGGGTAACGTAAACTTTCAAGCCCGACAAATCACCTTCACCGAGCTGCAAAATAGCTGCCTCGGTTGCCATTGCGATTCCACTGTCGCTCACTTCAGCCTGCTGGGTCACGCCGAGATCCTTTTCTGTGTCTCACATGAGGCACGCGCGCCACCCAGTGGTGCACTGCAATCCCGTGCCATCAATTCCATCCACCTATAAGGCGTTTGGCTGGTCACCGTAAAGACTAGACACGCACATTTTGTGACTCACGGAGAAATCAACTTGGCGTGAAACTAGTTTGAGATAATCGGCAGATCACTGTGCTTATTCTCTACAGCACTGGAGTTACCGGATTCACCCGCGGCACGTATCCCGGCCGCGTCAGGATCTTCATACCGTGAAACATCAAAATGCTTTGAATAGGTCCCAAAGTCATTGAACGCGTATTTCTTCGCCCAGCGATAAACAAAACTCCGCTCCGGTATTTCATCACCCGGCTGAAACTGACTCCTCCTCGGCGTCACTTTCTTCAATTCGTCGATCACCTCGCTGCGTACCGTTGTGTCACGGGCATTATGCTTCTCGGCCAATTCCACCAACAGGTCAGGTCGTTCCATGATCACACATCCGCGTGTGTGTTGCGCTGTTAACTCGCGAAAATCACGCAGGAACGATGACTCATTCATTGTTTGCGCCAATGGTTTTTCATCGTGAATGGAATCGGTCGCGAGCTGAATGACGGGGCAAGGTTCAATATCGCCCCAGGGTCCCACATGATGAGTGAATCCTGTGGCTGCCGGACACAGTGCGTTGCCTGCGTCATCATGATAAGCATCGATCACGATGATCGGCTTTGTGGCTCGGGTATCAACAACAAACTGCCTCACACGCCGCTGCTCCTCGCTCGACAATGCCAACTGTGGATTGGGCTCAGGACCTACAGGACGATAGATGTGATACCAACAATACATGACTCCCATCTCAATCAGACGATCGACCCAGGCGTTGTTAACAAGGTCGTCAATATTGCTTTTACAAACGCTGGTACAGACACCGACAAGTAATTTGTTGCGGAGAGCAGCTTCCAAGCCTTGCATCGTGTGATTCAAAACCTCGGCCCGGCCACGTCGAGAGTCACTGATGATCTCAGTACCTTCCACGCTTATTAGCGGAGTCACATTGCCGAGGCGTCGCAACTCAGCAGCAACCTCATCGGTAATGAAATGTCCATTCGTGAACACCTGAAAATAGACATCACGGTTCGCTTCAAAAATCTTCATCAGATCTTTGTGCATGAACGGCTCACCACCCAGAATGCCGAAAAAACTATTTCCCATCGCTTTGGCTTCAGCGATGGTTTTATTCGCAGCCTCGACTTCAATACGATTTTGCTTCGCTCCCACATCCACCCAACATCCCTGACATCGCAAGTTGCAACTATTAATCACGGACATGTAAAGGAACGGCGGAAAGAATTCACCTTTCTTCAACCGGCGTTTGTGTCGGTGAACACTCCAAAGGCCTCGCGCACCCAAGGTCCACGCCGCTTTCCAAAGCAGACGCTTGTCAGTTTCCTTCAAAAATCGTTGAGCTAGTCGCAAGTACATGGTTCAGCGGTTTACCCGGTTACGTGAATTCAGGAGCAGAATGCAGGTCTCAGGACTGGAATCAGCAGAAGTCAGTCGATGGGCTCCAAGCCCATTGTCACGTCAGTATGAGGTTGAAGGAAGTCCACGCCCGCACAGGAAGACCGAATTATGCCCTAAAAGCAAGTGAATCCAGCAGTAACATGGCAAGTCACCCACCGCCCCAAAAATAACGAATCCACGACAGAGCACACCAACGAGCTGCTGTGAATCGACTCCAACAGAACCTTAAAAGCGGTACGCTTCAGCAAAAAACCGGTCCCTGGTTGAAATAAAAAAACCGGCAGACCCAAAGGATCTGCCGGTTTTGCCAATAGCAACCGAGTCTGTGCTCAACTCACTTACTAGATTTCTTGGTTTTTTTCTCGAAGCCTTTTCCGAACGCTTTATCCGAAAAAACGAGCTTCATTCGAGCTGCATCGTCCTTGGCCGAGGCGACTTTGTTTTTGCAACCGTCGCAGCAAAAGCCCACTTCTGTGCCTGCAATGTTGATCATTTTCCCGGCTTTCACTGCACCGCCGCTAAAAGG
>JAAHTH010001645.1_pt2 | contig 10574 bp, 13 predicted proteins | sample 6116091 | NCBI WGS metagenome assembly JAAHTH01 (sample SAMN13939990, study PRJNA603662) | sponge metagenome | isolation source: marine sponge | host: Mycale hentscheli | place: New Zealand | collected 2006
ACACATGGGCGACCACTCCTTCCCTACACGACGCGCTTCCGTTCTATTGCATTGGTGTTATACCGACGACCGTAACGCTCAGGTGGTTTACGGTGTTGCTGTAATTGTATAAACGCAGCGCGTGCGGTGTTGTACTGTGCATCGTCATCTAAACTCACACCTTGTAGCTCGCCTGCTAATAATTTCCAACGACGTGACGCCATGCTAACGAACGCTTGGCTTTGCATGTCATTTTGAAATGGGAGTATGTCGGCTGCTAATGAAAGCAGTCGCGTTTTTTCATATTCGAATGTATAAGTGACTCCTGCGGTAACTGCGTCAGGTATCGGGAACGTTGCAATTTGTGCAATCTGTGAATCGTTTTCTTCAAAGTACCAAAAACGTGGGCGACCTTGTTGAGTTTCCCACTCACGATGAATGTCACGCAAGTCGTCAAACCCGCCTGGAAATTCATACACTGATTCGTGAACGTTATCACTTGGTGTTAAGAACGGATCGGTGCCGTACATGCGTGCGAAGTCGTCAGGTAAATCGTAAAAACGATTACCCTGTACGCACAGTATGGAGCCTCGGCCGCGTTCCGTGTCTAGCTGAAATAACGCAGCGTTGTACGTTAGTTCATCTTGTATAGCAATCTGTGCGAGATTACTAGTTGTCTGATGCTGCGTTGACGTTAAGGTCGTTAAGTTATCGTCGTCGCCTGTTAAAACTAAAACCGTTCGCAGCAATCTGTTGATTGCTTCGAGGTAAGTCATTACGCTGCGTCAGCTTCCTGTTTCATTGGCGCCACTTCAACGCTTGTACTAAACTGCTTTAACGTTGCGGCCATTAAACCTACAACTGAAACAGCATTGTACTGCGATGGGTTAAGTTGCCCCGCTGCGTTTCGCATTAGCAAATCACAAGATTTAGTTTCACCGTTTACTTCACAGCTAATAGTAATACTTACATCCGGACTCCAATTTTTCGCGCGTTCACGTGGTTTATTATCAACCGGTGTAGGCATGGTGTACTTTCTCTGCAAGTCACCCGTATCTTCAGCTTGGCCAGCGTCTTCCATGTTATTAGCAATAGCACGTTCAAGTGCAGCGTCCTGATTTTCTTTTACACGCTTTTCGCGCTCATCAACCTGACGTTCTTTGGTTGCGGCGACTTTAGCTTCATTCTCTTTAGCATGTTCTGCTTGTTCAGCAGCTAATGCTTCAGCACCGGTCATGCCGGCCATAGTCGTTAAAGTAGCTTCCCCTTCGGCAGGTGCTTCACCTTCGGCAGGTGTGTTTTGATCACCTAGTAAACCCGCCATCGCATCGGCTGCATCGCCCGCGTTATCAGGTAAATTTGGATCGTTTTCATCTGGCATAAATTGCTCCTTAAAAATTAAAGCGAAGGGGTGAAAACACCCCTTCACATTTTGGTTTAGCTATCTAGTTTAATACTCTACAGCTAATGTGCGAATTTCCCACAACCAATTGTTGTTGAGAATTTGCGCAACAAACCATGCCTTCCACGATACTGAACCGATTTCATTCAATGGATCGGCAGCGCCCGCGCTACCTTTCTCTTTCATGATTAGTTCAACCGCTGGAAGTCGGTCGCCACTTTTATAGATTTCTTCGGTATGGTTTTCGCCAAGACCGACTGTACCTACCGCTTCACGACCTACAACAAACGAAGCATACACATCGTTAAGTACGTCTGACGTACCACGGAAGTTCGCGGCATTGGTAGTGCCCGCATCATCCGTAATCAATGTACTTAATGAAGTCGATACCCAGCGAACACCGGCAAGTGCGCCGAATTCACCTGGTAGCGTTTGAGCAATACCTCCGTAGGCTTCAACTGGAACAAAACCAGTTAACCCACGAATATCTTGTTCAACGTGTGTATGACAAATACCAATGTACGACTCACGAATTGGGTTCGTACCTTCACGGTTCGCGCCCATTCCCATAGGTAAGAACTTCATCGCATCTTGAGTATTGAGCTGAGCTACAACCTCACGAATATCATTCAAACTTATAGCAGTAATAGTTAGTGCATCAGATGCAACACCATTACCTTGTCGTGTGTTAGTCGAAGTAAGAAACTCCGTTGCTGCGATTGCGTTCAATGAACGGCCCGCGTTTTCACCCATATTCATCATGAGATTAGCGGATTGCGTGTTCATAGATTGCAAATCAAGTTCCTCACTGAAGTAATACGTATTACCGTATTTCGCCATGGTCGCATTAATTTGAGTGATGGTAGGCGCAACAGCATTACGTACCGGGAACGTAAGCGGAGTACCGTCTTCACCTAAAGCGGTAGAGGCGATAGTCGCGTTTTCAAAACGCTCCCAACGTACTGAGTTAGTACCTTGGTTTAACATTAATTGGCCGGCTTTAGTAACACCCAAAAATGGGGCGTTCTGCTTAGCAGTCGTTAATAACCCTCGCATCAACTGGTGGTTGACCGAAGGGAAATTAATCGATCCCGTCGCCGTCCTTGATAGAATTGCTGACATTTTAGTCTCCTAATCAGTTACATTTGTCAGCAATGGCAATCATTCGCCTTTTGCTAACAAATAAAATTTATTCATAAATGCGCCATCGCCTAAACCATCCCAGGCCGCTTCCGCCCCCGGCTCTGCCGTGGGTGCGCTTCCTGTATGTGTTGCGTTGGCCGCGTTTAAAGCATTTTGATTAGCAGCGAGTTGTGGATCGGTAATGACCTGAGACTCAGATTGGAGTTCTTCACCAACTTTTCGTAAAACCTGATTCCACATAGCGGGGTTAGCGCCACGTTGTTCAAAGGCTTTAGCAAAACGAGGGTCTTCATCCGCACGAGCGTACAAATCACCTTTAATCGCCCGCTCACTTAAGTTCGGGGCAACCTGCTTAACTAAATCAACTGCTTTTCCAATATCAGCGTTTACTTGTTGCTGCATGTCCGTTGCGTCGCGGTCGTCTAACCTTCGGTTTACCGCATCGATGTCCGCTTGTGTCGCGTACGTAGGTTGCGGAGCGCCCGGAGGGTTAGGCTCGGCGACTGCTGGTGCAGCTGGCGTGGGTGTCGGTGAAACAGGCGTCGGGGCTACCGGTGCCGGTTCATTTGGCGCAATAGTAACACCATTTAAGATGTCGTCCAACGTCTCAGTCGGTTGCGCGTTATTAGGTTGACCCGTATTTTGATCAGTAGTTCCCGGTGTAGGTTGTACATTTGGATCGGGTGTTACCGGTTCAGGTTCAGGTGCAGCGGCCGGTGCCGGTGCGTTTGCGTTTGGATCAGGTGTGCTCATCTTTGACTACTCCTAGTAATTGAAAAATTTTATCGACCCCTTCACGTTGATTTGACACGCGTATCCACGCATCCACACTCTCTTGCGATTGTGTGTAACTGGGAAGTTCAGGGTAAAGTGAAAGCAAGTACGCACGTACGTGCGGCCAGGCATCTGTGTGTCGAAAGTCCATCAACGCTGCTTTCGCAACGGTATGATCCGGTGTTACTTCCGGGGTAGACTCTCGTTGTCTGGTACGCGTATTAGTTTTACCGCGTGGACGTTCATTCATGTTACTGCTCCGCTAAAGGTGTTTGATCTCCTGCGGTAGCGTTAGGTGCAGTCTCAGCCCCGCCTAATTCGCGGGTTTCTTCTGTTATTTTAATCAACTCATCTTTCGCTAATGTGCGTAGTTTGTTGATCTTAGCTTCCACTTTTAACCCACCGATTTGATTTCTCAAACCTTCCGCTACCAGACGTTGTTCTTGCTCGCGGACGTCGGCTTCCCGCTTTTCTAACTCAATAACTCTAACTTTTTGCTCTGCCTCGGCGACCTTTTGCTCGGCCATCGCGGCTTGTTCTTGTAACTGTGTTTGTGTTTCCTGCGCGGCCTCAGTGGTCGCTTGCAGCTCCACTTCTAACTCGAGTACACGTGCATCGACTTCATCTTGCTGTTCGTCGGTGACAATATTCAATACGGTCTCAGGCCGCTTCACGCCTACATCTTGGTACGCGATCTTGGCGATTTCAGTGACATTCGGTAACTCCGCTGTCTTCTCGTGGCCTAGCAATAACTGGGTTACTTGAAGCATCCCGTCGGCACGTCTTTCTTCGCCGAGTACACCTTTTGATCCAACAATGTCGAAGTGTGCTTTCGTCGGCAACTCGTCCGTTTTCGGCGCCATCGTAGCGAAGTCCTCTTGCCCCGGCGCATCATTGTAAAACTCATACGGCGACCCCTTCTTTTTGTTGAAGTAATGGCTTAGGTATAGGTATGGCTTCAAACCGCCGTCTTCGAGATCACCGAGGAAATCAATCGTACGAACTTCCCCCCGTTGGCTGTTATTTCGAATTTCCGTGGCGGTTTGCTGCACATCGGGCGATACGCCCGCTCGGTTGGCATCACTGCCAAGGTTTTGATTCATCTGATCGATACCCCAACGCAGGCCAGCTAATGCTGATTGCGGGTCACCGACGTCTAATACTTGAACGTCGGACTGGGTAGTAACGGGGGTAGCCGTACGGGGTGCAATAGTAGGTGCGCCACCGTCGGCCGCTTCGGGAGCATTGATGTTATAGGTGATAGGTGGTTCCGTTTTAAGATCCACACTATCGAGAAACTTGTTCGCCGCACGTGAATTGAAAGTCTGCAATGGGCTAGACTTCATCAATGGGCTTGTGAAATAAGGGTCTTGAACGTCTTGGCGCTCGTAACCATCGTAGATAACAGGGGTGAACGGCGCGTCATTTGGCACCAGTTTCACTAACGTACCGTTCGCCATAATAGCGATCACGTTAGGAATGAAGATATCTTCGCCCTTTTTACGTGGGATCGTGATAGGGCCAAGCCACTTGAACACCTCGACATCTTTGGTAACTACGTCTGTATCGCCGAACCGAATAACGTTTTTCTTTGGTTTTATTTTATCGATTCGCATCAAGTTCGATTGTCGAGTGATTAGCTCGAACTTCTCAAACTTGCGCAAAAGCATACTACCGGTATAAAACAAATTGGTCGAATGGACACTAGCACTTGGATCGGGGAACGCATTCCACATACTGTACGGTTGCCATGTCGGGGCTGTGGCATTCTCAATACCGCCGCCTTCATGGAATAAAGTCATGGTCTCATTACCCACTTCAGCTACGTAGCCCCCGTGGTGTAACGATTCTTTTACTGATAACTTAAAGCGTTGCTTGAATCCAAAATCTTTTTGTTGCTGCGCCATATACGAGCGAATTTTTCGTTCCTGGTTTTTTTGAAAACGGGCCTTGTCTTTGGCTTCATCCTGGGAGCCAGGGAAGCGTTTTTTCCTAAAGTCACCATGCACTTCGAAAAATGAACGGTCATCGGGGAAGGCCAGGCGCATGACATCGGCTGCAATAATTTCACTGGCTCGGGATAAATCCCCCATTTCAATGGCGTTGTGCCAGTCCTCATCCGGGTCATTACCCGCTTCGGTCACCGGTTCAATAGGTTTTAAACGAATCTGTCGATCGACTTCCTGCCAGGTCATCTCCGCATCCACCCTGAACGGATCAGCTTTGCGCGCTTTAATCTCTGCGTTGATCATATCCTCAACGGCTTTGAAATCGCTTTCAGTAAAACGACGTTTTTTAACGTCTGGCAGGGTTATTTTATTTGCATCGACCATATTTTTCGAAGTTTACCTACAGTAATTAGAATTTGCTACCTACTTCTGACCCTGTTTCTGACATTTCGTGCCCCTCTTGATAAATTTTTCGGCTTTACGTGCATTGGACGGGTACGAGCGAAGCGTAAAGACAGGCAGGCATAGCGCACGGCACTGACAACATCGTCCATAAACTTAACAATCTTGCCATCTTTGCGGTGGTACACCCCTTTTTCATCCCAAAAGTCTTTCAAATGGCGTGCAACCTTGAATCGTCCGTCCTGCATACGCTCCAAAATATCAATCACGCCGTATTCCACACTGTTACCGCCTTCGCCCTCCTCCTCACCTGGGCCGGGCGGGTTACTAAATTTTTTGTACATCATGTTCACGCCTTCCTTGCGATATGAGTCAGCCAAAGGTTTTGCGCTAGATTTTTCTGTATTGAGTCCATCATGTGGCCACACGACGGGTCTCCACTTACCGCGTTTATTAACGGCAGATGAATGAATTACCGGGGTTTTCTTGCGTTCTTTGTACAAATCGTATACATAAACGGTGTCGGTATCACGATCCCATGCTAACCATGCGGCTGCGAAGGGGTGGTCGTAGCCGAAGTCGATACCGCAAATGCGTGGCCAGTGCCTCGGGATACCTTCTGGAAACGAGGTAAGATCGAAGGTGATATCCTCATCCGGTACTGGCCACACTAACCCGGAACCCATCATAGGTATGCCTTTTTCGCGCATTTCCCACTCGTGTTCGGGGAACTGATCTTTCACCTCTCGCAGTTTTTCCGGGTCTGCCATGAGATGTGGCGCGTCGGCCCATGTCGCTGTTGTCAACGACCGGCCCTTTTTCTTTACCTGCATAAAATCGGCCACAAGCTGCGTGATACCACTCTCAGGAGTAAACGTGAGAAGCAATATGCCTTTCATTGAGAGGATGCCGCGCAGGTATTGTGACCAAATATCCTGAGGCGGCTCCTCATCACACCAGCCCACATGAAATCGTTTCCCCATGTGTTTTTGCTTACCTTGCTCGTAAGCTCTTAACTTAATACTCGACCAACCACCGGTTTTGTGTTTTACCTGGATGGTATCCACCCCATCCGTTACACCGGCTTTCTTGGAAATCTTACCAAGTGCGTTCATGGGTAACGTCCCTGTTCCCCACATAGATTCGTCCTCGGGCGGGCCTAAAAGTTCATTTTGAATAATATCACGTGCGGTCTCATTCGTTGAACTACCGCACTGAATCTGAACGGGATGATCGAACCTGGTGCCCTCATACCAATCCGGATAGTCGCCGGTGGCGTGCATACTGATCTCCTCAGCCGCACATTTCGTCTTGCCAATCTGGTTACCGGCCATGAGGGCTTTAATCCACGCTCTGAGGCCGTAGGGGTCTACTGCGTTATGAAAATCTTGTTGTTTGGGGTAGGGGGCGTAGAACGCCGACTTGTGGGTCTCCATCCGCTCGCCGAGGAGCTTCAGCAAATCCATCGGATTTTCGGGGTCGAATGTGTCTTCTAGTTGGAGGAGGTCTTCTGCTAAATTATCCACTATTATTTAAATCCCATGATTGCAGCCATCGGTGAACGTTACATGACAACTGGAGATATTATGCACCATCCCCTCAATCGGTGTCATTTGCGATGAATGTATCATGCGGATACTTAGCTCAATAGAATTTATATCGATAACCTGCACCACTCGGTGATATTGCTCTGACTGCATGGCGGCAACCAAAGTTTCTTGGAACGTTAACTTTTTAGCACGATTGACAGCCGCATTGAAACCGATCGCGCCAAAATCAAAGCATAGATCGCCTACGGATGGTCCGTGAGGGCCAACTTTTGCGTGTGAGCCTGCTACATTAACAGGGAGAGTAAATATAACGACAGCTGCTAGGAGCCATCGCAATGCAGCTACCTACGTTTCGTACTGGTTGCCCGGTCTACCGCGGAATCAATGCTGCGACCTCGAATTTTATTTTTGTTTGCCATTTTCGTGTCCTGTTTTGGTGCAAAGAGTGTGCACATTAGCAAAAAATTATTTGAATTCCTATTACTTCTGATACGACAAGGGGGTATAAGTTCAACGTTTCATGCGGAACCAAAAATTCTGTGCAGTTGCAAATGGTGCTTTCTGCATATACGAATCACCAATTTCGGGTTGTTGTAATCAGGATGGTGGTTCTCAGGCTTATTCCTACAACCTTTTATGCAGCATTTACCGCTTACTTTCAAGTTACCTCGTTTGATCATTGTGTTCGATATTGATCGAGTATTTGCTCGTTTTCGCTGTTCATCTGTCAAATCTTTGTGCTTTACACGGTTTTCGCGCATGTAAGCAGCGTGGCATTTTTTGCAGTACCTTTGACCCTCACGATCAAGTAAGTCATTACATTTACTGCATAAATTTTTAATCATACGTGGAACTATAATGTATAAAGTTCCACCTGTCGAGTGTCTCGTTCAAAAAATATGCACGATGTACAGTTTTCTTTTATAAGGAGTCCCTTATATACGGGGGTCGGGTTTTTGTGGTGGAAATATTGCTATCCACGGGGACAGAGAAAACTAAAGTGCTGCTACCTTTGCGCGATCATAGCCAGCACCCCCGTGCGGGGCTGAGGGCGCTGGCTTTCCACCCGACAGCTGGCGGGTTGCTCGTGGGTCGAGTCACGTGCGTCGTGGAAAGCTGTGACTTTTTTCTCGTCAATTCAGAATGGACTTAACGAACGTACATTATGGTGCAAAATACCGTTGATCCTGGCAGCTGGAACGTTACGGGATCAGGCTGGAGGGATCAGGCTGGAACGATAAGGCTGGAACGTTACGGGATAAACGCTCAGCGTTTACGTGTTCGTAAACTACCGTCTATCTGGCTCGGATGAACGGTCACATCTGCTTTTGTAACTTGTTGTTCTATAACAGGTTTTTGTTCGGGTTGGGTAACTGCTTCCATCATCTTTGGAACAACCCCGTATTGATCCAACATTTGAGGATTTCGTTCGAGCATTAGCTCAACTAACTTGGGGTTAGTAGCCATCATCTGAGCAACAGCAACTTGTAGATCACGCGTAGACATCTCCTTGCGCTGATCCTTCATGATGAACTCAGTCGATTTAAGAATAGGAACAGACCGGTCAATAATGATTCGCCCTGCCATGAGCTGTTCACGTGTCAGTGTCACATGCTTGCCGTTGGCGTCTTTTTGATCCATGAAAAACTGATACATTCGCTCAAGGATAGTGCGCGCACGTTTATAGTTTAATTCGGCTAAAGGTTGCGCCTTTCGTTTAGTCACTGAACCCCTAACCAAGTTCTTATTATCTTCAGTTCGTGGGCGTGTTCGGTGGGCTATTTTTTCGGCTAGTTTTGCACTCATAAAGTTAAGATAACATACCGCTCATTTAGTTCAAAACATACCGTTCATCCGCAACTGCGTGTCACCAGTCACCACGCTTTTCCTATAGAGTGGTAGTTTTGTTCATTTCACCCATTTATAACAAACTACATACTCCACTAAGGAAAAAGTGGTGACATGGTGACAAATATACAATATATAAATATAAATCAATAACTTAACCTGTCACCACACACCCCAAAAGTGTGACGTTTCGGGTGACAAATGCACCTTTTGGGTGACAACCTCATACCGTTCGTCGGTTCGGTCTTGTTATCTATCCAACATTCAGGCAATATAACAGTCAAGCGTCACCATTAAGAACTTTATCATGGTGACAAAAAAACTACCGTTCATCTGAACAAAAAAGGATTAAAATTATGGGCCAGTCAGACCACCAAAAACCGCTCCCAAAAGAGCAAGATTCCCTCGCAAATTACTACCGTGAATTGTACTTTCAACAACGCGTCCGCGCAGCCAAATTGCAGCGCAGATTAGACCGCCTAACCACTAAAAAGACGGTGCAATAATGAACATTCTAACCCGCGCACTCATCTTCACTTGCATCTGCCTATTTCTATTAGGCTGGATGCTGACACGATACAAAGGACTATAAATTATGAACATTAACTATATGACAATTGACGAGCTAGAACGCTGGCACTACGCGCAAGGTAACACGCAACTGGCGCAAGTGTACGCCGATGCGAGCAACGCCGACGAAGAACTTAGCAAGATTTATGACCTAGTCGGCGGCGTCGATGACGTTGAGAATTTAGCCGATGAGTTCAGCGAGCTTGAAAAGAATTTCGACTCACTGCAAGACGACTATGACGAGTTGGTGCACAATGACTAAAATATACCGCGATGAAGGCGGCAACGAGTGGGAGGCACTCACGCCAAAGGAAGCCGCGAAGGTGTACGCCATCATCGCAATAGGGGGTATCGGATGGTGTTGGGGCTTGTACACGCTTTACAGCTGGATTTTTAACTAAGAGGTAGCAACATGAAAGGTCTATGTCGAATATGAGTGAATTAACAAATCAGTTTCCTATATTAAATTATTCAGACTATAAAAACTGCCCAAAGTATGTGAGATGGGACAAATTAGATAATGAATGGGCGATTCGAGTACATGATCAAACATTAAACAGATTATCTGATAGAGGGGGCTTAGATCCACTTGAGATTGTATTTAATATTGAAAAACTAGAATGGGGCACTCCTGTAAACATGGAACATGCATTGAATGTTGTTAGAGAAATTAGCGCACCTTAGGTAATTGACTATGAATAAGCAAGATTTAGAATTCTGGATCGTCACACCTGACTGCGCGCAAGAGTACATGTTGCGTGCAACCGAAGCCGGCGCGAAACAGCTGGTCGAGGAACAAGGCGGTGGCACGTATCGCCCGGCAACGGGCGACGACCACATGAAGTTTACCAGTTCAATGTGCTAATGGACGTTGAGCAAGACCCCTTTCTAAGTATCGAAAACGACGACCAAGGCAGGTACGCGTGCGAATGCGGTTGCGTTGGCTTCTACATAGAT
>JAAHTH010002859.1_pt2 | contig 10571 bp, 6 predicted proteins | sample 6116091 | NCBI WGS metagenome assembly JAAHTH01 (sample SAMN13939990, study PRJNA603662) | sponge metagenome | isolation source: marine sponge | host: Mycale hentscheli | place: New Zealand | collected 2006
CAAATACCCCGGGAACGTTTGCATTAAATCAAATAGGTGAAACAGGCTCTGGAGGAATTACTTTTAGAGTGTTTGATTTAGATGTAGGAAGTACTGATTACGTACAATATTCTCAGGGGGTATCAGCTTCTTCATTAACGACTTGTCCTCTTGGAGATTACACATGTAGCACACATGGTGACTGGGTGACTGTAAGTTATAATTCAGCCACTGAGGCTATTAGCGTAACAGGAACTAGAAGCACCACAACGGTTCACAGTTATAATCCTACAACAAAAGCTACAGGAAGTGGTACTGTTGCAGTTTCATTTACTTTTTCAGATAGCAATCCAGCATATACGAACGCAGGAACACAAGTTACTTGTACTGATGGAGCTATTATAGACACAGGAACAGCAGCAGTAACTCACTATGCTAGATTTATAACTTGTAATGACCCAGCAGGGCAAATTATTAATGTTTCTAGTGCAAATCCTATTGATAGCACAATTGTGTTATCAGATGGATCGGGTTGTTATTCGTTTACTAATAATAATTTAGCTAGCCCTAATTCTGATTTATCAAATTATACAATATATAATTCGCAAGAAACATCTGCCCTTAATTGTGCAGATTGTGATAATGTTGTTAATCCACCACCGCCGCCGCCAGAACCAGTTTGTTATTCTGTTTTAGCAACAGCTATAGTTACTGATCCTGCAACTAATCAGGACGCTATGGAGCATTTATGTACAGGTAGACAAAGAGCTGTTAATATGAATGGTAACGGATTGTCACTTTCAACACAAATATATTCAGATGAAAACTGTACAACATTAAGGTCGACGCCTGGATATTTCGCAAATAGCAGTCATTACTTTTATTGGAGTGGTGTTTCATTAACAGAAATAGGCCCATTAAACTGTCAATAAATAACGTAATAATAACATTATGAGTCAAATAACACTAAACATAAACGTAAAAAGAAATACATCTTTACAAGTTGGAGACGTTATATATTATTTAGGCACAGATGGTGAAACTAAAAAAAGAATAGGGCCTCTGGTTTCTAAAACAAATTCAACTATAGTTTGCGAGATTGACGCGTCACCTATAGGGGATATATCGCAATTAGCTAATAATAGCTATATATTTTTTGCAAAAGACAACACAATAAACACATCGGGGCTATTGGGTTATTTTGCAGAAATAAACTTTTCTAACGACTCAACAGAACACGCGGAATTATTCGCAGTAAACTCAGAAATATTTATAAGCAGTAATTAAAATGATAGAATACACAACAATAGTAGTAGAAGCCGCAGATACAATGCAGTACGGATTTTTAGCTGGACTAGGAATGAAACTGTTACCGTCTTTAATAGGCGGAGTAGGTAGCTTGTTTGGTAAGAAAAAAAGAAAACAAGAATTTGATGCGTCAAAAGGAGCTTACGATCAAGCTAAACAATCTTATAAAGATTTTGATTTTAAAAATTTATATTCAGATTTAGAAAATCCATTTGAAGATTTAAGGGTATCAACCGAAGCTGCGGAATTTCAATCTCAACAGTCTCAACAAGGTTTAGCACAATCACTAGATGCTTTAAGAGGAGCAGGTGGTGGAACAGGAGCAGCGGCAGTAGCACAAGCAATGGCACAACAACAGGCTAAAACTCAACAACAAATTGCAGCGGATATTTCAAAACAAGAAGTTGCAAATGAAAGATTAGCAGCACAAGGTCAGTTTCAGATGCAATCACAAGAAGCAAAAGCCGGTATGGATATTCAAAAACAAGAATTTGGTAGAGAGAGTACTATATTCGGTATGGAACAACAAAACTATGCAGCAGCATTAGAATTAAAAGCGAAGCAAAGAGAGGCTGGATCAAAAGGATTAGGTGCACTTGGCGCTATAGTGGGCGGTGGATTATTAGGGGAAGGAACGTTTGGAGAAAATGTAGGTAAAATGCTTACAGGTTAAATAAAAAATTATGGCAGCAGATAAAGCATTAATAGCAGGCGCGGCAAAAGTCGCAGGAGCACAAGCAAAAGTAGATTACGCAACAACTAAAGCGTTTACTGATTTAGGTGAAGACATAGAAGAGCAAGTACAGCTTAACCTTAAAAACTTACAAGAGCAACAAGAAGCAAATGACAAGGCTCAAGGTGAACAATACGCAAGTGTTGAAACCAATACACCAGATGTTCCAGAAGATTTAGTAGGCGGCCCAATGGAAAATATTATTAGAGACGCTGAAACAGAATATACAAAATATGGTTTTGGGAAAGCAACAGGTTTTCAAGTGGGAGATGAAGCGGTATTAAATGATCCTGTTTTAAAAGAAAAAAGAAAAAATTTAGAAACCACTATAGCTATTTCTAATCGTGAAAATAATTATATCACAGAGAGTAGGGTTAATTATTTAAAAAATTCTAAAGGAAGACATAATGATCCCACTAGCCCTAATTCTATTTTAGGCACCTCGCTTTATAATGGTGATTATGAATGGGGAAAAAATACAGAAACTGGAAAAATGGAATACACTGTTAATGGTAAAAAATATACCATAGCAGAGGCGAGAGCAGCAATGGATGAAATAAGTTCCCCTGATATTTCAGGAGATGTTTTTAAAGGTATTCAAAATAACACAAAAGAAGCTTTTAAAGGAGCTTTAAATGATTTACAGGTTGAAGGTGTAATAAAAAATTTCAAAAGATCTCTTGACCCTGTTGGTATGATAAATGGAAAAAAAGTGGTAAATACACAAAATTTAAAAAATGCTGAAACTTTTTATATTGGTCAAAACCTTGGAGTCTCTGTGGGTGCTTTAAGAGGTCAATATACAGATGACAAAACAGGTGTTTTTAACGAAAAAAATTACGCAGATTTTTTGTCAACTCAAATTGATAGTTATCTTACTTCACAAAAAAATCAACATTATACACCGCCTGAAGCACCTGAAGTGGAAGAAGAAGATGAGCCAGAAGGTGATACTCCATATTTTATAGCTCAAAAAAGTATGTTAGATAAAATAAACTCGTCTAATAAGTTAGGAGAAAACATGTATAGACTTGGTAAGTCTCCGGCAATTAGTTATTACCAATCAAAAGAATTTAAAGAAATGCTGCCACCTCAATTAACATATGTTAAATCAGAGGGTGTAGTACAAATTCAAGATAAGAAAAATACAAATATAAATCATACAATAGATCCTGAATTAAGCTTGGAATATAATCTGAAACAGTTAGAAGCTTTATTAAGATCTAAGAAACCATAATTTATGAAATATCAATTTAATTTAGGTAACGACGAGCTCGTTGCTGTCGATAAAGACAAAGTAGAAGAATTTACTACTACTAATCCCGATGCTACGTTTGATTCATTTGTTAATGATGATGCCGTGGGAAAGACAGACCCTTCACCGGAGAAAAAGGATGCACCTGTGGAGGACGAAAATACGGCATCCAATTCGGAAAATGGTTCATTGGAGCCACAAGAAAATGATTCTTTTTTATATAACAGTTATCAAAACGCGACTACAACGAGTGACGATGAAATAGAAAAAAGATTTGTAGATGATTATTTTGAATTAAGTAAATTAGATAAAGCATTAATAGAAGAGGGCGTTCCTGGTGCTCCATATGGTGTGAAAAGAAAACTTTCTGATAAAGAAAAAAGAAATAAAATACCTCTTGATAGGATTGAAGACTATGATAGATATTTAGAAACTGGCGAAATTGAAATTTCAGAATTAGATAGATTTGAAACAATTAAAAAAATAAAAGAAGATAAAGCTGACGATTATTTTTTAAACTTATCTGATGAAGACAGGAATAGAACATCTTATTTATTAAATGATAAAAACTTAAAAATTGATAATTTAAAAGATAATTTAACTAAACAATCAGAAAAGCTTGATACAATAGTTAATCAATCAAATGAACAATTAAAACCTATTGAAGAACAAATGGAGGAAATAGGTAAAAAACTAGAAAGAATCAATGATATTTATTCTGGATTTGTTCAGCCTACAGATGAAAAAGTTTCTGAATTTAATAACTTAAAGACAGAATATGAAAATTTATTTTCTCGAAGAAAAACAATAATTGAAAATTATAATAATGAATTTGAAGGGTTTAATAAAAATTTAAAAGATTATCAAATAAAAGCCGAAGATTACGCTGGCAATACAGCGGGATTAGATAGTGCTAAAAAAAATTACAGTATATTATCACAATTTGGGCAACAATTAGAAAAGCAAATTTTAGGAGGGGCTAGCACAATAGCTGGTAAATTTTCATCAGAAATTAAAAAAAATAGCATAAACTATAATGAAGGTTTAAGCGAAAAAATAGAAAATTTTCCAAGAAGAATGTTAGTAGATGAAGTTAAAGATGTTAATACTTTTAGTAGATACGCAGTTGAAACATTAACAGATCAAGCCTTATCAATTGGAGCTGCGCTTCTTCCAGGCGTTGGAAAAGTTTTTAAGGGAGGAAAATATTTACAACAAGCAAGAGGTGTTTCTATGGGGCTTTACGGTGTTTCTACTTTTGGTAATAGAGCTTTTGAAATGGAAAAAAGAGACTTGGACATAGTAGATAGAATAAAACAAATTAACACGTCTTTAGACTCTGATAATATAACTTCAGAAGAAAGAAGCCAATTGTTTTTAGAAAAAAATGAATTAGAAAACATTGTTCCTTATAGCGAGGCTGCTAAAATTTTTGTGCCTGCGCTTAATGCTGCATTTGAAATTGGGTCCGAAAGACTAGGTTCAATGCGATTTGTTGAAAGCTTAGCTGATATGGGAAAAGTTTTAAGCAGACAAAAAATACGCAAGGCTTTGCCTGCTGCTTTATCACAAATACCTAAAGGTGTTGCAATAGAAAACGCTGAAGAATTAGTAAACCAATTATCAGTAAACGTTGTTGATAAATTAGTTTTAGGCGAAAATAAAAGTGTATTTGAAGGTGTAGGTAAAGAATTTTTTGCAAAAACGAGTATAACCGCATTAGCTATTGGGGGCCCAGGTAATTTAAATAATATAGTCAACGTTGTTAAAAGAGAATTTTTGACTAAAGCTGAAAGAAGTAAATTAAATAAAAAAGCCGAAGAGTTTATTACGTTAGGTATTGAATTTGAAAATAAAAATATAACTAGAAAAGAATTTAATAAAAAAAGAAAAGAAATATTAAAAAGTCTTAATTTAGATCAAATGGTTAGCTTAAACAAACTTAACTACCTTGAATTTGATGATGTAAAAGAATTAGGCCTTATAAATTTAGAAATAGAAAACCTATTAAAAAACACAGCAACTTTAACTGGTAATTCAAGAACGTCAAACGAATATAAAGAAAAAGAGTTTGCTAAAGCAAAAGAAGAATACCAACAGCTTTATGAAAAAAGAGAGCAAATATTAGGTAAAAGTATTAATAATGAATTTAGTGTAGAGGGAAGTTTTATTTTTGGTATATATCAGCTTAACAAAAACATAGCTGAATCTTTAAAACCAAAAAACGGCCAAGTTATTGTTCTTAATCCTGAATCAAGAAAAGAATTAATAGAAAAAAACGAGGGCTTAACACAGGAGCAGATTGATGGAATAAACACAACCAATGCTTTTAACCAGGGTAATAATATTTTTATAAATGAAGATTTAATTTTAAACAAAATAGCTAACGCTAAAAGTATTAATGATAGAGAGCTATTATTTGCTGCCGCATCACCAGCGCATGAACTATTTCATATAAAAATTGGTTCTGATAAAATAATATTAAATAACAAATTAAAAGGTGATTTAAAATACGCTGCAAGAAATTTAAAAGCTACATTAAAAGAAAAATTTGAAAGTGGCAGAATAAAAAACAAAGAAGACTATGACTCTATTCTAAAAAGGATAGACTCGTATAAGGGTGATATAGAGGAATACTTTACAACAATATTTGATGCGTATAATTTAGGTTTGATTACTGATTCTGACGTTGATTTTGATTATGCAATGAAAACTATTGTTGAAAAAGCGCTATCATTAATACACCCTAATTCAAATACATTTGGATTAATAAATAATTCAAAAGACGCTTTTAATTATATAAAGACTTTTAATAACAAAATTAAAACATCATTAAAACCTGTACTAGCACAGGATGAGGACGAGGAGCTTAAGTTTTCTAAAAGTATACTAGGATTATACAACCAATACGAAGAAGACCATGTAAATATGGTAAACAGCAGTTTGGCTTCTGAGGATATAACTAAATCAGAATTTGGGCAATCTATTGGAGGGCTAGTTGAAACTATTACAAAAAGATTATTTGACCCAACCCTTGAAGATAATTTAAAAGTTATTGCTGATACCAAAGCTGAAGCTGAGAAAATATTTAAAAAAGAGATTACGCAGGATGCAGCTATAATGGTTTTAAATGAATATAACACAGAATTAGGGCCTATTGACAAATTTATAACCTCAAGATTAAACTTAAGGGCAAATAATAAATTAAAAAGAATGGGTGTTATGCCTTCTGTAGATAAAGGAGGTTTAGGCATGGCTACTGAAGCTACTGACGATACATTAAAAGGACAAAAGCAAACCGAGCAAAATGAAGATAAAATTGATCAAGCTAAAGATGATATTAAATTAAAAAAGCTAGATACTAAAATATCTTTTAAAAGAAACGGGCAGTTTGTAAAAATGAATGAAATAACAGTTGCGGGGCAAAATCTTTCTAAAAAAGTTGCTAACGCTGTGGTTAAAACTTTTCAAACTAAGCTTCCTAATATAAATGAAAAAGCGTTTATAAAGAAATTTAATTTAGCAAATCAAGCTGAAATAGTACCTTTATTACAAAAAGAATTTGAAAAAGAGAATTTTAAATTATTTTTACAAAATAAAGAAAATGTTGACGGAATATTAGGTAAACTTCCGCAAAGTGTAATTAATAAAAGATTTAAAACTTTAGGTAAAAAAATAGGTAGAGAAACAGTTGGTGCTGGAAAAGGTATTTTTGAAAAAACGAATGTAACACAAAAAGAATTTATTGAATATTTTGCAGGTCCAGAATTAGCTTCTAATGTAAGAAGTGATAGAAAAAAATCTTTAATAAAGGTTCTTTCAAATGAATTAGCAGCCGACGCTACTCTTGATGCTATTTCTAATCCTGATGTTATAGAAAAACTGGGAATACAAGGTATTGTTGTTAATAAAGCGTGGACTAATACTCTTTTAAAAGCAATCGAACGTGATCAATTGAGTATAGATGATTTAAAGACAAGGAATGAAGCTGCTAATATTAAGTTTAGTAATTTTATAGGCGAATTAAACAACCAGGGTTTAGACAGTGAATATGCGTACGATTTTGTTCAATTATTTAAAACCGATAGAGGAAAAGCAGGGGATAAAAACATGGAGCTATACCAATCGCTTTTAGATGATGAAAGTATTGCTATAGACTGGCAAGCACATGAAGCAGAGGTGTTAAATAATTTAACAGCCGCATCTGCTAAAATACCTGGTTTAAAAGTAGTATCTACAAAAATTGCGTCAAACGAAAATAAATTTATTGATATGCAATTAGTAGCTAATGGTAAAAAAATGGGACTTGAGGTAAAATTAGACCATAAAGCTAGGGTTGGTACTGCGGGTAGAATTTATCAAGACAAAGACGGGAATGTAGTATTTCAATCTCCTGAGGGCATTAATTTAGAGGGCTTGTTAGATTCAAATAATCCTAAAGTCGTTGAGTTTAAAGAATTATTTCAAAAGTGGTTAGATGTAGCAAGTGAAAGTGAGGGTAGAAAAATACAAATGAATGAAGGCCGAAATGGTTTAACTACGGATAAATTATCGCCAAAAACCAGTGCAGTATTAAAAAAATCAAAATTACAAGCAAAAATAGGAAGAACTTATATAAAAATTCCAATACAAACTGTTTTAGATTATTATATAAATAAAGATAAAGATGGTTATAGAGGAGAATATATTATGATAAATAATAAATTATATTCTTTAAGTAATGACCCTTTAAACACCAACGCTCCTAAGCTAGATTCCAATGCAACCGTGAACCTTAGATTAAGAGGGGATGCGATTGAAGCTGATAGACATAAACCAGAAAATGAAAAAATAAAAACATATAGAATTTCTGCTGAAGTAAAACGAAAGGACGAAAACAAAAATTGGAAAGTAAAAGATAGTAATATAGAAATAAACACACCAAAGGATTATGTAAATACTTTTTCTAATATAAAATTTAGTAAAAATTTGGAGAAAGAAATGAATTCTATGATTGGTAGGACTAAAGGTGTTGATATAGAAAAAACATTTTCAGCGCCACAAGCAAGAAGATTAGGGGAAAAAGCAGAAAGAATTAGGTTATTTGTTCCAAATACAGCTGAAGATTTGTTGGGTTTATCTTATAGGTTTCTTGGAAAAGGTAAACAAGGGGATAAGGATATGCAGTTCTTTAAAGATAATCTATTTAATCCGTTAACAGAGGCTAATATAAAATTTGAAGCGGAGCAGGTAAAATCAGAAAAATATTTAGCAGAAGCAAAAGATATAATTGCAAAACAAGGTGTAGATTTAACTGCGGAAGCGATTGACGGTTACACTAATGACCATGTTATAAGAATTTTTATGTGGAATCGTAGAGGTTACAAAGTTCCAGATTTAGATCCTGAAAAATTAGGGAAAAAACCAGGTCCTGAGCAAGCTAAAATAGTAAAATATGCAAGACAAAATTTTGATATTATTGCAATATCTGACGCTATAGAAGCGGCTTACCCTGATCTTCAATATGGCAAACCAAATGAAAATTGGGTAACAGGGACTATTACAACTGATTTATTAGAATTTACTAACGAAATAACCAGACAAGAAGTTTATAAAAAGTTTTTTGATAATGTGCAAGGCATGTTTGGTAAATTTGATACAAGAACAGGAAGATTATCGGGGACTATAGCTAATAAAATTAGAGCAACTTACGGTAATACTTTTATGAAAGCGCTAGAAAGTTCAATGTACAGGATTTACACTGGTAGAAATAGGTCTTATCAATTAGATGACAAAGGTAATATAATGCTAGACTGGATGAACAATGCTATAGGTAACATAATGTTTATTAATAGTAGATCAGCTTTACTTCAAACTATTTCTCATATAAACTTTACAAATTGGACGGATAATAACCCGTTAGAGGTTGGTAAAGCATGGAAAAATCATAAACAATTTTCTGAAGATTTTAAATCAATTTTCTTTTCTGATTATTTAAAAGCAAGAAGATCAGGTTTAAGAACAGATGTTCAAGAACAAGAAATTGCGGAAGCGGCTAAAAATTCAAAAAACGATATTAGATCTATGATAGCTGTAGTTCTTAAAAAAGGTTTTATGCCTACACAATATGCAGATAGCTTCGCAATCGCTTTAGGGGGCGCTTCTTTTTATAGGAATAGAACAAACACGTATATAAAACAAGGTATGGATAAAGCTGATGCAGAACAAAAAGCTTTTGGTGAAATGCGTGAAATAGCGGAAGACACACAGCAATCAGGTAGGCCTGAAAAAATATCTATGGAGCAATCCGGGCTAGGTGGTAGATTGATATTGGCTTTTCAAAATACACCTATGCAGTACAATAGACTAATAAAAAGGGCTATTCAGGATTTGTATAACGGAAGAGGCTCAGCTAGAGAGCATATAAGTAAAATAATTTATTATGGTATAGCCCAAAATGCTTTATTTTATTCATTGCAGCAAGCATTATTTACCGTAATATTTGATGAACCTGAAACAACTAAGGAGGAGAAGAAAGAAAAAGAAAGATACTATAGACTAATAAACGGTATGTCTGATTCAATATTAAGAGGATCTGGAATGTTTGGTGCTTTAGTCTCAACAAGCAAAAATACTTTATTAAAAGTTTTAGAAAGAGAAGGTTTTGATGAAAAAGCAATTGAAGAAATTGCTAATCTTTCGCCACCACTTGGAAAGAAAACAAGACAGCTATTTGATATAAGGGATAAATTCCAGTATAAACAAAATAAACAAAAAATAAAAGAGCTTGGTTTAGACACAAGAAATCCAGCTATATTAGCAGCAGCTGACGCATTATCATTTGGGATTAATTTACCAGCTGATAGAGCTTTAAAGAAAATAAATAATTTAAGAACGGCCTCTGAAAAAGAAATTGAAATGTGGCAGAGAATTGCCTTAGCATTAGGTTGGAGCAATTGGGAGTTAAATATAGATTTAGATAAAGAAAATAGACTATCGCCTAAAATAAAAGGAGGTATTAAAGACGGAATAAAACAATCAAAAATAAAATAGTTATGCCAAAAGACGCGTGTTATAAAAAAGTAAAAGCAAAATATAGAGTATTTCCATCTGCATATGCGAGTGGAGCAATAGCAAAATGCCGTAAGGTTGGTGCTGCCAACTGGGGTAATAAATCTAAAAAATAATGAAAGATAAATTTGAACCACATATGATGTATTGCAAAAACGGTAAAGACGTTAAAGCAAATACGTATAAACAACATTTAGCATTAAAGAAAAAAGGCTGCGGCCATTCTAAAGTTAAAAAATAATGGCT
>JAAHTH010003545.1_pt1 | contig 10570 bp, 7 predicted proteins | sample 6116091 | NCBI WGS metagenome assembly JAAHTH01 (sample SAMN13939990, study PRJNA603662) | sponge metagenome | isolation source: marine sponge | host: Mycale hentscheli | place: New Zealand | collected 2006
GCTTCGGTCTGTGCTTGGCTGCCGGTCACTTTGTGGGATGTCAAAACGGGGGAGATGCTAAGAAAATTTGCCAACAGTGGGGTCGGCTATGAGCTGCGTTTCTCAGCGGATGGTTCTCGACTTATCGGAAGTGGTCTTGTGAACAAGGTAGGGCTTCAGCGACTTACTTTGTGGGATGTCGAAACAGGAAAGGTACTTCGGGAAATAAACGTTGATACACCACTCATGGACGAGGCTTGGGATCGGAACAGTATCCGACCTAGGTTCGCGAAATCCGGTCCCATGTTGGTGATCGAAGTTATCAACGGAAGAGAGCGTTCGTTGATGACCTTGAATACGGCGTCCAACAAACAAACGCTGGTGTTGAAGATTGATCGTCTTTTTCCAGCAGATTGGGTCATCTCATCGGATGGAAAGTATCTGATCGTGCGGGAGTATAGTCGTGATGGTGAGGGGGTGAAACGCCATCGGATGTTCGAGATGGTATCCGGCGATGAAGTCAAGAGTTGGGCTCCAGTCGGCGCTGAGGAGAAATGACGATTCTGCACGTCCTGATGCGTCACTTGGCCTCAGAACGCATGCAACGGTTTGCTTCGTCAGGTCACTGGTCGAGCGCGGTACCATTGGTGGGTCAGTTGAGTTGGGACTCCGGTCATTGCCTATCTGACGAGAACAATTAAAATCGCTGATAACAAGCAGCGTTCTGCCTCGTTGATCTATCTTTTGATTTTAGCTGTATTCGTAATGTTTCAGAAAAGCAGGCCGTCGCTTTGGTGTGTGCTTCATAAGTCATGCTGCTCGTTGACTGTTAGACCAGTTGAGTGACGGCTACAGGTGGTCTGCGTTGGTGAGTTTCGTTTTTCTGCTGTTGGGTTTTTATGTGCGTTTTATCCAGATCGGGAACGGAAGACATGACGTTTGCTTTTCATCGGAAAACGCAACACATTTGCAAGTCAGGGTTATTCTTGCTTCCATGCCTCGTGTTATCTGTGTTTTCTTCTTTTTGCAGTTTTGAAGGGACGCTCAAAGCTGAGCAGCCAAATGTGATTTTGATCATCTGCGATGATCTCAATGATTATGTAGATGGCTTCGAAGGGCATCCGCAAGCCTTCACTCCGAACATGAGACGACTAGCCAACAGTGGAGTTGCTTTCAAACAGGCGCACTGCAATATACCGATTTGCGGACCTTCGCGAGCGAGTATGTTTACAGGTATCTATCCGCATCATTCTGGATGCTTTGGGTTTACCAATTGGGAAGGATATGAAGTATTGAAAAATTCCCGGACGATGATGGATCATTTTCGTGCGCATGGGTACCAGACTTTGGGGACCGGTAAGTTGATGCACCACATGGTGCGGAGCGAGTGGAAGAATTTTGGAAACAGAGCAGATTACGGTCCATTTGCGTTTGATGGGAAGAATAAGATTGCTCACCCGGAAGTTCCATCTCCGTACCGTGATATCGGGGCGGTGGATGGCTCGTTCGGACCGTTGGTAAGCCTGCGGGGGAAGCAGACATCATCGGGCGAACCATTGACGTGGCGGACAGGTAGCTGGGCGAAGCAACGTACATTGCGCGTGGCATCCCAACAGGAGCGTGACGCGACGGCTGATGAACTTAATGGGCAGTGGGCGGTCGATCAGATCAGACGGTGTGCGGAAGATAGGGGGCAGCAACCTTTCTTCATGGGGGTTGGATTTATAAGGCCGCACACACCGTTGATTGTTCCGAAGCGTTTCTTTGATCAGTTCCCTTTAGAATCGATTCAACTGCCGAAAATCCGGAAAGGGGATGTGGAAGACACGTTTGCGCGGACGGTTCGGGGAATTCCTGAGGGAGCCGATGGTCCACGTAGCGAAGACATGGGGACAAAGTTGTACAACACGCTGGTCGATTCATATGAATCTGATAAAGAAGCATTGCGGCACTTCATACAAGCCTATCTCGCCAGTGTTGCATCGGTGGATGAGCAAGTAGGGAAGATTCTGGATGCGGTTGATCATTCAACTTTAAGAGACAATACGATCATTGTTTTGACGAGCGATCATGGCTGGGGCATGGGAGAAAAGAATTACCTTTACAAGAATTCTCTTTGGCAGGAGAGCACGCGTGTGCCTTTGATCATCCGTGCACCCGGGGTGACGCCTTCTGGGGGCGAGTCATCGCAGCCGGTTTCCCTGGTTGACATTTATCCAACGCTGTTGGACTTGTGTTCCGTGCCTGCGGATACCCAAAAAAACAAGAAGGGGCATGAGCTGGACGGGTATAGCTTAAGAACACTACTTGAGGATCCCTCACACGGGACGTGGCTCGGACCCAGGTCTGCGCTGACCGGTCTTTACAAATGGAGAACCAAGTACGATCCGTCAAAGGAAAGTTATGCGTTGAGAAGCAAAACACACCGTTACATACGGTACGAGAATGGCCGCGAGGAGCTGTATGACACTGAAAAAGATCCGCATGAGTGGAGGAACGTTGCTGGTGATCCTTCCTACGCCAATCATTTGTCTGACTATCGGAAAGAACTGATGTTGCGGATCCCGGCATCAGGAGATGAAATTCCCAATCAACCGGTTTTCAAGGCCAAGCAGGTCGCAGTTAAGGAAACGAATGAAAGAGCAGCTGAGAAAAAAGGGGCGGCCAAATCGTCAGGCGGGGAGGCAGAGTCTTGGAAGAACCAGTATTTTGCCAAACATCCAGAAGCTGACGTTGACCGGGATGGAAAGCTTAGTTGGCCTGAATACAAAGCCTATCGAAAAAAATACGATCCGCCGCCTGCGGGACGATGAAAACAACCGGTTCTGCGTGCGAATTCCTTGGCACGCTCGGTTATGCTTTATGAGCAGCGGTGCATGCATCTCCTTAAACTTCAATACGACAAACTGACCATCATGAGTGTTTTTTCTCTGCCACAGTTGATGCTGTTTGTGCTAATCGGAGCACCTGTCATCCTTCACGCGGATGAGGTTCTTTATGAACGTGATATAGCGCCTATTTTCGAAGTGCATTGTCTGCATTGCCATGGCGAGGATGAGCAGGAATCTGGTTTGCGACTTGATAGGCGTGCAAGCATGTTGCGTGGAGGAGATTCAGGGTTGGCCGCCCTTGTGCCAGGCGATGTAAAGAATAGCTATCTCATCGAGGTGATTAATCACGTCGATGTAGAGATGGCGATGCCTCCGGATGAGGACAAGATCCCAGAAGAGCAGATCAATTTGTTGACCAGTTGGATTGAAGCGGGTGCAGTTTGGCCGGGACAAATGAAGGCGGTCGCCCGGGAGAAGTCCAGACACTGGTCTTTTCAGCCGATCAAACGACCCACGGTACCGGTGGGTGAGGAAACGGATCGTAATCCAATCGATGTGTTCTTGCTACAAAAGCTGGCCGAAAGCAACCTCAGCTTTTCTGGCAGGGCCGACCCGCGGACGCTGCTGCGACGCGTGTCGATCGTGCTGACCGGTTTACCACCCACGGTCGCTGAAACGTCGCAGTTTCTTTCAGACTGGGCAACCCGCGGTGCGGAAGCTTACACGACTGCGGTAGAGCGCCTGCTTGCTTCTCCTCACTTCGGAGAACGGTGGGCACAACATTGGTTGGATGTGATCAGGTGGGCGGAAACCAACGGTAGTGAAAGCAACATGTACCGGAAAAACGCATGGATCTTTCGCGATTATGTGATCCGTGCTTTGAACGACGACAAACCCTATGATCGATTTCTATTCGAACAGATTGCTGGCGATACGGTCGGACAGGGGGATGCCACAGGGTTTTTGGTTTCTGGATCCCATGTGCCGGTCGCGACCGTAGGTCAAGTGCCGAGTGCACGTCGGCAGGCACGTGCAGATCGCATGGACGAGATCCTGCAAACGGTGGGAGCTTCGGCGATGGGCATGACCATTGGATGTGCAAGGTGTCACAACCACAAGTTTGACCCGATTTCAATACAAGATTACTACGCTATGACCGCCGTGTTTCAAGACGTCGAATTCGGTAGTCGTTTTCCGGAATTGGCCCCGGATCATCCGCGTCGAGTTCGTGGCAAGGAGGTTTATGGTCAGATCGCTGCAGTCCATCATCAACTTGAGAAGATGGGAGCGTGGGAAGAAAACTGGACTGGCTACCGCGAGTTTCACGTCCCGGTGACGAAGACTGACAAAGTACGTATCACTTTCAATTGGAATGGTGTGCGGTTGGATGAGTTGGAAATCTTTGGTGCTAAAGATCGCCAATACAATTTGGCTCTCGCTGCTAAGACCTTCAGCCCTCCTGAATTCAAAGTGGTCCGTGCTCAGATTGAGCGTGTTAATGATGGCGAATACGGGACGCAAGCTTGGGGTGCGAAAGCTCCACCGAAGTCAAAGCTTAAGCCGTACATTGAGATTACCTTTGCTGAGGTGGCTGAGTTTAATCGGATACGGTTGAGTACTAATCGTGAAGACTACTTGGAGACAGACTACCTGGAGGGGCTGCATCGCTTTAATTTTGGTGGCTATACGGTGGAAGCAGTGGGGGATGACGGAGAGTGGCACACTGTGGCCCTCACCATGTCGTCGGATAAGCAGAACAAGCGGCATCCAGAACGGGTGCAGTTATTGGAACAGCTGCAGGAATTGATCGCGGTCGTAAGTGAAGAGGGGCCGACGCCCAGTTTCGTCGCCCGATTCATCAAACCGGTTCCCACCCATGTGTTGGGACGGGGGAGCCCTGAGAATCCGCGAGAGGTTGTGGCGCCTGCCGGGCTGCTGGAGATCGATGGCAGTTTGCGGTTACCGCCCAACAGCTCAGGACGTGCACGTAGAGCGGCATTTGCCAAATGGCTTACGAGCAAAGCGAATCCTTTGACACCGCGGGTCGCAGTGAATCGGATTTGGCATCATGTGTTTGGTCGTGGAATTGTCACCACCACCAGTGATTTCGGATCTGCTGGAGCGATGCCGACACATCCGGAATTGCTCGATTGGTTGTCAGCTGAATTGATGAAACCCACGGTCGGTGCTGATGTAAAGAATTCGGTCACAGAGCCTTGGTCTATCAAGCATCTGATCCGATTGATGGTATTGTCCGATGCTTTCCAGCAACGCAGTTTCCCACGACCGCAGGCACTCGAGATTGATGCAAACACCGCTCTGTTGTGGAGATTCCCTCCCAAACGCCTTGAAGCAGAAGTGATTCGCGATGCGATCCTGCAGGCATCCGGAAAGCTTGAAGGTGCCATCGGCGGACGGAGCTATCGGATTCACAACGTTAAGAAACGGTATTCACAATGGCAGGTGGTCAATAACTTTGGCCCGGACACGTGGCGCAGAATGATCTACCAAGAGAGAATGCGGCGGGTCGATGACCAGATATTCACTGCGTTTGATTTTCCCGATTGTGGGCAGGTAAGGGCGCTTCGACCGATCTCGACCACTCCTTTGCAGGCGCTGAATCTAATGAATAGTGATTTTGTTTTGGAGCAGTCCAGATTCATCGCAGTTCGTGCTAGCAAGCATGGGGGCGAGAACACTGAGGTCGCGGTCGCTCGTTGCTTTGAGCTGATTCTCGGACGCGAACCCACCGCTGGTGAGATGGTCGCTAGTGCAAAAGTTGCTGAGTCGGACAGTTTGGATATTGTTTGTCGCGCGTTGATTAATTCCAACGAATTTGCCTTCCTACCCTGACCTGAGATATGACGAACCCAGAACAGTTGTCCCGGCATGGTAGAAGTATGCTGGACCGCCGGATTTTCCTTGGAACTGCAGGCCTTTCCACAATGGGTCTCGCTTTGACTAGCTTGTTGGACCACGATGGCCTGCTGGCAAGCGACCCTGCTGCTGCAGGGGGAGTTAATCCCATACGTCCCGCAATCGATACGAGTAAACCCTACGCGGCAAGAAGCCCACATTTTGAGGTTCCAGCCAAACGGGTTCTAGTTATCTACTGTCCCGGGGCGGTAAGTCATGTCGATACGTTTGACTACAAGCCAGCGCTTAGTAAGTTTCACGGTAAGAAGCCGCCGGGACTGCCTGCTGTCACGTTTGAAGGGCCGTCGGGCAATATCGCCAAACCGTTCTGGGAGTTTAAGCCGCGGGGCCAGTCGGGAAAAATGGTTTCTGACTTGCTACCAAAACTCGGTGAACAGGTAGATGATTTCTGCTTCTTTCATGCCTTGTCTACCGATACGAGTGCGCACCCGCAGGGCGAGAATTTTATGAACACGGGGTTCACTATGGAGGGTTTTCCGTCGTTTGGTTCCTGGGTCACTTACGCTTTAGGTACTGAGAATCAGCAACTGCCAGCGTTCGTCGCGATCAACGATCCCCGGGGATTGGCACGAAGCGGCAAGAACAATTTTGGCAATGGATTCTTGCCAGCAGCTTATCAAGGGACAGACTTCACCGCATCGAATCCGCCCAACAACCTCAACCGTCCACAATCGATATCGCCTAACACGGATCAACGAACTGTTGAGCTATTAGCGCGTCTGAATGCAGGGCATCTCGAAAAGTACCCCGGTGACGCGAACCTTGCCGGGAGGATCGCAAGCTATGAATTAGCAGGCAAGATGCAGACGTCGGTTCCTGATGTGATGGACCTGTCAGGGGAAACCCAAGCTACGTTGAAAGCCTATGGAGTAGAAGGCGGGAGTGACTTGCGTGGAAAATATGCCAAGAATTGTCTTCTTGCGCGTCGGTTACTGGAAAAAGGCGTGAGAGTGGTGCAGCTATTTAATGGCAGTGATCCGTCCGGGGGCAATGGAATCACGAACTGGGACTCGCATTCAAACATCGCAGACACGCATGCGATGCAAGCGGAGATCATGGATCAGCCGACCGCTGCTCTGATTGCGGATTTAAAGCAACGGGGAATGTTAGAAAGCACTCTGGTGGTTTGGGCCACTGAATTTGGCCGCATGCCTTTTCTGCAGGCAAACGGGAGCGGAAGAGACCACAATCCAGGGGCATTTACCTGTTTTCTTGCTGGTGCAGGCGTTAAGTCAGGGTTCAGTTTTGGAGAGAGTGACGAGTTCGGTTTCAAGGCAGCAGTGAACAAGACGACGGTTTACGATTTCAATGCAACTTTGCTGCACCTGATGGGGCTGGATCATGAACGGCTGACATTCTACCACAATGGTCTTGAGAGGCGACTCACGAACGTTCACGGGCACGTGGTCAAAGAGGTTCTGGGATAACAGCCTGCAGGTGACCAATTTGCAGTGAGTTGACAGGGTGCTTGGTTGGTAGGCTTACGGCGGTCAGCGTGGATGCAGACAATGGCGACGTTCTGTCGAAATTCGGGGAAGTTAGGGCTCACGTCGAACAAGAGGTGTGGACTGTGCATTCGTCCCGGAACTCGATGCTCCGGGCGTTGACCCCGCCCTTTGGGGCTTGTTGGCAAACGGCGTTTCCATCACGAGTTGGAAAAAATGTTGTTCGCAAGGATCATGACGCGGACACCGCAGCAGACGCTCGTACGCAAAATCTGTATTTAGTTGATCAGTTGGCACAATGGCTTGCGGGGTGGCGGCAGTCTATGGCTCAGTCGGTTGCCCACCCCGGGTGGGTCCGGCGGGAGTTCACCTGCCCAGCTTGGCAGTTGTTTCCCGCTGAATTCGAGTGAGTTCCGCAATGTCCTGGGGGGTCATTGGATCACCTTTCCGCTTCTTGCCAATGTAAGTTTGGAGCGTCTTGAACACGGAGGCTTGGTAGGCAAGTTTCTCTTTAAACCAAGGGCCCCAGATCTTGTGGTTTTCATTTGTGGTTGCCAGTTCGGAGAGAGTTACCTGGTTGAGCCCATGGTAGTAAGCGAATTGACGATAGGTCTTTTCATCCCACGTGTTGAGTAACATTTCTTTGTACAGAGCAACAGTTGCCATGAATTGGAAAGAGGTGGCATTGCTTAAGGTCTGCAATGTCGTGGTACCGTCCTGCTGTGTTCCCGGTGCGGAAGTCTCTTCCTTGGTTTCTTCTTTTTGTATGACCATTCCGTTTGGCAGCAATGGTATGTAAACCTGCGTCTTACCCGCGTCCGTTTTTTCATCGGCATCTTTGTTCGTCTCAGACTTCTCTGTATAGACGGTGATGATATCGCCTTTCTTGGGAATTGGCACATGACCTTGCGGGCCAACGAAACCGATCAATCCGGTCTGCTCGCTGCCCACTGGCTGCCATGCTTTCACCGTGACCTCCGTGGCGACCTTTACTGATTTGTATTTTAGCACTGTGATCACGCCTATCGTTATTGTGTAAGTGCGATCTGTAAACTTCGTTCCTTTGTCAAATCGCTTTGATGGCTCCGCAATGTCAGAAATGGATAGGACCTTACCAACAAAAATGTCTTCTGCTTTCTCCTTAAGTTGAGTTTGGCTGAGTGGAGCGATTGCTGCCGTGGCAGCGGAGCGGGCGCCGAGGAGGAAAAACAACAGAGCAAATATTAAAACCGGCTGAACTTGCTTAAACATTGGATTACTTTCAAGCGACAGAAATAAGGTTGAGAAGCGGTGGAGTGGTGCATGGTTCGAATCGTGATATCGTTGGAATGTCTGTTTAGGTAAAGCCTCCTGAGTTGACAGTTTGATGCGTACGGGGGAAGTGAATGCTCCGCTGGAGTCCGTCGGATGATGAAGCCCGAATTCGATATTTAACTTAACCTCACGGCAGCTTTACAGAAATATCAGCATTGCCTTGCATTATTTAGTTCTGCAAAAAACAGCTGTGGCCGGCAGGTTCGAATCAATGTATCGGAGTTCGGGGGAACTCGCGGATACGAACATCGTTAGCACACGGTGGGAAACCGTGTAACGCAGGGCAGAGATTGGAGCGGACACACGCGTCGAAATAAAACACTGGTCAATGGTCCCATCTGATTTTCACGCGTTTGCGTCGATAATATTTCGGGAACAGGCGTTTCAGCAGTTTTTGTCGATACGCCCATACGGCAAGACGCCATGACCCTTTCCCGCTCCGCGAAGCCTCAAGGATCTCCAGCATTCGGGCAGTGTCCTCGGATGGCGCTATCGCCATGCATGTTTTCAGGTGGTGTTGTGCATTATCAAAATCTCTTTCCTTCAGACATGTTGATCCAAGGATCACGTGAGCAATCAAGTTTTCAGGGTCCAGCTGTAACAACTTCAGACTCAAAGCGATTTTCTTTTGCTCATCTGATCCATGGTAGGCGTGATAAAGTTCGACTGTCCGAAGTTCTCGATCCTGCGGGTGCAATTGTAAGCCTTCTCGGAGGGCCTCATCCGTGCGTTTCCGAGTATCGAAAATGGCATATAACCTGCATCGGGCCGCGTGTAGTGCGGGTTCATGGGGCAGGTCCCGTAAAAGACCCATGATGATCTCATCCGCCTTTGGAAAGTTTGCATCCTGATAATGCAAGTTGAAGAGGCCAGTTCTCGCAGCGACGTCGGTGGCATCGATCGCAAGTGAGTCATGAAAAAGAGCAAGGGCCTCGTCGGTCTTGCCACGCCGCAAAGATGCAAAGCCCTTTGAAGCAATGGCTAACGAGGAGTCAGGTGCAGAAGCAAACGCGATGTCTGAAAACGCATCCAGGTGTTGCCACCATCCATTCGTGAGTAACATACGCAATTGTTGCTCAGGGTGATTCATGATGGGGTGTTCGTATCAGACTCTGTTAGGATGGGTTGTTTTGAATCGCCCTTCGTGCTGAGCAAGCCCGAAGGGCAAGGTTTTAACGCGTGACCTTTTTGCGGATGTTCGCGGGTGCAGGGAACTCAAAAGTGAATGATTCTGAATCCGTAGGGAGTCTCCTCGCTCTCGCAGTCTGTGGATGCTATGAACCGATTGTACAGAACCAGTCCAATCGTACGGCGAACAGTGTTGATAAAAAACTTTCACACGCTTTGATCCGGTTCACTAAGCGTTGCCTCTACCCCCCGAATCTAGAATGTTTACCTCTCGAGACAAGTCGCCGGCCGATGGTTGAACTTGTGCGTATGAATGGAAAGAGAGCATTTGTACCTGGCAGGTACTGATTTTTCGGCTTGCCTTTTTTTGTGGTGCAGGTAGGACGTGCGTGGTTATTCAGGGAAAGGATGGAACTGCCGATAAAAGCTGTACCATAAAAAAACCTGAAGCCGACGGTGGGTCGACTTCAGGTCATTAAGCTGTGAGCCTGCGAGGCAGCACCTCGTAGGCAATTCCATCGGTTTATCTGCGTCTGACTTCGATAACGTATTTCATCAGGTCATTGAATTCTTGGCGACTCTTCAGTTGCTTCACGAGGTTGGCAGGCATCAGAGAGGTTTTCGAATCTTTGACCTGTTCAATGTCATCCTGTGCGATAACCACCGGTTTTGGATTTGCCAGGTTTCTTAACACCAACTCATCATCGTTTTCTGAAACTCTGATGCCGGTAAAGATTTGCCCGTCCACCGTCAACACACTCACTTGGGCATACTCTTTCTCAATCAGCTCAGCAGGTCGCAGGATTGAATCCACCAATTGCTCGTTGGTCAGACGGGCTTTCAGTTGTGCCACACAGGGGGCCTGGCGTGCTACCCGCCCTGGGGGGGGGGGGGGGGGGGGGCCGGGGGGGGGGGGGGGGGGGGGGGGGGGGGGGG
>JAAHTH010000722.1_pt3 | contig 10567 bp, 26 predicted proteins | sample 6116091 | NCBI WGS metagenome assembly JAAHTH01 (sample SAMN13939990, study PRJNA603662) | sponge metagenome | isolation source: marine sponge | host: Mycale hentscheli | place: New Zealand | collected 2006
TTTCATAACCTTAATTTTTAATTTTTTACCTTTTTAATATACCGGAATATACGAACCCTATTTTGCTTCTACAAATAGGGCATCATGGATGTTATCAATCTTCTCAATAACTATTGGCTCATGAAATTCAATATCATGTGACATATACTCATATTTGTAATGTGCATTGCTATAATTTTTAAGCATCACTTCAATAGTCTCAACTAATTCATTCAACTCAACTCCCATTATAAAATCACTATTACAAGGGAATATAAACTCCTGACCACCCCTTGGTTTAAAACATGGGACTGATGATAATGATATATTCTCAAAATATTGTGTTTGTACTTTAATTTTTACTTGCATAACTCTTATTTTAAATCTTTTAATTGTGTTAATAGTAAGTATGTTACTTTTACTATTGTTAATAAAGCAAACCCAGCTGCTATTCCTAATCTTAATATTCTAGGTGTTTCTACAAATTCACTCCAACTATAAAACCACATGAATGCTATAACTCCATCTCCAACTAACATCAATACTACTGATAGTAAAGTGTAATCTGATGGGAGCAATCTCATTATTAGGGTAACCATTATGAAGAAAGGTATTAATAATAATACAACTCCTAAACCTATCAAAAACTCCATTATTTATTTTTTAGCATATCATGAATAACTGCCTTTGCATTCAATGTATCATATCCACTTAATGCACCAATATGAAATTCAAGTACTTCATCCATACTAACTGGTCTACCTTCTTTCCAATCGTAAATAGTAATAACATTTCCCTCACTATCTTCCAATTCCCACTCAATATTAACTTTATCAGTACCATCATTATTAACAAATGTTGGATTTCCAAATAAACTTACCAATTTAGATGGTGTTGTTGCAATTACTACTCCGTGAAATGATGTACCTGATGAACTTTGTCTTGTTTTCTTTAACATATACCTTATTTTTAAATTATTTCCTTTTTATTATACCTGAATATACGAAAAATATCTTAGGATTCCACATTATGTCAACCACAATGTTTTTTGATGTTTCTTTTTCAATTTATCCTCTTCATGGTATAAATCTACTTTCCATACATAACCATATAATTCGATATCTTCAGGTAATTCTATAAAATCAACTTTAATTGTATCCCCAACATTTAAATTCTCATTTATAACTTTCATGGTTTTATAACTACCATTTCCAGGGGTAATATTTTTCCCTTTATTTCTATATGAGGCAAACCTAGTGTAACTATTTGAATTTACACCTTCACCATAAACCCCAACCTTAATAATTTTACCTTTAAAAGTTAGAGTGTATAATCCTCTTTTAATTATATTCTCCTTTTTAACTATAGGAACATCAATTAATCCCTCATCAACTTTAGTAATAATCATAACCCTAATTTTTTAATTACTTCTTTCATGTGGCGACATTTTCTATCCTTAGCTCTATACTGACCACTACAAGTACATTTTACTTTACCATTAACAACTGAAACTACATAGAAACTACCTGGGTCACTCTTAGATTCAAATTTGAATTCATTTGTTTCTATTTTAATTTCCTCAACTTTAGGTTTTTTAGCTTTAGGCTTAACCCAATTAATATCAGATAATCTAGTATCAGGATGTACTTCTTTCCAATCTGGTGTTATGAATTTTTTACCTCGTGTTTTTACTAGTGTTGGAGGTAAATAAGAATTTTTATATAGATACTTAAATTCTAACACACTAGCATCATTACCAAATGCTTTTATGCCATTAACATCAGTAATCTCTCTATCAGACATTATCCGACTTCTAAGAATACCATGCTTATTTGTGTTTGTGAAATTATATAACATACCTTTATTTTTGATTAACCAACTAAATAATGAGGAACCATTTCCTCTGGAATGCAAATCTCACTCCCATCAACCAAAACAATCGCGCAATTCATCCCTGTCAAATCACACTCGAAAAATCTAATAACCTTATTCATAACTTTTACCTTTTTAATATACCCGAATATACGAAATATATTTCAAAAAGCCAAAAGAAATGTCAATTATCTTTGGTGAATTTCTTCTTTAATCCCTAAATACATTTCTAGTATTTCATCTAACTCATACTGCATTAGGTATTTTGTCATTCTCCCAATGATATATTCTTTCATTAGGCTATCACTATTTTCATCTATTTCTTGAAATTTATCTTCCCCCATCTTAATTTATTTACATCATTAATGCTGAAATTTCTCCAGCTAATTTATATCCTAAAAATGCACCCAATGAAGTTGGAATTGGGAACATTATAAACTTACCAAGTGAAGTTACATACTTAGGTCTGTTTATTACTTTACCAACATAAAAGTAGTAAATAATATATCCCATTAATACAGCAACATCAATCTTATTTGAGATGAATACTACAATTATTGATCCTAAAAAACCATAAATTGCATTTTCAAAAGCAGCTTGTACTATTTCACTCTTAGGAGTTTCCAAGTACTCATCTCTCATTCTTTTTAAACTCATTATCTATTTCTAAAGAATGTTCTTAATCCAAAAAATACTACTCCTAATCCTAATAAACCACTAATCAACCAAAGTGGTGATTGTTGATTAACAGTTGGGAGTGAAATTAGAGTTACATAAACAAAAACTAAGGCAACCCATACTTCAGTAGGTATATTTTTAGTTTTACTCTCAATTACTTCTGCTCTTCTACTTTTAACAATTCGATTTAGAGCGTGTTGTAAGTCTTTACCATATGCAGGTATAACTTCTTCACTGCCATCTTTATTTAACAATGTCACTTCATACTTCATCCAATCTGGGAAAGTTTCACTTCCCTTTCGATGTTTTACTTTGATAACTTTTGCTTCCATTACTATTTATTTTAATTATATTTTAATTACTTAAAGGTGCTTTAATTGCTTCATGGGAAGAATAATTTTTTAACTCATATTTAAATAATCCTTCCAAAACATTTACCTCAGAAACATCTAATTGTGGTAGTTTCATTGGTTCTCTATTCATTTGTTCTTTTACCTGTTTAACATGGTTGGAATATACGTGAACATCCCCCAAATTCCCAATAAGTTCATCAGGAATCATATTAACTTCTTTAGCAATAATCTTTAATAACATAGCATATGAAGCAATATTAAATGGTAAACCTAAGAATGTATCTACTGAACGTTGATTCCACATTAGTGAAAGATATTTCTTATCTCTAACATACATTTGAAACCCATAATGACAAGGTGGTAATGTCATTTTATCTAACTCACCTACATTCCAAGCATTAACCATTAATCTTCTTGAGTTTGGGTTTGTTTTGAGTTGTTCAATTAGATTTTTAATTTGATCAATCCCATTGTACATCATATATGATTCACCATCAATATATTCATCACTTTCATCCCTTCGTCTCCATTGCTTACCATAAAGTGGTCCTAATTCACCCCACGTCTTTGCAAACTCATCATCGTATTGAATCATTGCAGTGAATTTATCCATTGATAATTTTCTTTCAGTAGATTTACCATCTACTCTTTTCACTAATAAAGTTTCACCAGGTGCATTACCCTTTTCGTACTCACGCTCATACCTCTTATAGGCATCCCCATTCCAAATGTTACACCCATTCTCAACCAAATATTTGATATTAGTATCTCCTTTTAAGAACCACTTCAACTCAGTTGAAATAACTTTTAATGGCATTTTTTTAGTTGTTAATAAGGGAAAACCAAGTGACATATCATGTCTAATTTGTCTTCCAAATATAGAAATAGTCCCAGTACCAGTTCTATCTTCTTTAACAACACCATTTTTCATAATGTCATTAAGTAATTTTAAATATTGTACCTCAATGTTTTTACTCATCCTAAATTGTATTACTTATTATTTAATGGGGGTGCTTGAAATATTCTGTAATCACCCTCTATGAATCCAACCATTAAATTATTTGTTTTATCCATCATTACTCCAATTTCCAAAAAATCTGGGTGGGTTGCCTTTATGTAGATTACTCTCTCAGAATTATCATCTCTAAATTTTACTATAAAAGTATAACCTAATACAAATTGTAAAGCATAATTACCTTCATCCAACCATTGACTTCCTAATTGGACCCATTCATTATTATCATCATATACCCACAATTCAGAATATGTTACTCCTTCAGAATTTCCTATTTTTCCTTGAATAAATAGCATATCTTCATCTTGACTATGTACAAAACTTGAGATTGCGAATACTAATAATAATAATAAATTTTTCATCCTACTAATTTTTTTACGATTTCATATGCTTTATCTAATGTAAACCCTTCTTCTTTAGGTCTATACCCATCCATAACTCCATTTTCATTAACAAATAATTCTTGTGGTCTTCTAACATACCAACAATCATCGTTCCAATGAGCACACCACCCATTATTCTTTAAAAATGTTCTTTTTTCTCTTTTTGTAATTTCTAATTCCATAATTTACTTTAATTTATTAAATGCTTTTTCTAATGTTATTCCTTTACTCTCAGGTCTAAACCCTTTTATATCTCCTGTACCTTCCTCAACATATAGATCATCTTTGGAATTTTCAAACCAACAATCTTCATGGTAGTGAGACCACCACCCATTTTCCAACAAATGTTGTCTTTTTTCTTCTCTATCCATATTCTTCTACATCTTCAATTGTTTCACAAAACAAATAATGACTATCATCTCTTAAAACATGGTCTGCTCCAATCCAATCTCTATAAGCTTTCAAATAATCTTTATTTAATAGGTTATCTGAGATTTGGAATTTAATTATTGGGGCTGTTTTTAACACCCAATAAGCTTTTCCTCCATGTAAATATAATCTTCTCATATCTAAAATAAATCATCTAGATGTGGTGGGCAAACATCTACTATATGTTTCCTCCACCACAATTTTAACTTTTTAAGCATACCCATTATCAGTTGATGTGAATCCTAAGTCATTCATGAAGTCTTCAATCTCACCTTCTTCAATTTCATCTTCCTCTATATGACCATCATACCAATTATCATTTGCAAACAATTGTTCAACGTCATCTGCCATATCTTTATATTCAGGTAAAATTCCAACACGCTCAATAAGATGCCATACTCGATCTTTCCATAAATCCAATTTCACTCCTTCAATAATTGTGTCTCCACCCATTCCATCAATAGTCATTTCTGCTAAATCTATAAGTAACTGACCACTAATATTATCAAAGTGTTCTACTTCTTCTCTACATGCTAAATTAACACCATTTTTAAATACACGTTTCACCTCTAGAAACTTGTTTGTAATTGGAAATTCTGTTTTAATCATAACTCTTATTTATTTATTTTTGTAATTAATTCATTAATATCTTCTCTTGACCTCCACCCTAATACATCATCATGTTCACCAGGTGCAAATTCCTTAGTAATAAAATTACCTTCACCATCAAATATTGCTACCTCAAATGATCTAAAATCATCAGAATGAAATTTTGCTTCTCTTGGATTGCTGTAAGCTCCTTTACCTGCTATAATACTCATTACTACCCCATTATCAAATTGTACTTTAGCTGAGATTCCATCTCCAAACATATTTTTACTAAAAACAATATTGTCGAATGTTAAATTTTTATTTTTTACCATAACCTTAATTTTTTACCTTTTTAATATACTATAATATACGAAATGTTTATTGCTTTTCCACATCTATATGCGGGACTAACCCCCAAACCTTAACTACTGCTCTTAAACAATCATCCTGAATTGCACAGGTTTGATCACCCTCTTTATACCAAACTAATTCAAATACTCTACTTTCTGAATATTCTTTACTAGTTACTTTATCTCCAACTTTAAATCTATCAGCTTCACCTTTTTTCTTTCTTCCCATATAATATAATATACGAATAGATTTGGTGGAAGCCACTTAAGGCAACCACCAAATTTAAATTTTTATACTAACTCAAGAGCCATTCCAAATAACTCTTTATTTACTTTCAAATCTTGAGAGAAGTTTTTAATTTGTCTTGCTTTTCTCATTTTTGATCCTGAAGTGTAAGTAAAATCACCACTAATCAATTTTTCCTGTACTACATTAAATACACTCCAAACATCAGTACCATTATCTTCATCTCGTGTTGGTTGAATTAATTCTTTCAAATCAATTTTAAACACTTTCAATTGCTTTTCTGTGAAACGAGTTGTTAAAGCTTTCTCTGCAAATTTAATTGCTTGCTCTTCCTCAATTTCAGTTGATTTCATTTTATTCATTGATTCAACTGTAAGAGGTAAACGCTCAACCATCTCTTTAATCTTGACTTGAAGTTCTTCAAACGTATAACCCATGTGACGCATTTTAACATTTTCAAACTCTTCAGTTGAAACAACTAACCCATTTGCACAAACCATTCTAAATAATCCAGCTGTGAAGGTAAATGAATTTTTACCATCATGAGAATTTGTTAGTAGAATTTGAGGAAAAACAGTATCACCACCTTTACCATTAATTACTACGTCATTATTTCGGAATACAATAAGGTGTTTTTGGAAACCTTTACCCTTACGAGCTTTAACTTGTTGAACATCAACTACACCCCATCCTAATTTACTCATATCATCCAATACTACTGAAGTTGGAATGTGAGTGTACTTATCTGATGTTGTTGGAGCAGATGTTTTAGTAAAAATACTTGATGCTTTTTCCTTAATCTCATCAAAACTTAAAAAACCTTCTTTTTGTAAATCTAACATAACTTTTTTTTTTAATTATTACCTTTTTAATATGCTATAATATACGAAATACCTCCTTGGGAGCCAACCCTATACACACTAGTTTTCAGTAATTTCTTCTTCAAATTGTAAGTAAATATTTTTGAAATAATCAGTGAGGAATAATTTATATTCTACATCTTTTATTTTAAAATGGATAACTCCACCTTCACTACTTATGATTTCAGTTATGGGTTCAGTTTGGTATTGATTGCCATATGGATCCATAGCTAATGTAAATCCAACTTTAGGGTTAGAATCATGTATACCTTTAATCCTATCACTTGAATCCCTCTCAACCCACTTTATAGTTTGAGCTGTGGTAGACCATTCACTATTACATTTGGTTAGTTTATACATTAATTAAATTTAGTTAAGTATACTACTGATTCAAATGCTTCTTGTAGTGTTAAATTTGGATTATTTTGTTGGAGTTTTACTAAATTACAAAAATCATGTATTCCCCCCATTGGTTCTTTTTGAGTTACAATTCTTTTAGCACTCTTCTCCATTCTCTTCAACTCCAACTCTATTCTCTCTAAATCCATAACCTTAATCAATAAAATCAATAAAACCTATTATCATAAAAACAAACCCCATATCGTTTCCAAACATTTCTAAAAATGCTCCAAATGAAATCATTGTGATTGGGTGCTTAATAATTTCTTTAATTCTTCTCATAATTTTTACCTTTTTAATATACCAGAATATACGAAATTCCTATTGCTTCTCCACATAAATCACTAGATGACTCTTTTAAATATTGCTTGTTCTTTTGATTTTGCTTCAATCACAATATCAGGTTCTAAACCATATGTTTGGATTCTTTCATAAATCAAATCTGAATGTGCTTGTGGTCTGATTGTTTCATCTAATTTCTCTTTCTGTCTACTTTCAGAATAATGACAACATTGAGCAATACCTTCAGGCCATGTAGTAGCTGCTAATTTAAGCGCATCTTCTTCATTCAAATCACCTGTATTGAACTTATGGTGGAAATAATCAAACGTAATTGGAATACCAATAGACTTGTAAACCCCTTCATATAAATCTTTCACTGAATATTCATTTGGACTATCATCATTTTCAATCACAAGTCTTTTCTTTGTATCATCTCTCAATAATTCAAAGTTTTCATTAAATCTTTTCAATGTTGCTTCCTTATCTCCATAAGCACCTCCAACATGAATATTAATTTTATTGTAATTTGAGGGTTTAAACCCAAACATATTCATTTGTTCACTATGACAATCAAGTTCTCTAACTGTTTTAGCAACCACCTTTGGATTTGGTGAAGCAAGACAATTATATGGTCCTGGATGCATTGTGAGTCTTTGTCCTGCTTTAGTAGCAATTTCACCCACTTCAAGCATTATATCACAAATCTCTTTGTAATCCTTCAATTCAGATAATTTGTAATCATCCTGCCAAGGGAATATTTGTGATGATATTCTAAATAATTTGATTCCATGTTCATTATTCCACTGAACAATAGTTTTGAGATCTTTAGCATTTAATAAGGCTAAATCAGAAACATATTCTAAACCCTTTGACAAGAATGTTTTTCTCCTCATAGTGCGGTTTGTCATAATACCATTTGCACTCATGATTGTGTTTATACACGCATATCCTAAATTCATATAACCTTTATTTTAAATTTTTATTCATACTACATAATAGAGGTTGTTTCCACATTTCATAACCTCCTAAATTAAAATGTATACCATCAAATGATAGTTTATCTGTTAGAAACCATCTGTGAGTAGTTTCATCTTTATAACATAAGAATGGTTTAAGATCAATACACTCAATATCATTAATATAACAATATTCTTCCATTACTTCAGAAATTTTTTCTATTCTATAGTTAAGAACACCACCAACATTTATTGTACTATCTTTAGATTTAGTAAATGGAACTGGGAGATGTATTGAAAATGGGATGTTATTTGCTTCTAATTCTTTACAAATTTTATCTAACCAGTAAATAGTTTTTTTAGGACTTTCAATCTCATCCCATTCACCACTTAACGACTCATTTGTTCCTCCCATAAGATAAACATAATCAGGGTTATGATTTATGGTTTGTTGTAGGGGAAAATTACCATCAATCCCATTATACATTTCCTCAAACATATAACCATTATGACCCTCATTTACTATATTCTCCATCCCTAATAATTCATTCCAAGATGATTTAATACCAGTATATCCACCTTGAATTTGTCTTATTTGGGAATCTCCCATCATAACAACTTTTTTAGATGATGATTGTGGGGGTGTGAATTTATTACAACTCACTAATAAAATTCCTGCTACTATAAAACTAATTTTCCTCATTTTCCCTTTTAATATACCAGAATATACGAAAAAGGTATGAGGATTCCACATAAATATGGATTTATTTTCTATAGTATTCTCTATAAGATTTACGATCTTTAATGATTTGGGTTGAGATTAACCCTATAGTGCTGAGGGAAGCACAGAATATTATGTAAATTTCTATTTTCATGCTTATAACTACACATAAAAATACACCCCAATATTACATAAATGCTACTATTTTAATACTAAACTAATTTCTTTGCTTCAATTTCTTGAATCATTTCAAAGTGAATTTTCGCAACTCTATCTCTGCCCTCTTCACTTAATAAATATTTGTGACAGTTATCATAGTTAGTCATAAAGAAATTTTCACTTAATATAGCAGGCATTACAGTTTTAGATAAAACCCAAAAATTAGATTCTTTATCTGCATCTCCATCTGAGTAAGTATCTTTTCTAATGTATTCTCCTTCAAATTCAGTTTCTGCTTTTTCATATAAAACAGTTGCAACTTTATCAGATTTAGTTTCACCTACTGATGTATAACATGACCAACCATTTGCTGATTCATCACTAAATCCGTTTGCATGTATAGAAACATAAATGCTTTTACCATCTTTGTCTGCTCGCTTTCTATGTAAATCATTTGCTTTATCTGTACGTTCAGATAACGGCATGTCTTCTTGAGTATCGACTAAATTAACGCATTCAATACCAGCATCTGCGCATAATTTCATTAATCTCTCAACAATAGCTCTATTGAATTCACCTTCAAATAACTGAGTTCCATCATCCCAAATTGGGGATCTTTTACCTGAAGTTTGGTAAACTCCATCAATTATTCCTCCATGACCATTGTCAAAAATCCACAGATAATTTGATTTAGGAGTTGGATCTTGTTGTGTCATTGAAAAATCATATGCAGTACCACAACTAGGACATTTAATTACTTTATTCATTTTACTTTCCGTTTTTAGCATCTTTGTATCCTTTTTCATACTCAATGTGATGCTCAATTTTTACTATTCTTTTTTCTATATTTTTCAACACTTCAATCTTTTTATTCATTCTTTGATCAACCACATTGATAGATGATTGTAGATATTGAAATTCAGCATATAACCCACCTGCAACAAAGATAGCAGTAACAACCCATAAAAGAATTGTCCAATTTTTAACAATAAATGATTGAGTTTGGGTTGGCATATTTTATTTTTTTACAAATGCTTTAACTGTTGATACACCTAACATCGTTGCTGAGAATATAAGCATAGAGTTAAATAAATTTTCATTCACTGTAAACCAATGAAATCCATCTCCAATAAATGCAAGACATACAAGTATACCAGAAATGATCCCAAAAGTTTTCTTAGATGAGTATTTATCATCCTTAGTATCTTCTGTGAAAACGTCTTTTATAAATTTCATTACAATTTATTTTTATTAATAATATATAAGTGCTTTACTTATGTCTATTATAAATAT
>JAAHTH010002562.1_pt1 | contig 10563 bp, 10 predicted proteins | sample 6116091 | NCBI WGS metagenome assembly JAAHTH01 (sample SAMN13939990, study PRJNA603662) | sponge metagenome | isolation source: marine sponge | host: Mycale hentscheli | place: New Zealand | collected 2006
TGTTGGGAATATAGAGCTTGTTCCACGAGACCTACGTTATAGCTACCGGTTTAGGCACCACTCAGCGTATTACCTACCGACATGCAGCCCCAGCCTACAGCAGTATTGTGTGTACCAGTCGTATTAAGGCTCAGTGCAGTATTTCCAACAGCAAGATTATAGTTACCACTGGTGTTATTCTCTAGGGTATTATTACCTATAGCCAGGTTGTTACTAGCGTCAGTGTTGTTATACAAAGCATCAGTTCCAAAGGCCAAATTGTTAGTCCCTCCGCTATTAGTATATAGGGCATTATACCCAAAGGCCAAATTGTCAGTCCCCACATTATTCCCCAGGGCGCCGTTGCCGACACCAATGGATTGGAGCGTATCGCTGGCGGTGCAGTCGGCGAGGTCGTCCAGATATGGAGTTCCAGTTATTGTGGGGTTATACTCGGTCCAGTCACATTGATTGTTCTTGTAAGTAAGCATTTGATTATTGGGAGTTGTATCTGTAATGTAAGGTAGTATAGGCACTCTATATGAGGGTCTAGACATTTATATAATAAATATATACATTATATAAATTTAATTTGAACAAGGACAAAAACATGCAGAAATCATTCCGAATTTTACATTCTTACCACCAGTTGTAATACTAGGATTATTTTGCATAGTGTCATAATTCGGCACTCTAGGATCTGATAAACAATTCGGATTTGCGCTAGATTGTGCTCGCAAAGGACCTGCTCCTTTCTTTCTTGCTAGATAACGCGCATATGAACCATGCTTAACGTCTACACCTGTTCCCGGTGCATTTGTTGCGCCGGGTCGCGCAGCAGTTTTGGTAAATTTTGTAGAGTTAGAACCTCTGTATGTTCCCATACCTCGTTGGACTACTGAACGTTGACGTCTATCACTCAATGTTTGATGATCGCCTCCGTATGGCAGATTATTTGCCCAACCAGTAGGTTTTCGTTGAAAAACATTAAATGCAGCTAAATTCATAGAAAATAATGAACTAGGTGCCCTAACAACACCTTGAATAATTTTCTGCGTTTGATCTAATTTATGTTGTTTATGACTTTGAATGCATCCAGGTATCACATCACCGTTTTCATCATAACACGAATAACAGCCTTTGGATGAACAAACATGTGGGGCATCATAACCTTCACAATCACATGGAATACCACCTACAGTAGGCACTAATATTGGAGCGCTCATTTATAATAACATTATATTAAAATTTGTTATTATAAAATGAAAAAATTGAAAAAATATAATAAAATAATTATATATTCAATGTTACAACAAGATCAAATTTTCAAATATAAATGTATGTGTGGAAAATTATTTAAATCGGAAAAAAGGTTCAATTCGCATAGTGCACTATGTAGTTTGAAATTATTCTCGCAAACTAAATTAGAACGCGACGATGAGGAAGCCGAAATTAATGAGATACCGTCGCAACTGGAAATGTATAAATTAATAATATCACAACAACGAGAAATAGAAAGTTTGAAAAAAATTGTTCAGAATTTGGAGAAAAATGGAATATCTACAACAAAGAAAAAAACCGATATAATTAGTTACTTAAATTCCAAATATAAACCAGAGCAAGATATAAATGATTGGTTAAAAACATTTAATTATGATGATGAACATTATGAAATACTTTGTAGCACCAGTTATCTAGATAGTATAATCGCAGCTTTTCAAGATAATATGACACACAAGGGGAGTAGTGTTCTACCATTACAGGGATTTACGCAAAAACAAGGAATTTTGTTCAAATATGAAAACAAAAGCTGGAGTGCTGTGACTATAAGTGATTTTAAAAAAATAATGGAGGTATTATTTCCAATTGTTCTGAAACGTCACAAGGTTTGGGAAAAATCAACAATTACTGATATTACAAACGAAAAACAACAAGAACAAATAATGGATAGGTTAAATCGTATATTTTGCCTAGATGCGTATAATGTCACCAATAGAGATGCAAAAATAAAAACAGCGATATATAATTTTATCAAAAAAAAATTACAGATAGAATCAAATATTACATTAAGTTATGATGTTTAATTATTCAGTGTGAATACTCTTGAAATCATCCAATTCATAAATTGGAATATTCATTTTTCTTGCTTCATCGGCCTTGCCAGTAGTTTCATCCATATCTTTTACAATAACATAGTCTGTATTTTTACTGATGGATGTTCCGATATTTGCTCCCTGGCTTTCAAGATGTTTGGCAAAATCCTTATCTCTCACGCCAGTGAAAACCACCGTCTTTCCATAGAGTGGACCTGTTGTGTTAACAGTTGTCACGGTAGGCGTATCCTTCAATTTATTTTCAAGATCTGCCTTTCGCATAAACTCTGCAAACTTGGGCAATTTATCAACGAACGCCTTTGCTGTTTTCGCAGCAATTCCAGGGACTGCAGTAACCATTTTCATTTTATCCTCCAAAGATGCTTCCGACGTGATGATATCAGGATACAATTCTAGCACAGCCTGAATGCGCTTAATGCCAATTGTGCGACCAAACACATTGGAAGCCACCATAATCTGAGGAAGAGAAGCTCCCTGAATTTTTTCTTGAACACTCTTGTAGCTCTTTTCTGATTTTTTCTGTTTAAATCCGTCAACTGTAAGGTAATCACCAATTGACATACTGAGAATTTTCGGAACAGTATCAAATCCGGCAGCAACCATCTTTGAAATATTTCCAGGACCAAGACCCTCTACCTCAAGAGTCTTGAAGAATGTCATGATATTTTTCTCTTGAACAATTTTGTCATCATCAATATTTTCAAGGATCACGTCTACATGACTTTCATTCCACACGTATGGTTGATCCGGCATCTTTGCCTTTGATGCTGGGGTAATTACTGCCATGATATGTGGGATCACATCACCGCTTCGCACCAGTTGCACAATTGCACCGATTCCCAATTTATTGTCCGCAACGAATGCAGCATTAAATGCTGTGGCATATTCAATTTTGGCTCCACCAAGCACAACAGGCTGAATCCTAATGCGTGGTTTTAGGTAGCCATCTTTGCTTGCTGTCCAGATAACATCCACAACATGTGCTTCAGCCACCTGATCTGAAAGAACCATTTTGAATGCAAATGCATGTTCAGGATTCCCTGCCTTCCTGGGATACACTTTATCATCAACAGCAATAACACCGTCAATTTCATATGTATATGCCTGACGCCACTGCACCAAAAGCTCGGAAAGTTCTTCGTTTGACAAGTCATCAGAGAACTGATGCAGAACAACCTCAACATTCTCAAGACTGAGGAATTTCATCTGGTCAGACGGAATCATCACAGGAGACATCACCTCGTATGCGACGCAGTGCAGATCGGCAAGTTTTTCAGGCTCAATCTTTTTCTGGTTCACAATGCCAGCAACCATGTTTCTAGCGTTGGAGAATGTATCGGAATATTTTTGCTGAAATGTGTCTTTTGGCACAACAAATTCCAAACGAATCGTGATATTTGGAGTTGATGGCAGCTTCAAGAAAGGAATCAGGTGACTGATATCTTGTCCCACCTTCCCGTCTCCACGCGTGTAGAGCTTAGCCTCACCATTTTCCGTAGAATACAGTCCACTGACGCCATCCAGCTTTGCAGACAAGACATAAGGACCTGTATATTTCTTTTGCCATTTTTCCAAATATCCTGTGTCAGGCTTAATCTTGTCCATAGAGGGCATTGGATAAGGCAGTGAGACCTTGTTTTTTGTCACAGGTGCTCCGACGCTTGTGGAAGCTTTGGATTTCGGATACCGAGTCTGAATTGTGTCCTTGATGATATCATACTCGGCATCGGTCATCAGAGGCGCGCTTTTTTCTCCATGATATGCATTATCAGCAGCAAGAACCATCTCTTCCAATTCCTTTTGGTTCAGTGCATGCAATGCATCAATTCCCTTCATTTGAAATTCATTTATGTTTTGCTGAGGAGCAGGCAGAGCCTTTTTCTTGAGAGTTTTTTTCATGCGCTTCATTTTCTCCTTTTGTTCTGTTGTAAGCGTAACAGGCTTTTTCACAACAGGCTGTTCGTGTGAACGCACAACAACATCAACCTTTTCAATTGAACGAATTCCCTTGCGTTCTTCAGGAGTTTTGAATTTAAGTCCCAAGAAGTCAAAGATAGATTTTTCGGTCGTAAACTCTCCTTCCAGTTTTTGGGATTTTGTCCCTTTGACAAGTTTTGTAAAGCCATGTTCATTGAGAGAATATCCCTGCTTGACAGCCTCCTCTCTCATTGCCACATTGAAATACTTGCTTCCAGTGAAGTAGAGAATTGCGAAGGCAGCCTCGTTTGGCGGAGACCACATGAAATCCACGCGACGCGCAATATCACCCGGGAGCTGAGCAATCGTAAGACTTTTTACATTTCCTTCAGAAAGGAAGACCTTGATGATATCTTTTTCTTTGAGTGCCTTCAGGAAATTTTTGTATGCCAATTTGTCACCATTGTCGTTTGTGATGATGATGTCAATGTCACCAGAAGTGCGAGCTTCACGACGATAACTACCAACAATTTGCATAGCAGAACCAGGAGGAACTACCTCATTGAAGACGCTTTGAAATGCGCTTTCATATTGTTCAATGGTATTCCTGGGAATCCTCTGTTCAATATCGTCGTAGTATTCAAGTCCAAGACGCTGCTTGTCATTGAGAAGACTGGGATCGGCTGCTTTCAGGTCAGCAACACTGGTAATACCTTTAGCGATTAGTTCCTTCGCTTTTGCAGGTCCAATGCCGTAAACGTTAGTAAGCGCAGTGACCGGATCAGCTTTGACTTTTTCAAGAGCATTCACTTTCCCAGTATCCATGAACTCTTGGAATTTGTCAGTAATCGCCTTTCCAACGCCCTTCATGCCCTTGATCTGGTCCACAGAGTTGAGGTCTTCATCAATAAGCATCAATTTTTCTGCTGCATTTTTGTAAGCGAGAGCGCGCATTGCCTCACCCTTTTTGGTCATAAGGGCGCTTAGCTGCTCTAGCACATCAATAAATTGCTCGTTAAAACGAGTTGTTGGTTGTGAAGTTGTGGCGGACGCCATTGGTTGTTGTATCTTTATCTTTGTAAATGGTTTTTGTTTCAATTTTGTTGAAAAAGTTTCTGAAATAGGTAAACTTTCTTCTGGTTCAAAAGTTTTAATACTTAAAGTGGCCCCTTTTTCAGACTTATGTTCTGGATTTTCTACATAAATTTCATCATCTTGAGGCACTAAACCTACACTTTCTTCTGAAATTAAATCAGCTTTATCCAATAATGCTTCTGATATTGCTTCTGATATTGCTTCTGATATTGCTTCTGGTAATGCTTCTGGTAATGCTTCTGGTAATGATGGTTCCATATCTCTCAATATTTCTGATTTCTTTTTAATTTTTATTTTTGAAGGATGTGCTTTTTTAACATTTTTAATTACTATTCTAGAATGGGGTGTTTTTCTTCTTCTTGTAATAGCCCCTGATTTTTTGGGACTCTGAGAGATTGATTTAGCTTTTTTTGCATTTATATCCAATAATTGTATTCCTGTAGATGGAGGGCTTCCTGGTTCTTGTCTTTTAATTTTAATTCTTTTAGGATGCTTTTTCTTTTTTTGTGTCATTATGTATATTTTTTACATTATTTATTTAAAGTAATTTTCTAGAAAAGACTTTGCATAATATTCATCTAAATGTTTTTTAGTTGTTATATTTTTTGATTTAATAGCTTTTGGAATGCTTTGTTTTTTAATATTTTGAGGAGGCAGAGTTTTTAAATCTATACTTTTTACCATTATAAATAAAATAATAAAATATAAAATTAATATAAATATAATGCCAATCTTATACAGCAAAAATATGAGTTCTACCTTTTCAAATAACGGAAAAATAAATCATAATGCTATTTCATATAATTATGATGGTAGTGATTTGAATATAGAAACTGATAATAATGGAAATATAAATAATTATGAATTAAATAATAACGAATTAATGGACCTTCTTGCTATTAGGCCTTCAAGAGATACATTAAGTAATAGAATTAAAGGTTTAATGCCTGTCGCATCTGGGCCTAAAAAAAGAAAAAGAACAAGAAGAGGTAAAAAAAAATATAAGAAGATGACTAAACGTAGACGTTAATTTAAATGCGACATTGATTAAGATGTTTTTATTTTTTCTTCAATTTTTTAACTTCCTCAGCAAGACTATTCACAGAGGCAATAAGTTGACGACAGCACCTTGGAATCTTAGTTTTTTTTTCTTTGTCAAGACATTTAATGCCATCTGCTGCTTGTTGTAATAATTCTTGAATTTGACTTAATGTAAGATCCGGTTTAATCTCTCGTGTATGTTGTGGAACAACTGATATTGATGTGGGAACAACAGGCATAGTAGCCTGAGCAGTAGGAGATGGGCGTAACACAGTTTTGTTTTTAGGAGAAACAGCAGTTGATTCTGAAACAGTTTTACGTTTTGCGGCAGGAGCAGGCGCAGGAGCAGCATCAGCAGCAGTAGCTGCAGGAGGAGGAGCAGGAGCAGGAGCAGGAGCAGGCGCAGGAGCAGGAGTAGGAGCAGGCGCAGGAGCAGGAGCAGTCACCACATATGGGTCAACGATTTTACTCTTCCATCCTAAATATGTTGGTTTATCCTTGCCCCATGACGAACTGCGACCAGAATTTTTTTTGAATGTTAGTGCGGCTTTAATATCATCATCTGGAAACCATTCACAAGTTTCGCTCGTATAGCCTTTGTTATCAATTATTTCATTCTTAATATTGCGATTAATAATACATTCTGCACATTTAAATTGGCCAGATGGAAGTGGGGATTTAACCCTGTCATCTACTAAGAAACCATGATTTTTATCGCCCCATTTTCGCTTCCACAAACCAAGAATTTTCAAAGCTATTTTGTCACAGATACATTTCATCAGGGTGCTCGGTTCGGTACAATCAGGACTACTTTTATGACCATTAATACCAAAATCACCTAGAAGGGCTCTCTCTGATTCCTCTGGAATGTATATTGCGTTACGATAATTGATCGGGACTGGAACATTAAATCCAGTATTTCTATTGCCGAAGCGCGAGGGAAGTTTAATATTCGCAATTCCAAAGAAACCATCCTTTGTCTGTATAGCAGGTCGTTGAAGCGATACATCGTCTTCAATAGGAAGATCTTTTTTTTGTTTTTCTTTGATACAGTTGCTTACCAGAGTTGAACGATGCTCAAATGGATGCAACTTACCTCCATTAGCTTTGCTTTTACTAGTCCAGTTATCTGGCGTGATATCTTTGTTTTGGAGTTCAACAAAAGTATCATCGTCATCAATTACAAGTTTAAATATTTCATTATTCCAATTACAAAACACAACCTGACGGTTATCATCAACATAACATGGAATGTTGACACGTTCTTGATTGCTATCGCCATAAAGATCTATATCACTGCGTGAAAATGAAACGAAATCTTTATTATACCAATGGCCTTGTTCCAGATTGTAATTACGATAATACTGACTAGCGCTAAAATAGTTAGCAAGATCAGTCTTATTGAATGGACAAACATCATCATTATCCCAACGATAGGCGAATATCGTTCCAGATCTCTGACGATCTGCAATAAAACTATTAATAAACGTGCCTAATTCATCAAGCTCCATAAAAGGTCTTAGTAGATCTTGGATATGTTCATTTGTTATGGGTTCATCAGATGAACCCTGAATAAAAGGACCATGAATCGTTTTTGATGGTCCGTTTAGGATTTCATTTGTTATTGTATCACCATCTTTGCTTTCGACATCAAATCCCTTTTTAGAGTTCTCCATCATCTTGGTAACACGAAATTTTAGAAGCATAAGTTCACCTGTTTCTGACGATCGTGAAAATATACCCATTATAGTTGGTCGTCTTGACAAAATCGTTTTTAAACCACCGTTATTAAATTTACCAATCATGCCAAGTTTTTTCTGTTTGACCTTGCTCGAGTCTATAAACTTTAAAGGATCATCCATTCCACATCCATCATCCGCACAAATATAACTTACCCTCCTACGCACAGTTCCTTCATTAGCTTCTGCAGCTTCTGCAGCTTCTGTAATGTCTAGAGCAGTGTATACACGAGTTGCGCCTGCATCATAAGCATTATCACGTTCTTCATTGCATTGAGAGTCGAATTCAATATTAGTATGATTTTTAATCTTGTTGGCGAGTGAATCGCTTCCTGTTTGTGATGGCATGTTCTTATGTGAATGGATTTAACTTTTTAAGTTTTTCAATTTTGTTCAAAATTTAATTAAATAACTTATTCTATACCACCGCCCATCCAACCAGAAGAAAGAGTAGGTAATTTAAATGCGACATACGTATGATGTTTTTAAATTAAAAAAATATAAGAAGATGACTAAACGTAGACGTTAATTTAAAACCCGGAATTCGTATGATATTTTTTCAATTAGAGTAAGAAAAATCTACAGTTATTATATATGAAAACTAGGAAAAGATTTCCAAAAAGACGTCAGAAAAAGAGGAAGACGTTAGCAAGATCTAAAAAACATAGAAAAAATCGTCAGCGAACTAAGAATAAGAAAAGAAATGGGTATGGACGTGGAGCTATGTTCTCAATGATGGCAAACGATGACTATGATGAAGCATGGGATATGAATATACCTCCCCCGCCGCTGCCGCCCGCGCCGCCTGCCCCTCCTCCTCCTCCTCCTCTACCACCTATTGTTGATCCACCGATGCGGTTCTATTTTTATCGAGGGAAGAGCAGGAAGAGAAGATGAGTTAGATAATTTACATGAACATACGTATTTTCATATACAATAATTAAATATCTATTATTATTGTATATGAAAACCAGAAAAAGAGTTCCAAAAATACGTTATATAAAGAAGACGTCAGAAAGAGCTAGAAAATATAAAAAAAGTCGGCACCGGGCTAAGAATAAGAGAGGGCTTGCTGGAGCACCAGGTGCTGAACATGCGGCTCCTTTCCAACCTATTTTTCATGGTGATGATAGTGTAGGTCGGGACTCACTTCATAGACATGAGAAGGAGGATGCTCAGATACATATAGATTATTTAGAAGAGTTGTTGACTGGGCTGGAGAGACATGGGTTGGATGACAGAGAAGCCGGACGAAGAACAAAGGCCGCCTTAGAACGGCTCATATTAGAGCACAAAATGAAGCTCATTGGTGCTAATGCACCGGCTGCGGGAGGGCGTTATTAAGTATACCTTTCTATGTCTGCAAACGATCAGAAAAACACAAAAAAAGACGGTTTCGCCGCCATTTTTTTGTGTTTTTTACTTTTTACTGTTTTTGCGCTATTTTACAATTTACATGTCAGTGGCCCGGCTCTCGGCCCACATTGTGTCTTCGTCTTCATCCCAGTCGGCCCACCTTGTGGATGCTGTCGGCTTTGCGAAGTTGATCGTCGTCTGGGGCTTCGGTGCGGAAGTGTCTTTCCACGCATCGGAAGAGCTGAGGGAAGCGGCTTTGGCGGCCCAACCGCTAAGGACAGGCTTTGCGGCGTCTGCAGGAGTCGGGGCTGTCAGTTTCATCTTTGGGAGGGCCGCAAACTTGCTGTGGCGTCCGATGGGAATGTGTGTCTCAGCAGCGGCTTGCGCCTGGGCTTTGGAAGCCCGCTTCTTGCCACTGACTGTTGAAAAGCCATCGGCGTCGGTGGTGCTTAGCTTGGAATCCTTGAGGTCGTCGCGTCTTTTCTGCTTGTTTCCCGCCAGAACCTGGCAGTGCTTGATGGTGTGGCCCTTCTGCTTGCAGTAACCGCAGGTGAAGTTGGCGCAAGTAGGGCACTCTGGTCCTGGGCCCTTGCACTTGTCGCCGCCTGGAGTGTTGTTCTTGATACAGAGGTAGCATGAGTATGAGGTGAGTCCGCGTGGCATGTTTGTTTGATTGTGTTGACCATAATCTCAGGAAAAATCATTTCAATTTTCTGAAATAATTACCGAAAAGTCATTTATCTTGCAAATACACCATTAACTGATTATTTCAGAAAATTGAAATCGTTTTTTTCAAATCAGTAAATTCAATGACGCTTCTACTATCTGTTGCTCTGCCGGCACTTGCCGCTATCGAGACTTTCGGAACACTTAGCTTTGGCGAGAAATGGCTGGTTATTTGTCTGATTGCAATGATAGTTGAAGTCTGTTGGATGATGGGATGGCACACAGGAATTTTGAACTAAGATGAGAAACCAGTGATTTACTTACAAAATTGAAGTGATGACTGCAAAAATGATCATAAATTACCAGAAAAGGGTGACTTTTGGGTTATTTTTGTTATAAACCACTTTTTTTATTTTTAGAAAAAATTGAAAGCGTTTTTTCTTCTCTCCGCCAACCACACACATCAACAATCATGTCAATCGCCAATTTTGAGCATTATCTCCGCACAGCTGGACTTGAGGCCAAGCCTCATCAGCGGGAGGCGGTGGAGTGGGCGCTTGAAAGGGAGCTTGACCAATCGCCGCCGAATGGCGTGCGCGGCGGACTTTTGGCCGACGAAATGGGACTCGGAAAGACAATTGTCATGATGGGTATCA
>JAAHTH010002122.1_pt1 | contig 10558 bp, 10 predicted proteins | sample 6116091 | NCBI WGS metagenome assembly JAAHTH01 (sample SAMN13939990, study PRJNA603662) | sponge metagenome | isolation source: marine sponge | host: Mycale hentscheli | place: New Zealand | collected 2006
CAGGGCCAGGGTCAAGGTCAGGGTCAAGGCCAGGGACAGGGTCAAGGTCAACAACAAGGCCAAGGACAGAATCAAGGTCAAGGACAAGGTCAAGGCCAGCAAGGTCAACAAGGCCAACAAGGTCAGCAGGGACAGCAAGGTCAACAGGGTCAGCAATCTGGCCAGCAAGGTCAACAAGGCAATCAAGGCCAACAAGGTCAACAAGGCCAGCAACAAGATAATGGCCAAGGCCAACAACAACAAGGTGGCCAACAGGGCGCGCAACAAGGCGACCAACAACAACAAGAACAGAATGGCCAGAACAACAATGGCCAGAATCAGCAACAACAAGGCCAGACTCAGAATGGTCAGCAAGGCCAGCAAGGTCAGCAAAATGATCAACAGCAAGGCCAGCAGCTCGACAACCAGGATCAGAATGGGGACAATGACAACGATGGCGATGGGATCCCAGACGATCTCGACAACGATGATGACAACGATGGCATCCCAGACACCACGGATGACTCACCCCAAGATCATGACAACGATGGCGTTGATGATGCCGAAGATAACGACGATGATGGGGACGGTATCGATGATAGCGTCGAAGTAAGTGATGGTAACGACAACACCAACATCTATGACCACGACAACGACGGTATCGAGGATCGGTTTGATCTTGACATCGACAACGATGGAATTGACAACTACAAGGATCTTTATGACAATGGATCTTCGGCTATGCGTGATCATGATAACGATGGTATGGACGACGGTGTAGATACTGATGATGACAACGACAACATTCTGGATGTTGATGAAATCGGAGGCGCCTGGTCTTCCTACCGTTATGATCACGATAACGATAACATCTGGGACGCTACCGATCTCGATGACGATAATGATGGTCTTTCTGACTGGTTTGAAAACAACGACGGCAATGACATGACTGGTCAATTCGATTCTGACAACGATGGTTTGGACAATTATCTCGACTCCGACGATGACGGTGACGGCATCCTTGATGAGCTTGAGAGTGGTTTCTAAATTAACGCTGATGATAGCGGTTAAGTAGGAGAATCCGACCGGTGCGGATTATGCCAATTACATCCCCCGCCGCCCGACCCCAAGAGCCCAAACGATCCTACGATCGCACCTGGGCAGATATGGAAAAAATGCTTGATGAAGCAGAACGTGTTCAGCAAGGCTGGATAGACACCTTCCACGGTGCCAAGGCACTCAACGATCGCGACACCATGCGCGAAGCCGCTCGCAACAAAAAAGCCCTTGAGGGGGTCATTAAGACTCTCAAATGGGTTCTTGGAGAGGAGGGTATCCAGCATCCCCTCCACTGAGTCCGATTGGGTATCCGTTGGTGGTCCCTGCCGCCGGCAGTGTGATGTCGATTCCGAGACCCTCGTCTGCCGCTCCTGTGGACTCTCATACCGCCGTAGCAATTAGGTAGTCGATTCAACCATTACAGCCCATGGGCAGTCGTGCATGGGGGGCAGAACGTCGCTTCCCCTCAGATTTGAATACGGAACGTGTCTATGATCGTAGTGGCGAGTCGGAAGCACTTTTGCCACAGACCATCTACGATAAGGCCACGGAACTTGGTTGGGATGAGATTTGGCAATTGACTTATTGCCAATGGTGTGCTGGCTACGCTCATGACTCCGATCCTTGGATGGTGAAGGAATACTGGGGTGATCCTGAACTTGATGATGCTCGCCAAGTCTGGGGACCATCACCCCGATCGATATTTTCTATCGTCGATAAAGATGAAGCGGCCTGGGTGGTAGATAATGATTATCAACATCCAGTTATTGGCCTTCACGAAACGCGTCTGATTGGTTGGTGGTCGTATGCCTTCGGTAAATCCGATAATTTTGAGAAGATCAATCTCCCACGGCCATGGGAGTTTGGTAGAGAAGGTGTCTTAATCGGCAACGATAAGAATGCTGATCAATCAGAGATGATTCGTGTTGATTCATTCTGGCGCAGCCGTCCAGAGGTTCAAATCATGTTGAGACTCATGCAGAACGTTATCCAGATCCCGTTCCTCACGAGGGGAGCGTTCGCCCAGTTCCGGGATGCCATGTATGCCGATGAGGACAATTCCGCTGAAACGGATCGTTTCGCCGACGCCGTGACTCAAATCCAATACGACGGTCCACTCTACCAATTCTGGAAGAAGATAATTATCGATGACGACTACACTTGGCCAGACGATCTGGAATCATCTTTCGCCATCGCATACACCGAGCATGTCTTGGAGATGAATCGCGTCCTATCGGAGGCATATCGCGAGGTCTTCAACGACGATATGCCCATCTCACCCTCCTCACCCCTCCAACCACAGGAGTTCATTGATAATCCACTTGATAAGGAAAACAATGTTGTCCTCAACAGGAGGGACTATCCAATTACTGGCGCTATCATAAATGTCGTTTTCGACATCCTGCAGCCTCTCGTTGAAGGAGTAGGAACTCTTGAATTGGATACCAACGGTGATGCCGTCTTGCGTAACAGATCCTGAGGATGACTCAAGTAGCAGTTCGCACCATTACCACACATGGCGATCCGCAGGCAGGGATTCGAATGGCAGGTCCGCGATCTCGGCCAGCTACCGATCAAGCGTCTGGAGGAACTTTCTAACAGCCCGCAGTCCATCTTCATCTCTGGAATTGGCAATGCAACCATCACCAAGCGTAATTGCACCGCCAATGACGAGTTCTTAGTTCTGCAATATACCGGATCAAGTCCGGGTATCTGGCCTAATTCCGGTAACAATTGGCAACCGCGCGGCTACATCAATTTCGTCGTTGAGACTACTGCCTACTTTGTCAACCCAGATGGCCTCCCTGCGGAAGGAATGCCTGGTTCGGCACTCCCATACCCCATCACTACCGCATATTCACCCATCATTACTGACTACATCCCGATCGAAATCCCTCCTGATACCAATTGGGACATTACCTATTTTTTGGGCAATTCTTTGGTGGAGCCAATTGAGACGTTTCCAGTTCCCATAATCTACTCATTCAACACCAATGGTGTAGAGGCTGCGCCGATCCTCACTTATGCCAGCGGAGATCAAGAGTTTACATTAGGATCATTCGGAAGTATCGTTCCGGTCATATCGGGAGGGGATCCAGATACCGTTATCATCTCACCAGCACTCCCCGCCGGCCTCACCATTCAAAATGCTGATGGGGCAATTGAAGGAACACCAACTGTAACTGATTCTGTGCAAACATACACAGTTACGGCCAGCAATGGGGCAGGCAGCACAAACACTTCCGTAAATGTTGGAGTGGTGGGTAATCCCCCCGTCTACACATATTTGGGTTCACCATACGTCCTCACCAAAGATGTGAGCACGATTAACGCAGTGCCGACCAAACAGGGTGGTCCTGATGCTACCTCTTTCCAAATTATCAGCGGTGGTGTATTGCCGGATGCACTAACTTTTGACACCACCACAGGATTGATTAGTGGATCTGTCTTTGAGACATGGCCAAATACCTTCTATGGTGTCCTTGTAGAGGGACCACTTGGCAATGGTTCAACCAATTTCAGAATTGAAGTAGTAGGCAACCTCCCAGTCACATCGTATCCATCCCCTCAGACCCTACTAACAGATCAAGTTGTTAGCATCAGCCCCACCAATACAGGAGGTCCTGTTTCATCCTATATTGTTTGGAATGGAGCACTTCCTGCCGGATTATCTTTGAATGGCACTACTGGGGTCATCTCAGGAGTCCCAAGCGCCCTATATTCAACAGCAACCGTCCAAATTAGGGCAAGCAATGGTGATGGAAATGATTTCGCCAACATCTCTTTCACCGTCAATGCAGGAGTTCCCAATTTCAATTACGATCCCATTGATGCAACAGAGAACGTAGCCCTCTCAGCACCCCAAGGTGTCCCAACTACCAGTTTTAGCCCAATTACCTCATACAGCCTAACATTTGGAACCCCGCCTTCGGGAATCTCTATTGACACCGCCACAGGAGTCATATCCGGAACTCCTCCCTTTGGCTCTGCAGCACCCTATGATTTTCAAATTACGGCTACTGGTCCAGGTGGCACCTCACCAGCAGTTCCGGTATCGATCACCGTCAACCCAGGAGTTCCCAACATCTCATACCCCACCCCCGATACTGTTACTGAGGGATTCATTTACTTCTCAGCCCCCATCAGTTCGGGTGGGGCGCCCGACAACTACACCATCACATCGGGTGTCCTACCAGACGGCATGAGTCTTGCAGCAGATACCGGTTTTATCACAGGACCCACACTTGATTTAGTCGGCACGGTTCGCAATTTCAAGATTACGGGTAGCAACGCATCCGGATCGTCCGAGGCTACAGTTCAAATAACTACGGTGGCACCCTGAGGTTTTGTTATGGGTTTGGCATTTGATTTGGACGCCCTGGATCTCCCAGGTTTGGATTGGGCAGAGATATTCTCGCTCGCCGCTTCCGGAGTTCGAGCACCCAGTTACGGAGGATATTCTGGTCGCTGGAAGGACATATTCATCGATCTGGACAATTTTGACATTACCATTAGGGATGTCAAGCAAATTAACGGCATGATTGCCATCTGCGGAACCTACCGAGGCAGATCGTTGAGAGATCCTTGGGGAACCGGAGCATTGCTGAACTCATTATTTACTGATGGATTTATCGCATTCCAACGCGGATTCTCGTGGACATTTGGACTTGGTTCCAATGCCTCCGATTTTAATTATCGCCCATTCAAGGCATCCCAAGTATCAGATCCAATTTCTTGGCTTGTCATTCCCATGAGGATGCCGTTTGAGGTTAATCCAGGAACTGCAATCAATGACCCCAGCGTCGGACTTTACAGTTTAGATGCTCTCAAGTCTATTGAGCCATTCACGGGAACTAGTGGTCCGCAAGCCACTCTTGCAGAACCGGTAGTGCAAATAGCCACCTGTGGATTTTCGGCAACCGATGATCCGGGTTCGCAAGGTCTACCAATTGGCCAAGACTATGTTGGCAACATGTATATCATCCCGGTTATCGTCGGTAGGCTACCACTTGATGATGGCTACTGGATTGCGATTTCACAGGCAAAAGAATACTCGGCACAGTTGTCATGGAAGTGTAATGGAGATCTTAGTGATGGCGGTGTCTACAACACACCAGATGAGGCTCGTTTTGGTATAGAGTCGAATACCCTTAATGATCCTACCAATCGTTTGGATCTCGATCGTTTAGCCTCCGATAGCACCTACAATGTGTTCAACCAACAATATGGAACTGAGTATCCCGACAATGTCCTTTCCGGTCGCAAACGTTATCCTCGTCGATTTTTGAGTTTGGCCACCACCAGCATAACATTGCCAGGAGGTGAACCATTTGATTTAGATGCGTTTGGACCAATCCTAATCGGCGGAGATCACACCTACGCACCAGGAGGAACTGTCACAGGAACGTTTCCATTGGTGGCATACAATTATTGGGCAAACAATACGGATCGGGCTTTTGGAGAAACTATGCCCCTCCTAACTTGCTTTACCGATGAGAACACCCAACTTGAGGGAGGCGTTGGTGGCCCCAGCTCATACACACTCGATGGAGCTTACTTCCGTTATGTCATCCCCAGCAACGACTTTTTGACAGGAGCGCCAGAACCCAATACGCCTTTTGAACCCACACTATTGCTGGCAGAGAACGTTACCCACGGCGCTAACAAATCTGCCGAGATCTACATCATCTCTGGCGTTGCTAAAGCATCCGCTATGACCATAGCAGATGGACAATTACCCGGTATCGGTCCAGATCCTCTTTACCCTGGAACTCCAGTAGTGGGTGCTACCTGCATCACGCCCTATGCCGTTTCTGGAGGTGCCTGGGAGACTTCTACTGGCATCACCCTCCCTCAAAGGTGGACTGGTTATGCCAATCAGATGAGGACATTCACAACAGACGAGGAGTTTGCATCCCGTAATGATGACAATACCGGTCCAGTTCAATTTGAGACTGTGCCAGATGAAAATGGCACATTAGTGGGTGTCATCGACAATTATCCCCGTTTTGGTTTTAGAGAAGGGTCACAACAATACGTTGCACCAGGAAACCCCAGCAATCAGGTCTTATTGCTAATGGGAGTTACCATATCTGGAGCTACCTACACCCCCCACCTTCTTGCTTTTGATAATGGAACCGTTAGCACCAAACCTACCGATCCGATCGAACCGATTGCCACAGCGCCACCCTATGAGATGGTAAATACGGGCTATGTTAGGGATTATGGAATTACGGTTCGGAACCAAATCCTCAAATCGTCAAGCAATTCGTATCCAGTTTCGGCATCATGGGATAATGATAGGGATCAGTGGTTAATCGTCTACAATCGTGATTCTCCTAGTTCCTATGCCTTGATCTCCGCCCGATCGGATTTTACCCAATTTATTGACCAAAGTCCTAATGTCAAAATCTTTACTGGCGTGATGGGTAACGAAGAAACTGGTCTTGCAGTTTATGAAATCCCGACCGATTCCAACTACCGATTATTCCCGGCTGGCATCTACACGGCACGCCTAATGACTAACGAACTTGATGGTATCGTTATTGGAGGGGAGTTTGAAGATTTAGCAAATCCCCTAAAAATGTCAGCCATCAAACCAATTCAGACCAATCCCCTTTTTCCACCGACATACAGCAATTTTACTGCCGTCCGTGGCACTACTGGACGAACCGCCAGGGTTTGGGTAGATTACGTGTTATACGATGGTGTGGATGCTTTGGTCGCTACTAAGCTCAGTGAATTGGGTCTTCGCGTCACCCCCGAGAACGTTGAATGGTTTAAGAGTCGTATTTTGCGATCCGCTGGTGTTGACGAATTGGACGTCAAGACAGAGGAGATTGAACAGTGGATGGAGGCACAGCGGAAAGAATACACCGATATGCTCCGAACCAAGGAACGTGCTGGACGACTTAGGAAGCGCAAGCGTCAGGTTTCAGCATACCGTGAGGGTGCAGAGGGTGCTCTGGCTGAGGCCAACAAATCGTCTGTTGACACCCGCGCCCTTGATCCAGAGGATATGGACGATCTGCTCAAAGACATCGGCATGCCCGATGATGGCTACAGTTCGGATCGCAAGCGGTCGTGAGCATTTAGGTAGTCGTCCGGATCACCTAAACCCATGAGCACCGCTATCGTCATTGATGATTCTATTTCAACAAACTACAACCCCCACGATTACAAAGATGACTCCGGATACACTCTCCGTGCCGAGATCGCCATCGCTGAGGCATACCTCCGTCGACACCCCGATGCCGAGATCATCGGTTTGAATGCAGGACTCGTAGATGATTTTGACGACCTCACTCCCATGGGGCCAACGCCGCAAAAAGAGTTTATCCAGGCCCTTCAAGACTATGATAGAGTTGTCCTCATACTGGATAGCCCATTGGAGTTCAACGGCAATAAAAAACCAAATGAGATAGATATTCTCCGTAAAAATATCGCCATCATGGATGTCAGCAAGGTCAACAAAATTATCAACAGCAACGGTGGCGCAGAACTCCAAATCATTCTGGTCGGTGAGGTTGAGCAACTTGCGTCCAGATTTGGCCCAAACATGGTAATGTCGGGGTTCTACGCAGATCGTTTCATGTTATTGGCGCCACACGTCACCATGATCGTTGATCCCCGAACCATCCTGGACTTCGGTTTCTGATCAACCAATTCCAGAATCTGGAAAAAACGTGATGCAGAATCTACATCGATTTAGGTAGTCGTGAAACTAAATCTGACTTAATGGACTACATAGAGACCATAGATCTTCCCTGCGTGGCGGAGATCCAAACCATGGGAACCTGCCTGGTGCCACCCAACGTGGCCATCGATCGAATCATCATCGAACCACGTGATAATCCCCACCTCGGACACTATCGTCTTATCATGACTATCGACGGTTCTCTGTTATATTCCGATGAAACACCTCGTGGTAGATACTCCATAGATGTTGACGATGTCCAGAGTCGTGGCGAATCCCGCAACATTATCGCAGTCGTAGTTCCCCACGACATCCCTTCTGCTGTCAGAGCCTACCTCCAGAACGAGAGCATCCAGATCACCATCATCGGACGTCACGAGGGTAAATCTTCAGAAGAGGGTGAGATTGCTATCGTGGTTGTTGATACTGATTGCCTCACAGATCCCGAATCGTGCGCTTTTGATGTTGGTTTCGTTTCTGAGTGGACTTAGGGTTGTCTCAAGTAGGTGCTACCCCCAATAGCTCCTCATGACGCGCATGCTTTTGTTCACCGGCAAGGGTGGAGTCGGCAAGTCCACCACCAGCGCCTCCACGGCTGTTCACCACGCTTCGGAAGGTCTTCGAACCATTCTGGTTTCTACCGATCCGGCACACTCTACCGAAGACGTAGTCGACGTGCCAGTCGGCATGGGCGCCTCCGTAAAATTGGCTGACAACCTCTGGGCACAGAACTTAGACACCACTACCGAGGCCAGAGTTTTCATTGATCGCCTCAATGGTTACCTCAACGACGGCATGGGATCAGCCATCAAGGATTTCGATCCCGAGATGCTAACTGAAACCGCTAGCTTTCCAGGTATGGACGAGTATTTCGCCTTAGAGAAGATTCTGGGTCTTCTGGAAGGCACAGAAGTTTGTCCTGATGATGGAGAGCCATACGACATCATTGTTTTCGACACCGCCCCGACCGGGCACACACTTCGTGCTTTAGCGACACCAGAACACCTCAAACGATTCATTCTACGTTTAATGCGTATGCGTAAGTTCATTTCTAACCTAAAGGGCGCCTTTTTGTTCAAGAAAAAAGAGGATCCAGTTCAACAAGCCTTGGATGACATCATCGCCAGATCAGATCGTTTCATGGCGCATCTCCGCAAAACCGATCGCGTGGGTGTGTATCTGGTATCAATTCCTACCGAGGCTGGTTTTTCTGAATGTGCTCGCACCGTTAATTGGTTAGGATCTGCTATCAATATCCCCGTAGCGGGTCTGGTAGTCAACCAGATCGTTCCAGACGTTGGTGCCGAACACTGGGCACAGGTTGACAATCCTGCCGTTGCTCTGCTGAAAGCTGAGTTTGATATGCAACAACCTTACCTCGACAGATACCAATCCCTCTGCAGCGATACCAGCACCCACCTTGTTGGTATTCACCGTATGCCCTTCGAGCCCAAAGGTTTGGATCGTCTTAGTTCCTTAAGCCGCCGTATTTGGCATCCAGATACCGGACTCAGAGCCCCGCCCGGACAGGAATCATGAAGTAGACGGCCACCGTAGTCCACACCATGCCCGGCTTGGTAGCTACTCGTCGCTACATTTTCGGGGAGGAATATGAGTTCCTGCAAGAGTCCCAATACCGTGAAAATATGATCCCATTGATCGTCAAGAACGAGGACGATGCCTTGGCCTACTTCAATCGCGTGTGCAAAGGGATAGGTTGGCGCGAAGAAGACTACGATGAATATGAGTCATGGTTTGAGGATCTTACTGGCAACCCGCCCGATAAGAATCAAGAGGCCGACATGCGTATGCTGGCAGGAGAGATTGAACCCACCGAACCTGAGATCATCCGATTGCTCGGCATACTCGACGATTACGATGTTGCGGAGATTGGAGCCTATGAACTACTCCAAAACGTCCTTGAAGAAGCCAATGAAGCATTCTTTAATATCCAAGGGACCTCCGAATACTCCAAAATGGTCCTGCAGATATGGACGAGACAGGAGTTGAAGGAACAGGTTGGCTTATTCGGAGATCCGCTCCAAGCACTCATCAATTTACGGAGGACAAATTGATGGGAGACAACATGTTACCCCCCGCCATCTGGGAAGGGGTCTATGGTGATTACGAGGGATTCCATCACATCGTTAAACCAATGCTGGAAGATCTCAATAAGCATGGCATCGATTTTGAGACTTGGGCTCACCAATGCTTGAACCAGGACGATCTTGAGGATGCCGTTGACAATCTGAACAAGCATCGAGCTGGTTTTCTTTCACCTCTCATGCCCTACAATAGCACCGCCGAGCTCATGAGTTTTCTTGAGATGGCCGCTGCCGACGAACCCATGACCCAGGCGCAGGCATGGGTGGCATTGAGCGCCATCCCATACCTAACCAACGAGGACTACATGGCATGGGAGGTCATGTCATGGATGTTGGACTCCTGTCCGGGTATCGCCTGGCAAACGTTTAGTCCGGATGATAAGGAGATGACCAGCCTCGTTATCTGGTCAGTAGAGGATCTTCGCGAACGATATGGGTTCATCAGCACCGATCCGCTCCAGGCACTTATCAATTTACGGAGAAATAACCGTGTTTGAACGTCGTGTTGAGATACCCCACCAGAGTAGTCTCTACGATATGTTATTCTCTATTGGCCACACACTCCAGGACGAGTTCATGCTCGATGATGAGGATCTGATCAGAATAATAGATTCCTCCACGGATGAGTTCATGCAGGACATTCGTGATAGTCGCGGTGGTTGGGACGATATGAAGGACTGGATGGATCAGAGATGGCCTGATGGTTGGTCTGACGATC
>JAAHTH010003547.1_pt1 | contig 10558 bp, 16 predicted proteins | sample 6116091 | NCBI WGS metagenome assembly JAAHTH01 (sample SAMN13939990, study PRJNA603662) | sponge metagenome | isolation source: marine sponge | host: Mycale hentscheli | place: New Zealand | collected 2006
AGATAAAACAGTTGTAAAATATTCTGATGGGTCGTCTATTGTTGTATAAGCCATTTTATCCGTACTCCGCTAGGTTTTTCGTGCATAGTGCATAGTACCCACTAGGTACTGCGTATTCAAAGTTACCATATCCGTTTGCGTCTGCGTTACCACTTGATATAGCAAATGCAGGATTACCAAAATTCCATTGTCCTTCTAAACTATGTTTATAACCAGAGCCTATACAATGTAAATCTCCTGCATCTATTGAATAAGCGGCTCCTGTTCCGCTAGAACCACTTGTTGGGTCTCCAGAATCAACATAAGTTCCATTTACTGAAAAATATAATTTACCATTATCTAAATCCATGGCTATTCCTATAATATCATTAGCTGACCACGCACTTCCATAAGATGTGTTACTTGTTCCATTATTTCCTGTTTTGCCATTCATAAAAAATTGATAACCTTTGGCATTTTGATAAGTGTCTGCTCTCCAATTAGCTTCTCCATCTGTTAAATTTTGAACAGAAATTCCTGATGTATTTGATGATACTTCTGTTGCTTTAAATTCTGCATACCATTTACCATTTGCAGGTATTATAGTAGACCAAGCACCAGAATCAGTTGTGCCATGGTCAACTTGTGTATTGCCTTCAGTTAATGTCGGAGCAACTCTTGCATTTAGCCCTGCCCAAACAGCATTAATAACAGCAAAATTATTTGTAGGTGTATCTGTTGTAATGTCTGTTGCGGCTAGGTTAGTCACTGCAAAGTGATTATCATTACCACTTGTATCTGCACCTATACCACTTGAGTTTTGACTTGTGCCTGTTTGTTTAAATTTCATGTAAAAACCATTAGTTCCAAAAGTTAAATTATCTTTTGCATCTTTTGGAATCCAAACTCCGTTATCATCTGTTTTGCCAAAACTAGATGGAGTTAACGCTGTACCATCAATAAAATACATTTCTGATAAGTAACCATTAAAATGTGTGTTATCTCTAGGGTCTTCACCTATAGTATGAGGAAAACTTGAATTTGATATTCTCATATCAGAATTTCGTGAGGGATATCCAGAATCTGAAAAACTTGTTTCTTCTTCTCCATTAACATAAATTCTTACTCTATTTGCTTCAGTTGCTTGGTCAGTATCAATTACAGCCATAAGATGATACCAAGCGGAGGGGTCACGAAATTTTCTATTTGTCGTGAGAGTTGTATTGCTGTTTCCAGTAGTTCCAATTTGTATAGAAAGTTCATCATCATTAAAAAAAGCAAATTTAAAACAGTTAGAACCTGCACTAGAAATTTTATTACTAAAAATAGTGTGTTCAGTACCAAATAATGCTCTTTTTACCCAAACAGAAACAGTTGCTGTTCTTTCATTTCCTGTTGATGATATAGACCTACTTAAAAAAGGGCTATCACCATGATTAACTCTAAGTGAATTATCTATCTCATAACCTGTAGGCTTACCATCACCGCCTATTACTGGAAATACCATGTTACGCCTTTACTGGAAATTCGCCTAGTGGTCTCGTTATGCTTCCATCTTCTTGTTCTGTATAAGTAAACAAAGCGGCTAACGCATCAACATCACTAGCATTATCTATTTGTGTTTGCATAGAGTTACATTTAGTTCTCACACTTGCTCTCCAAGTCTTCCAACCACTATCCATTGTTCCCCCTGTTTCTGTCGCTCTTACTACCATCCAATCACTAGGTGCAAGTAACCCTGCACATTGATTGTCTATATATTTTTTCTTAATTGTTTTTAAACCTTCTGTAGCTACATCTCCTACATCTTCACCTTCTGGTATTTTACCATCCGTTTTATCTTGAGATGTCCATAGAGTATCGGCTATCTTTTTAGCTGTAGCTGTGCCATAGGTTCCTGTAACTTTACCACTACCAAATGCATAAGTAATATTAGTATTAATATACCACGCTTCATCTTTTTTATTGGTGTTATCTATCTCTACTGTATAGATACCTATGGCGTTTCTCTCTGCTTCTGTCCATAAACTATAAATAGATGCAGGGTATTGATTGCCATCAATTGTAATACCTTTATTGCCCTTTGGCATTTGAACGATATTACCATCTTGTACTAATGCAAACATATTACTCCTATGATAATGTTAAGTTTTGGTTTCTACCAACTTCTAGCCATTTACTTCCATTATATTTAAATATAAATAAATCACCTTTAGCGGCTGTTGTTGTTAATGTTGGTGCTGTGTCATCTTTAAATTCGTATACAGCGTTCCATGTTAGTGTTCTTGAACCTGTGCCATCTTGTATAACTGTTAGAGCAACAAACTGTCCTGCCGCAGGAGAAGTACCACTGGGAGCCGCTATTGTTCTATTAGCACCTAAAGTTACTTTTGCTACAGGCGATGCAATAACATCCCATGCTATTGTTGCTTGATCTGTTAATGTATCTTCTGTACATAATACTGCACCGGATATTGTTGTTAAGTTATTAGCATTTGCTGATAAAACTTTTGATGCCGCACTTGTACCTAGTGTAGCTAAATCATTAAAATTTAATTCTGCTGTAGTTGCTGTGACACCATCCATAATATTAAGTTCTGCCGCCGTTGAAGATACAAGTGTACCGCCAAGTTTTAATCCGTTAGATGTATCATGTGAGGCAATATTAAAATCAATAGAGCCATCTGCTATCGTAACATTTTGACTTTCATCTATCGATATAGCAGGGCTTGAGCCTACTGTACTACCATGACCAATAATTAAATCATCTGCTGAATCATCTAGTCCAATATAAAAATCTTGTGCATTACCATCAAATACTAATGCCGCATCTTCTGCTCCTGCATCACCAATGGTAAATGTTGGAGTAGTACCTATTAGAGAAACGTCTCCACTGATACCACCATCTTTGATTAATAGACCATCAATGGTAACACCAGAGCCAGATGTTTTCTCTGATACTGTATCTACTTTTATTTCACTTGCCATTTATATCTCCTTAACTTGTTGGTTGTGTCCATACTGAATGGGTTAATTTTTTATTACTATCTCTTGCTAAAAGTAAATCATAGGCATCTTCATCTGTGTGATTAGCAGGCAAGTCTCTTAGTGTTTGCCTCCAAGTCTTGATGTAGTCTGGCATGGTGACATCTGAAGCAGACATCCAATCTGTTTTTTCTAACTCCCATTGTCTAATTTGTTTTATCTCAGCAAGTTTCTTTTCTGCTGATGTTGGATTAGCCAATCTGTCAGCATCTATTTGAGTTGTTTCCTCTGCTGTTGCATCTCTTAAACCATTTACATTATCATATATTTTATAAACCATATTATTCCGTTATCCCATAACAAGTCATGTGTACTTTTCTAATATCACCACCACAAAATATTCTTATTCCCGTAACAGCAACATCAGCTGTTGTGTCTTGAAGTACCCCAGACATATGAATAGAATTGTTTTTTTCATTGTGGTCATTAAATCCACCAGACCCACTAAAACGAAAAGCATTACCAGAACTATCTGTTCTATCTATTGTAATAAAAAGAGTAGCAGAAAAACCTCCGCCTTCTTGAACATTTGTAACAGCATTACCTATTCTAAAAAAACTTTGACTTGCACCAGTACTACTGCCGGCTGTACCATCTTCATTAAAATATCTAGCGGCATAATTAAAAATACTTGAATCTACTTGTGTGTTAGTGCCTGTCATAGGTCTAAATCTAACATCATCTCCATCATTTTCTGGCAAATATCTTCTTATAACAAAATAATAACTGTCGTATGTAGTATTGAAACAATTTTGTAATTCAACACCAGCAGCACCAGTACCACTTTCAAAATCTACTGCGGCTGTTTTAACTAAAGTACCACCACCAATATAAGTTTTTAAATCTGTTACGGCCGCTTGAACCATAGTACCATTATCATTTAATACAACTCTGTCTGCATCGGCTATTGTTGTTGAAGTAGCACTGGTATTGCCGTCTACTATATTTAGTTCTGCGGCTGTGCTAGTAACTCCGTCTAGAATATTAAGTTCAGCAGTAGTGGATGTAACCCCATCTAAAATATTTAACTCTGCGGCTGTTGATGATATAGCTGTACTTCCGAAAGTTAATCCTCCATCTGGTACAACAATGCTACTTCCAGATTGTGCTGTGAATGTATTAGCTGTAAACTGAAAATCATCTGCTCCTGCAATTCTTACATCTATTTGGTCATCTGTATCAGCAGTAATAGAGGTATCTGCATCAGCATCTAAAATTAATTCTTGTCCGTTTAAATCTACTTTTGTGCCTGCAACAACTGCACTACTACCTAATTCTAATACATCAGTATTAGATGTAACAGTACCGGCTTTTATTTGTGCATAATGAGAATCATCAGCATCAAATAACTTTACGCCACCTGTTGAATTTACTCTTATCTCTGCCATGTGTTACTCCTTTGGATTGTCACTACGAACTTTATCACAGTGGTCTTTGTATGTCGTTGTACCATTTTTTTGGTCTTTATAAATCATTTCAAATTGTTGTTGCCAACTTAAATATTCGGTTTGTCTTTTGGCATCTGCTTTAGCATTGTTTTCTAAAACTGTTGCTTGAGAAGATAATGCGTTTAATTGTTCGTCTGTAGGTTTTGCTTTTTCAGATGTTATATTCCACTCTTTAATATAAACTACACCATCACCATCATCTTGAAGTTTTACTTCTGTTTGAAAGTTTGGTGTTCTACCTAAGTATGCTATTATTTTTTTATCTATCATATTGCTTTTATCCTAAATCCACCTATTGTTGAATTGCGATAATTGTTTAAAACAGCAGTTATATTTCCGCCTGTATTTTGATACACTACAGCATGTATTACACTACCAACTGCTAATTTTACGAGACCATCACAAAAAAGCCAAGAGTCAGTTATATTACCATACAGAACATGATTATTAATATTATCACTATCGTCAAGTCTTAATTGTATTTGCACTTGTTCCCCATCACCCCAAGAACTAGCATTGTTAAAATAAATACCCGCTCTTAAATACCACAATCCAGCACCACCAGATTGTACTGTATATTTATATGTAGAAGTATTAAAACCAGAAGCAGAGTCCATACTATCTATTAAAGTATTAAATTGAACAGTAGTATTTGTAGTATTTGAAATTGTTTGATTTGAACTTCCTCTAGCTAAAAAATAAGGTTCGTTAGTTTCTCCACCCATGTATGTTTTAAGAGTTTCAACAGTTGTCTGTCGCATCGTGCCGGCATCATTAATTAAAACACCATCACCATCGGCTATTGCTGTCGTTCCTCTAGCAGTGCCACCATCAATAAGATTTATTTCTGCGGCTGTCGCTGTAACACCATCCATAATGTTAAGTTCTGCGGTTGTACTAGTTACACCATCAAGAATATTTAACTCTGCGGCTGTACTGGTAACTGCTGTGCCACCTATAGCAAGTTTACTTGCAGGTATATTAAAGGTCGCATTATCTTCTACTGTTGCAACAACTGTGCCATCGTATTGTTTGAAGACAATATCTTTTGTATCTACTTGAGGTTGTAATACGACATCTGAAGAACTATTAGTTACTTTTAAAAGATTAGTTCCACCATCTGCAAATACTAAATCTCCACCATCAGCATCTAATACAATATCACCCGGTACATCTAGTGTTAAATCACCAGAGTCTACCTTTATCTTTTTATTTACACCATCTAGTTCTATATTTGCCATTACACTACCACCAAATTACCTTCAACTGTTATAGTTGCGTTTATTGTTATTGGACCAGCCACAACAGAATTCTTTACTATTTGATCTTTATCAATAGTAGAATCATATTCTGGAAAAGACTCTCCACCCGGAGTATCTCCTATATAAATTGGTCCGCCTACTTCTGTCGTCATGTTATCTCCTATGTACTTATTGCGTCAACTACACTAATCCACGCATCAATGCCGTTAGCTGTTCCACATAAACCTTTGACTACATCACCCGATTGAAGCACTAGTTTAGATCCGCCTTGGATCAATTCTACACTACTTCCCGGAGGTATGCTTAAAGTCTTTACAATATAGCGATCTGTTGAACCGCCCTCTGTAATATAAACATCCACTGTTACAGCCGCAGTTAATATGTTAGCTAATCTTAATCCAACAACTGCATCATCTGAATTAGATGTGTAAATTGTTGTAGCTGAGTTTGTTACTCTTGCTCCGTTGGATTCAAAATCTTGTGCCATATTATCTCCTATACACCGTTATACACTATAAGGCAATTGCCATTGCCGTAGCGAAACCTTTACTTGCAAAGCTCGCGTTTGAATTTATGTAAGTAGTCAAGTCTGTTACTGCTACTTGTACCATTGTTCCGTTATCATTAACTACTAATCTATCAGCATCTGCTAATGTTGTGGATGTAGCACTTGTGTTTCCATCCACGATATTTAACTCTGCCGCAGTAGATGTTACTCCGTCTAAAATGTTTAACTCGGCTGCTGTTGAAGTTACACCGTCTAAGATGTTTAGTTCCGCTGCTGTTGACGTTACTCCGTCTAAAATGTTTAACTCCGCAGTTGTTGACGTCACACCATCTAATAAATTTAATTCAGTAGCTGTTGAAGTTACTGCTACATCTTCATTTATTTTTGGTGAAGTTAATGTTTTATTTGTTAGTGTATCTGTTGATACAAGAGATACTAATGTAGAATTAGCACCTGCGGGTAGTAACATAGTATTAGTAACACTTGCACTGTGTGGTTGAGATGCAAGAGTTTGTCCATGTGAATTACTTTCACAATTAAATACTACTCTACCAGAATTTGTATTACCTCTTACAACAACTGTTCCAGTTCCATTAGGAGCTAAATCAATAGTCGCATTTGATGTAGTAACAATATCCGCTCCATTCATATCTAAGTTACCACCTAGTTGTGGAGAAGTATCTTCTAAAACATTTGATATTGCACTAGATGTTGCGAGTCCAGACACTAATGTGCTTCTTGCTATTTTTTTTAATCCACCACCAGAAGTATCTACTGCCATTAATACATCGTCAGAAGCAACTGATGAAATTTCAGATAAGCCTCCTACGGCTATAGAATTAAAGTTTGTACCATCTGCTACTAGTATATTACCAGCAGTATTAGTAGCCATAGTAATATCATCACCAGATACTGTTAGATCTCCAGTAACTGTTAAGTTACGACCTATAGTTGCATCGTTATTAGCGTCTTCAAATATTAATTTACTTGCTGGAATTGTACAGAAAACATCTTTTGTACCTGCTGCAAAATCAACAGCACTATCACTATTAGAAGAAGATATTACTGTTGTACGTGTTAAATCGGAACTATCACCATCTAGTGTTCCAAGACCAACTTCAAACTCGTTTGCTGTTTGATGAACAATAGCATAATACGTTGTATTACTATTGCCTACACCAGCAGCAAAAGTTTCAAAACCGGTTACTGCACCAGCAAGAGAAACAGCCCCTGTTCCTGTGGTTGTTGTAGTTTCTTTTACACGATCATTGATGACTAAGGCCATTTAATCTCCTAGGCTAATCTTAATATTGCGTCACTCGCATCTGCTGTTGGGAACTGAATAGTAAATGTTCCACTAGTAGATGTTTTGTCTCCACCAAAATCTAATACAGCTACAGCCTTGTTTGAGTCTGAACTGTTAAAGATTAATGCGCCTCTTGCAGTGATAGTTGCTGATGTAAAAGATATATCAGCGAAATCACAAAGTGCAGTAGTACCACTTGTGGTTGGAGTTACGCTTGTAAGCGTTCCGCCTGTTGCTGTGTATGTTCCAGAGTTTGATACCTCGTTGGAACTTGAATAAGCAGTTGTGGTTGCGTCTAGTGAAGCTGAGCTTGTATAAAGTGCTATTTTAAAAGTATCACCACTGGTAGCTGTAAAATTATGCGTACCTACTAGCAATTCTTGTTTAAAACTTGTGCATACAGCTTGAGTTATTGCCATGTTTTATCCTCCTATGGGTTCTGTGATTGCAAAGGAGTTCTTAACGCCCCGTGCATGTACTCATCTCTTCGGTGTCTTCCTTGCTGTTCTATAACTAGCTCTTGAAGGGCACGTTGATATGATTGTTCATATAATTGCAGCATTTCCGCTGGTCCCTTCAAAAATTTGAAGGCTTCTGCAAGACATCCATAAAGCAATAGTGCCGGAGCATTATTACCCAACCAAGAGGTTGTATTGGAACTAGATAGTCTTGTTGGTAATCTAGTAATTCCTAACTCAACGTTATAAGCTAAATCCGGTGTTGGTGCAACATAAATTGTGTTATGATCCCACCACGCCCAATAACGAGGAGTTCCTGTTGCTGTTCGATCTGGCCAATATTCGTTCATATAACTAATATCGCGTTGTTCTAAAAATGACCTTGTTGTAGCACTAGGAGAAAATATCTGCATTGTTCTAATAGTACCAAGAGATTCTGGTGTAGGTGTTGTTCCACCGGGTAGTGATAAGAAAGCATTACTTGCAATAAGATTTGCTGTTTGATGAGATTTAAATACATCTAAATCTACATCTCTAAATATTCTATTTTCTGCGTGTTCAATAAAATCATTTGTTCTTGTAGCTGTTAGCACATCTGTACTAACTTCTGTGTAATCTAATATTTGAGTTGTTAAGTCTGCGTATGTAACGGCCATTATGATGTACTCACTGATACTGTACCAATAGATGATACAACTGTAGGTTGTTTTTTATCTGTTGCTGGTTGCATAGAATTATTATAGTCAAAAAATCCTACTCCCCCAACAAATACTGTTAAAGGTTCTGAACGATCGGGACGTGCATCTTGTAAACTTTGTGCATCAGCCGCGTGTCTTTGTCTTTCCTGTTGAGGATGTTTAGCTTCAAACTCAGATTTGTGAACTAAAGAACCATTCCATTCTTTGACCATTTCTTTGTAAGGAAACTCCATACCACTACGATCAGATATTGCTTTCGCATATTTACCCGAAGCATGTGCCATTAGATATAACCTCTCTCTGGTGTAGCAAAGAAACTAGAACGTGGTCTATCTTCTTCTGAAGCTCGTTGCCACTCTTCTTCATATAATTGTTTTAGTAAAGGTGTTCTCTCTGGTGCTTTTTTTACAGACATATAATAAGCAAGTCCAGAAGACAAACAAGGTATAAATCTTGTTGGTACTTCTAATTGATCATTATAATCACCAGCATCCTGTATTTTAGTTAGACCATAATATTTAAATGTGTGTGCACCATCTGGTGTTGGATATAAATATAATGTTGGTGTCGAAGCACCTCTCTCTAAAAAATATTGTACAGGTGTACCCTCTGTAGATTTTTTTGAAATATTTAAATACTCCGCACGACTAATACGATCAACTTCTATATCTGTTGTTGTATCACTAGTTGTAAATAAAACAGCTTCTAGTATATCAACTAAATCTGAATCTAAAGTATAACTAGTTGTACTACCGGTTAGTGTTTTTGTACGAAGCTCAACTGTCCAAAGATTAATACCTCTGTTAGCCCACTCAGCCAACATGATATTAAGTGAACGTCTTGCACTTTTTAAATCATAACCAGATCTAGAATTTATACCACATCTTTCAAATGCTTCTTCTATGAGCTGATCTACATCTAAATCAAAAGTATTAGTTCCGGACGTTGCCATTACCTACCTACTTTTTTCATTGCCTTCTTATGAGCTTGCGTAAAAGTTTTACCTTTTTTCATAGCTTTTGTCATAGAAGCCATATGCTTTTTTGTATGATGTTTAGAGTGTTTTTTCATCGTCTTTTTTTGACGACCTGTTAATTGTTTCGGCATCGAAGACCTCCTAATCATTATTAATAGATTTTTTGGAATTCTGCAATAACTGTGTACATATTACCAGAGTCCGCGGCACCCGGTACAACAAAGTTAACATCACTTTGGTTACTATTACTAGATTTATCTGCTGGTATTCCACCAAACTCTCTAAAGTCCCAATAGCCTGCGCCTGTTAAACCAATAATAGGAATATCTCCATCTGAATCTTCTTCATCTAAACGTGCATAAGAGTCTCCTCCATCGCCACCTTGACAAGAATACCAAACTCTGAGTAATCCTAAATGTGCTACAGCAGTTCCGTCTGATCTAGCAGCTAACGCTGATACATCACCAAAAACTGTTGTTCCGCCTGATCCGTCTGATTGATTAACTATTTTAATAACAACTCTGTTGTCGTTTTGTTGTAGGATAGTCGGTCCTGTAACTGTGTCTGCCATGTTCCCTCCTTAATTAAGAACTGTGGGGCCGTAGCCCCACATTATATTATTTAATTGTCTGCGAATGCAGGTGCATCTGCGCCTTCTGTGAAGCCCCAAATTAACCAATTCGTACTATCTTTAGCTACAATGTTAATCTCCATACCACCAAAATCTGTAAGAGTTAATTTTGAGTTAGAGTTTCCATCAGCATAAACAGTTACGTTATCAGCATTTGAATCTGCATGAACATCACCGCCAATAAAGTAATTAGCATCAGCCCCTGTATCAAAGATAAGGTTTGCTGTTTCTTCTGCTGCTCCACCAT
>JAAHTH010003548.1_pt1 | contig 10558 bp, 14 predicted proteins | sample 6116091 | NCBI WGS metagenome assembly JAAHTH01 (sample SAMN13939990, study PRJNA603662) | sponge metagenome | isolation source: marine sponge | host: Mycale hentscheli | place: New Zealand | collected 2006
ACATCTAATTTAGCTCCTGGACCAGTAGTTCCAATTCCAACATCTCCGGTGCTGTCAATACGCATCCTCTCAGATCCATTATTTATTACTTTAAAATTTTGCCCGTCTAATTTTAATGCATTTTCGGTATAACTATTCCAATAAACAAGTTGCATACCCGTAGCTCCTGGATTTGCGTCCCACCTAAGTTGACCTCTGGGGGGCGAAGCGCTGTTATTCTGAGTAGCCTCAATCATCCATGCAGGATAAGTGGAGTTATGGTTTAGTCTAATCGTAGGGGTCCCGTTTGCTACGCTCTGCACGTGAAGCTCTGCCTGGGGATCATTTGTTCCAACCCCTAATTGCCCAGCGTTATCAAGCGCTGCTACAACAGTTCCTCCGACACTAGCAAATTGCGCTATGTCTTGAAGATTACCCCCGCCTCGTACTTTAATACCAACTGATTGCGATGACCTAACATTAAGAGCTACACCCGAATAATCTATATCTAATTTAGCCACCGGTGTACTTGTGACTCCCATACCAATCAGCGTGCCATTAGTTCTAAATATTTCACTGCCGGAATATTTAAAAACGTGAGTGCCATTAGAATTGTATTCTAATATATTGCTAACGTCAACCCACTGCACATGAGCTGGTTGCGACGTATAAGTTGAATTATCACCGAAATAAACACCCGAATTGCCATATTCGCCTGTTACAAGATTCAAAGCAGCGTTACCACCAAAACCTCCACTGGTTGCACTTTGTATTCTAAGCTCCTCGGTGCTAGAAGCGCTGGTGGAGGGGTTACCCACATGAAGTACCGTGCTAGGAGAGTCTATCCCAATACCCATTCTACCATTGGCCTCATCTAAGTGTACTGTTGCCGACTCAATTGTATTAGCAGCAGACCCAACCCATATTTTACCGGTTGTAAGGTTAGGTACGTCGTTTGATCTAAGTATAGAAGATACAACAAAAGTACCATTACTAGAGGTGCTACTAACACCAACCTTACCCATGTTCTGTATAAGATTAGCGCTACCTGTAGGTTTTGTTGTTGTAAGACCTCCTCCGGCTTTTACATACACCACGTCACCATCATTGGTAGTAACACCATCTATTGGAGATGTTATAAGATTTCTAAGCTTACCGCTAATAACGCAAAACCCTTCTGCATTTACAGCTAAGTCCTGCTTTAAAAGTCCCAATGCTGGCATTGATTGAGCCACGCCTGCGTCCGCTGGTTTTACTTCTAATCTACCAGAAGATCCTATAGATCCAAATATATAAACAGGTGTACCCTTTAGTATAGTTGCTGTGTGAACATTTTTAACAGGCACTTCAACTACTTCCGCTGATTCTGCCGCTATAGTACCTTGGTCTACAAAACTAAGCTGACCTGCCCCGTCTGTTGTTATTATCTGATCAGCACTCCCGTCCGCGCTTGGAAAGGAGTACTCATCGTTTATGTTTATATTATTTAAAAACCTACTAGGCATAAATTAAATTTTATTTATGTTTTACGAGTAACTAACTGTTTTATCAGTCAATCCGTTTTTAGCATCAATCACAACTACTCTAATGTCATTTGTAGGGGTTGCTGCAAAAATTATTGAAATAGCGTTGTTGCTGGTGTGGTCAATATCCGCAAATACAACTTCCCCGGTTGTAACATCGTGCATTTGTACAATTAAGTTTTTAGACGCTAAGCTATGCGTAAATGAAGCAGTAGTATTACTACCCATTGCGCTAACATCAATAAGTGCTGCTGCTGTTGCTAATTGAGTATCTGTGTTTGTAACTGTGTTTGTTACTGTAGCGGTACCGTTTGAATAAGCAACGCTAATTCCTGTTCCCGCATTTACATTACCAATACCAACTTGAGTTAAACTAGCTAGGTCAATATTATTTTGAACAGTTGTCCAATCACCTAGAGCTGTTGGCGCGTCGACTTCAGCGATAAGCACATCACCAACTCTTACTTGCTCTGTAAAGAAAGTACCATCAGCTGTTACTGTATATGTCCAACCTTTTTTAATGTTGTTTGGACTAGGTGGACCATCAAGATCAGGTGTGTTTGTAGAAGCGTCGTAGCCTCCTTGGTATATAAGACCACCAACTATATTATCGTCAACGTAATCTTTAACAGCGGCTGAGGTTGGTATTGTTGTATCGTTGTCATTGTTTTCAATGCCTTCAGCTTCTGTTACTATAGTCGCTGCCGTGAAGTTGGCAATATCTAAAACATTGTCTGCTACGGTAGTAGAAATGCTAGTTGCACCAGATCCTGTAACTTCACCTGTTAGTGTTATTGTTTCGTTGCCTGATATATAATTTTGCCCTATAACAAAATCGTGTATTTGATCAGCTGTAGCTAAACCAGTTCCACCATCTACAATAGCAGCAGTAACAGCTGAAACCTCTCCATTACCATTAAAATCTATAGTAGTTCCGTCAACTAAAACTGCTATGTCGTCTTGGTTTAAGTCTATACCATCACCTGCTCCAATGTTAATTGTTATAGATGCATTAGCAGCTTGATTCAATGTAAAACTGCCTCCACCTGAAAGGCCATCTCCAGCGGCTATGGTTACTGTTGAATCATTTGCGGCTGCAGGAATTGTTGGGAAAGTAACTAAATCACCTTCACCATTTACATATTCGGTAGACGCACCGTCAAAAGATAATGTTAACGTGCCATTGGTGATTATTGTATTACCGGAGGTCGCATTACCATCGGAATCTAAGGTAACACTAGTAATCCCTGTGTCAGTACCGTCTAGATTAACCCAAGCAGAGCCATTATAGTACTGCATTGTATTTGTTCCGGTATCATAAAGGAATTTACCTTCAACGTTAGAAGCGGTTGCTGTTGTTGTTTTGTGAAGTATCGCGTTTTGTAATTCCGATACACTTCGTAAGTCTAAATGATTTAAAAATGGAATTGCCATATTTTTAGTTTAAGTAAGCGTAACCACTTTCTGCAGCCGCTAGGTTAATTGTTAAGTTGTTTTGATCTATATATTCTACTCCAGCAAAAGCCCCCACATTTTCATATATTTGGTCACTGCTGGAAAATTTTATGCTAACACTTGGAAATTTATTTAAATTATGATTAACTACCCAAGATGTTGCTGCGTTGTTTTGCCTATGCGTGTATGTGGCGTCTTGCGCATACATTGATATCGCATATATTTTTTCTAATGTTAATGAGCCGTTGCTGGATATATGATCTAGTCCTACGTCATAGTTATTTAAATTATTGACGTCTTCGGTTATGCTTGTAACATCAAATAATCCGTAAGCATTTGGGTCTACTATATCAACGAGCAATATTCTTTTACCTCTGTATTCTAGTAAAAAGTCCTGTATATTTTTATCACCCTTAGTTACTTCGTTTAACTTTATAGTTGTTAAGCTACTTATTGAAGCGCCATCTAATGGGCCATATAAGCCTCCTGATTCTATTGTATCTACAAATTCCCAGGAATGCTGACCGTTTACGTTTACAAACCCTTTAGATAAAAACTCACCTAGATCTTCTAGCCTAAAGTTTTTGGTAACTAGACCAGACGAATCAGTACCTATCACCTTATCCTGAGCGGTAATGTTATTATCTATTACATACGTACTAATTCTAGCCATCTAGTTAATTATTTTTTTTTACCGCAGCCCCATAAAAATATCCAAAGATTGATAATACAATTCCTTCACAAATACCAATTAAATGAATCCAAACTTCCTTGTTGTTTTCTGGTATTTGTAGATACACTATTGCATATATAATAAAGGCAAACGCAGCCAAACCAATTATACCGGTAAGATTAAACATTAAGTCAAACTGGCCTGTTTTAGCTTTTTCTACTTCTCGTTTTCTAGCGCTGTCCCTGTCAGCCACTTCTAGTTCATAAAGCTCAATAAGCTCTCTATGCATCTGTGCTTTTACCTCTGGGGCTACATTGGGTTCGTTATCAATTAAATTTTTAACAACACCAAGTACTCCTTTGTCAGGTAATATATCCGCGGCAAAGCCTGGCAGCTTTTTAAGCAAAAACTGACCAACCTTAGTATCTTTAAATTTTTTTTTAGGCATAATTACTTTTTATACGGGAAAGCTTTGTTTAAAGCCTCCTTACGTTTATTACAGCCGCAATCATCAGTTATACTATCTACTAGTTTTTTAATGCCTGTTGCTTTTGTGAATTTTTCTACTGAGTCTCCTAATCCTTTTGATTTCATAATATTAACAGTTCCATCTGCGCCTTGCAGCTCTACCTCTTTCTGAGGTCCAGCTTTTTGATCGAGCGCAAAATGATTTTCTTCTTTTAGCAGCTTTACTTCCTGGTTTTAATTTTGAAGGCTTAGTAGTTACCGCTGTTTTGAGCTTGCTACCTGGGTTATCTCTTTTATATTTATCTACTCCTTTTTTAGACATACCACCACCGGCTGCCGCTCCAGTTCCAGTTTTATTAGCTTTATTATAATAGCCCTTTGATTTTTTACGAGAAGGAGCATCTCCTTTTTTAAATAGAGGAGACTTTGGGGTCATTTGAAAAGCCATAATTTATTTTTTATAAGTTTTACTTCCGTAACCACTCATTTTAAATGACGACTTCATTTTAAGAGGGCCAACCTTCATTTTAGCACCAGCAGCTACATCCTCTTGATCTTGTCTTTTTTGTGCATTTTCTTGATTTTTAGTAGCATTAATAGTAGCTTGATTTTCAGCCTCCTTGTTTAATTTTTTTTGGTTTTCCATTTCCTGCTGAGAGGTGGACACATCGGCTAATGTTTTTTTACGGCCAACAGTTGTTCTTCGCGTAGCATCATCAACTTCGGTAACTCTAACGTTAGGATCAAATGTTCCAATATTCACAATATTTTTACTGCCGGGAGATTTACCCTGTCTAGCTGCCTCCATCTGTGTTTCAGCAAAAAGCTTTTGAGCAGTAAAAGCGCCTTCCCTTGCTCCTACCCTTGCTTTTAATTTTGCATATTTTGGCGAATCAGTTTTTCCAGACTTTTCTAACTTAGCTAATTTTTTCTGGTCCTTAGCTAATTTAGAAGCAAACTTACCAGTTTTTCTAGCGCTTTGCGTAAGGCCTCTTTCAACACTTCTCTGCATCCAAGCGGGCATTGCATCGCCGGTATCATACATATATTGGGGCGCCTCAGCCTTGCCTTTACCCCCTGGCTTTACTATTGTTTCTTCTGTATCAGGCTCCCTAAGACCTTGCTCTATTTCACGTTTCTTAACTTCTTCTGCAGATAAACTTGAAAAACCACTTTCTTCACAAGTTTGCTCTACGATTCCGGCGTCTTTTTCAGCTTGGGTGCCGCATCGGTTGGATGTTGGCTTAATTACTTTTCCAGCCTTAGTTATAGTTTCCGTAGTGTCAGGAAGATCTACTTCTACTTCATCCTTAACTACCGGAATTTTCTCTGTTTTTAATACAGTTGTGTCGGTTTGCTTTAAAGCAGATGGCTTCTTGCTTCTAGCAAAAGCTACTCTTTGTGTGATTGGTTTATTGTACATGTTATTCGTCGTTAGTTTCTTTATTATTACCCGTAGCTTCATCCATGCCTTTGCCCATAGCGTCAGCAGCGTCAACAAACCTTTTGCTCATGTCCGCAGCCCCGTATACTAAAGCTTCATTCATTTTGAATGGTGAGCTTTTAGCTCTTTGCGTAATTGGTTTACATTTATATCCCATAATTATGATTTTTTATAAGCTTCACGTTCCCATTCAAAGTCTCCGCCTTCAGCATCAGCTTTGCCTGAATCCATAGCTATTAGTGTTCCTTGATCTCTTTTATATACTCTTGTTGGTGATTTGGTGTCTTTTTTCCAAGTTACCATATCTTCTGTGTAGTCTAGTTTGCCCTGCTGCATTTGTTCGTGATGTACATTCTCATGAGCAACAGCTTCTTTCTTTTTAGCAGGAGAAACGTCAGGCGATACAAACGTAGTACCATCTCTATTTGCTTCTGCAATTATACCATCTCCTAATTTTTTTTCAAATACAGGGTTATTATATGAAGACAGCTCTTCGTTAATACCGAAAAGCTCGCCTTTAGTTTTTAAATTAAAACCCATTAATAGTCAATATAATTTTTTATTTCTTTTTTAGCGTCTCTAAAGTCTTGGCGCGAATGCTTAATTCTTGCTCTTGATTCTTTTCTTGATATATTGCCCTCTGCCTTATCAAATTTAGCATTAGCTTGTGCATATTTAAACTCGGATTTAGCTTTTGCTTTTGCCCCGCGTTTCGCAGCTTTTAACACTTTTTTATCTGTTTGTTTAGCAGGAGAATCACATCCACAGTCTTTAGTTGAGTTGTTAACTATATGACCGCTAGGCGAAATAATAGGCCCGCCTGTTCCATCCGCGTTTAAAGTTACTTCCTGATTTACAGGAGCGGTAAGATTACTAAAAGCCGCTTTTACTCTCTGCGTTATAGGCTTATTTACCATAATATCCTTTTTTGTAGTTTTTAGCAGGCGATTTTGCTCTTCCAGAACCAACACCTGTAACTTTACCGCTACCTAGTTCTTTTAACTTTCCAGCTAAAGCTTCTCTTTTAGTTTGCTTTTTTGGTTTTGGCTTTTTGCTATCTGCAGCATTTCTTGCTTTTCTAGCTTTTGCAAGTTCCTTTAAGCGTTTAAGCTCTGCATTTTTCTTAGGATCAGAAGTTTGTTTAGCTGGCGACTTGTATTTGTCGGAGCTTATCTTCACGTAAGTATCTGCATCAGCCATTCGTTCTTTTCTAGTGCCTGTTTTTGATCCTCCTGCTTTTCTAGCTTTTTTAATAACTCTTTGTATTTTTCTTTTTTTGCTAGCTTTAGACTTATCGCTTGATGTAATTTTTTGAATTTTTTCGTCAGCCCCTAACTCTATTTCTTTAGATTTTTCAAATCCTTTTACTTCTGCAGAATTAGCAGGATATGAAGCTTGCTTAGCCGCGGACTCTGGTGCTGATAGAATTTTTGCTTTTAATGCTTCTGGTAAGTTTTTTTGTTTTCCGATCAACGCTTTTAAAGCCATTGACTTTGGTGCTTGTTTGTAAGGCATAATTATCTGTCTTTGTCTTTAATCATATCGTCTATAGCTTTGTTATAAACTTTATCTGAGTATGATTTGTTTTTATAAAATACATTTACTTCTGTTGTTGGAATATCTTCTTCCGCTAGTAATATTCTATAAATACGATTAATTAAATGTTTAGTTTTTATTGAGGTTTTATATATACTATATTTTATAGTCGTTCTATTTCTATGGCGCCATACGTCTATCCAGCCATTTTTTCGCAGCCTTTCCCAGCGGGATTTATCCCAACTATATGTATAACACCCTTCTTTAAATTCATTACGTGTAAAATAACCTTTGCAATCTAAATATATTAAAAGCTCTAAATCAGCATCTAATATATTATAAGTTTTACAGGCCCATTTACGAACAAGCCTGTAATACTTAAATAATTGCATTTGTCTTAAGTCACCTGAACTTAATCTCATTCTACTATAACTATATCGCTAACTTTAATTACGTAGTAAAGAGTATCATCATATTGTATGCCGTGTCCCGCGTGTTTATCATATCTTACAATATCATCTTTTTTTACAACAGGGACTTGATCGCCAACACTAATAACTTTACCTTTTAAATATCTAACGTCTTTATCTTGCGATTCCGTTAATTCAAGGCCCCCTATTTTTTGAGGCGCCTCCTTTATTTTATCTATTATCACGTAGTGGTTAATTGCTTGCATCGTCTAATCTTTTATTACTGATTATACAATCTGCAGAAACAATTGTTGTTGCTACACTAACCGCGTTTTTGAGCGCCGATTTTGTTACCAAAACCGGATCTACAACGCCTTGTTTTATCATATTAACAGGTTTACCTGTAACCACGTCTATACCCCAACCTTTCTTTTTAAGCTGCATATCAGGTGTTAAACCTGCGTTTTCAAGTATAGTCTTATAAGGAGAAGTAATTGCATTTAACAATAACTGCTCACCTAATGATTTTGCTTTTATTTTTTGAGAGGCATTTAGTAAAGCAATACCACCACCAGCAACAATACCTTCTTTTAATGCCGCTTTAGTTGCGTGAATTGCATCCTCAACACGATCTTTCTTTTCTTTAAGTTCAACTTTGCTGTCTGCGCCAACTCTAATTATACCAACAATACCAGAAAGCATCGCTAATCTTTGTTCTAGCTTCTTCTTTAAGAAACCATTTGTCTCGTCTTTTATTTTGGACTTTACACTTTCTATACGCTCTTCAAGTGCTTCACCTAAATCACCTATTTGTAATACAGTGTTCTTATTATCAGTAACAGCTTTTACTGCTTGACCTAATACTGAAGGCTCTATCAGATCGAGATCGTCACCCAGCTCTTCGTTTATAAGCTTAGCGCCTGTTAAAAACGCTAAGTCTTCCATAGAATCCATTTTTGTTGGGCCAAACCCCGGTGGATCCACGATGTTTACTTTAATGTTTCCTTTTACTTTATTAGCTACAAGCGTTGCATATGGTTGCTGCTCCATGTCTGCTACAATAAGCAAAGGTTTTTTATTCTTAATAACAAATTCTAAGACACTTTGTATCTTTCTTATGTTTGGCACTTTAGATCCAATAATAAGTACATACGGTTCTTCTAAAGTACATATAAGCTTATCCTTATCGGTTGCTAAATGTTGTGATTTTAAACCACTATCAAATTGCGCGCCGTCAACAAACTCAATATAAGTTTCATTTGTTTCCGACTCTTCCATTAAAACAACTCCATCGCGGCCAACTTTTTCGTAAGCCTCTCCAATTTTGTTTCCAAGCTCTTTGTCATTGTTGCAAGAAATGCTAGCAACTTCTTTAAGCATTTTACCCTCAACTGGTATGCTGGTTTTATCAAGGTAAACCATAACTTTTTCACTGCATTGCTGAATGCCAGCTTTAATGCTTCTAATCGCTTCTTCATTTTTAGATTCTTTTATATTCTTTAGCAGCTCATATGCTAACAATGTTGCTGTTGTTGTTCCGTCACCAGCCTCCTTAACTGTATTGCTAGCAGCTTCTTTTATAAGTGTCGCTCCAATGTTCTCAACCGGATCCATTAAGACTACGCTTTCTGCAACGGTTACACCATCTTTTGTAATCACCGGTCGTCCCATGGTGTCTTCGTAAATCACGCATTTTCCAGATGCACCTAAAGTGCTTTTTACTGCGCTTGTCAACTGTTCAACACCGGACATTATTTTTTTACTGGCTTTATCGCCAAATGCCAAATCTTTTACAATTTGACTAGGGTTGTTAAATTCCATTTAATTAAATTTTATTATTTATTAATATATATATATATATAGTTACGCGCTTGCGCGATTTTTTTAAATTATGATCCTGCAAACATTCCGTTTAGCTGAACCGTAAAGAAACCGGTGTCTCTTTTCACCAAGGGTGTTGCTAGTCCGCCCGGGTGTGTAACAGTTCCTAATTTAAAATTATACTGGCTAGTTACTAGTTTTATAAAATCCTGTCCACCCACTAGCACCCCGTACGTTATTCCTTGCTTTTGAGCAGAATCTCCAGTTAGTTCTTCAAACGTTACAACGGCATTTACGGAGTGTCCGTTAAAGTTCGAGCTTATAGTGTCTGTAAAACCATCTAACTTTATAGTTATTGCGTTGCTACCATTAAAAAAGGTTTCAGCCGCTGCATTGGCGTCTACTGCTAAATACACGCTAAAAGTGTAAAGATCATTAACGCTGCCCTGAATTCGTGTTTTATGCATACGGCATTGCGCTACTGTGTAACTTAATGCTGCATAATCACCCGCTACGTTGCCACTTGCATCCGCAATTTTAGGTGTAATACCATTTACTTTCTCAAACTTAACACCATCATCTCCTGCAACGCCTTGTATTCCTTGAATTCCTTGTATGCCTTGAATACCTTGTGGTCCTTGCGCTCCGGCTGCTCCATCTGCACCATCTGCGCCATCTGTGCCTGCAACGCCTTGTATTCCCTGGGGCCCTCTTAAAGGACCTATGTTAAGCCAAGTGCTTTCCGCCGTCCAAACATACCCGTCGCCCGCAGCGGCACCGCCCCCTGCTTGATCTATGATCCATAAATCGCCTAAGGAACCGGAGACTGGAAGATCTGCTACGGTATTTTTTGTGCCTTGTATTGTAATGGATGTTCCGTCTGCACCCGCGGCCCCTTGTGCGCCATCTTGGCCGTCTGTTCCGTTAGTTCCGTTAGCCCCAGCTGGTCCCGTAGAGCCCTGTGATCCTGCTGCACCAACTAAACTGTCAAGAAAATCTTGAATTGTGCCTGTATTTCCTTCTGATATCCAAATATCGTATGCTGAAGCTCCTGCAGCGCCTGTTCCACCCGAAAAATACTCTGCCAATGCAGCCATCGTGTAGTTTTTAGTCTTTCCAAAGTTTACCCCCACTTGTCCGTCTGATCCAACTACCTTATCTGCGGGGTCTATTTGCGAATCCAGTGCGTATGTTTTAATTCTTGCCATTATCTTGCTTTTGTTACCTTATATTTGCGTTTTCCTTCCTT
>JAAHTH010003549.1_pt1 | contig 10557 bp, 9 predicted proteins | sample 6116091 | NCBI WGS metagenome assembly JAAHTH01 (sample SAMN13939990, study PRJNA603662) | sponge metagenome | isolation source: marine sponge | host: Mycale hentscheli | place: New Zealand | collected 2006
TTTAATTATTGGTTATACGCATCTTTTTTCGGATACTTGGAAATATGAATATAGGTTGAATGGGACTATGCGAGTAGCTTGGTTTACCAATTATACACCATCCGCTGGTCTGTACTCTGATAATAATCCAACGAATTCACCTGATGCTACTGGGACAGCTAGGAAAGGTACTCATCTACAATTAACATTTACAGTGCCAACAAGTCAAAAAATTTTAGTTCGATTTATGTTTCCATTACAACCATTGGGTTCAACTACAAGTGTATATAATTTTCAAACTACATTATCAACTTCTCCTGGCTCAGTAGTACCACTAAGGTCAAGTGGAATAGCATCTGATTACTATGAGGCATGGACACACGCAGCTAAAGATACTCTTAATTTCTCACATAATGAAGTTGTACAATTCTATATTGATGCCTCAAAACTAGATACACCAAAAGCAGCTGGTTCTTCAATGACAGTATATTTCTGCGCTCAGGGTCAGTCACTGGGTAATTCGCATAGAATGGATTTTGGAACACAAAATGTAAATGGTAGTCATGGAGGAGTAACGAGTGCTGCTATTATGGGAATAGCTTATAGTTTAGATGATGTTCCTATTTATGAACCAGCTCTATAAAAAAAATAATTTGATTTATATAATATGTTTGCTTGCAATTTAGATAAAACAGTAAATGTAGATATAACAGCTCCAACCGGTTCAACTGGTCCACAAGGACCAACGGGGTCAACTGGCCAACGAGGACCCACTGGCCAACGAGGACCCACTGGACCTACAGGTTTACGTGGACCACAAGGAATAGATGGTCCTACCGGCGCAAAAGGTGATACTGGTTCAACAGGTGCAAATGGTATAGTAGGTCCAACTGGACCAGGTATAATTACTTATGTAGGATATACAGGTGGTGTTTCTGGTTATATTGGCCCTGATGTTTGTGGGAATTATCCTTTTAGTCAATATAATAATTGGAATTATGCTGTGGTAGATACAAGCAATACGACCGTACCAACTGGTGGAATTAGTGGAATATTTGGACCATTTTTACCACCATGGAATGAAACATCTACAGTATCTGTAATTAAAACTCCTGTATGGAACGCTCCAAATGATCCTAGAATATTTACTAATTTGTCAACAATAGTTTTACATGCAAGAGGTAGAATATTCAATCTATCGGGAAAAACATCTAACACAAATGAACTTATTTATAATTTTTCTAGCAGTCAAGGAAATTTTGTTTCTGCTCAATTGCCATATGAAATGGGAGGAACACCATCTGATACACCAGACCTTCTTAGTAATCAAGGAAGATATTTTGCTCCTAGAAATGGTTGGATAGTTTCGGTTAGTGTTAAATTCTATGCCTCCGTAGAAATAACACAAGGTGGAGGGGGAGGTTATATTAATTTGTGGAATCAATTCATAGGATTTTATTTAGCACCAGGAAATACCGCCGGTGTACCATATCCTTCACCAAGAGGGTTTCCAAGTGATCTTTGGAAACCTGACCCAGTATATCGTTATTTAGGTTATTATCAAATACCAAATCCATTAGGTGGGGTGGCACCTGATGGAACTACTACAACTATGCCCGGTGCTATTACATGGAATTTACCTACTATGGATTGGGTTTATGTACAAAAAGGAGATCCGTTACCATATATATCTATGACAGCGCCATTGACACGTGGCGCAGGAGCTTCGCCTAGTGGCCCTGGTAAAATACGATTTGTAAGTAATAATTCACAAAGTTCAGCAGAAATTATAAATGGAAGTGTTATATTTGCATATGAACCTTTAGAAGTTGGTGTTACCCGTGGAGATTTACGATGGGATACTTTATTCATATAAATAAATTAATCAATGATATATATAATGTCTAATTTCGAATTTAATATATCCTCAGCCAACTCAGATACACGTATTATAAATCCTCGTGGAACACCAGCTGATGTATCAAATATTATGCAAAGAATAAAATGTATTTTATTTAATTTTAAAGATTCGTCTAACACAGAACTAGGATTTGATTCAACCTCAATTATAGAAAGTGAATTTAATTTACCGATTACAAATGTTGCTAGTGTAAAACAACCTGAAATAATACCATCTAAAATGGCTGTTTTATTAGACCCATCTGGTACCAACGAAAGAGTGTCTTTTTCATTTGAAGGATTTGATATTTGTGGCAACTCTTTATTTAAAATGGTTATAACTGATCCTGGACTTAATTTACAATCAAATACTGTATATCGTTTTATTATGTCAGAAGCATCCGTGTCCTATACAATTACTCAGGAAATGTTAAATAATGATCCTGCAACATATTTACCTTTACTTAAAAAAACAAGCATACCAGAAATAATTTACGATATATCATCCAATGAAGGAAATCCTTACGAATACACATTGAAGGTTCCTCCTTCAGAAGGTAATCCAAATCCAGAGACATTTCCTTACAACGAGATTTTACTTTATGGTGAGCAAACAAGCGATTTTAAATTAGTTAATAAAGATACTATTTTTGCATTGCATCATTTAGCTATACAAGATTTATTACGAAATTAGATTTTTATAAAAATAAAGTACCAATATATATATAATATGGATTTCGATATGAAAAGTGCTGCTGCTTGTTTAGGATGTATTGTATTAGCTTTGTTTGTTATGTATGTCTGTACAAATATGATGAAACTTAACAGAACTGTTGTGGAGGGATTGATTTCTAAAAAAAAAGAAACCTTAACGCCTGACGAATTATTGAAACAAGCCGAAGCCTTCAGAACAGAAATGAGTGACCAGCTTAATATTAAAAAATACGGAGCTACGTATAAAAAATTACTCATAACTTTAGAAGATATCGTCCACCTCTCGATGATATCGAGCATCAAGGATATTGATACCAAAACGGGAAGCATCTTTGGTAGCTTCGGAACAGAGACCGTCAAGACCCTTCAATCACTAACAAAAACGAATGAAGCTTTATCAAGCATAGACGAATTTTTAACACACCATAAACCAGCCAGCTCAAGCAGTTCAATATGGTAATTTTTTAATTATTTCTATAATATAAATAATAATGGAAATAATTGATATTAGTGGTTCTTTGTAAGCCGAAGAACTGCATCAATCCAAAAACTTTTGTCCACGTAAAACAGACTTTATGTTTAATTTTATAGGAGCAGCCAGTTTATTAGGTGTTTGTCTGAAAAAAGAAAGCATATCAACCTATGGTACTTAATACTGCTTGGATAATCGGTGGGTTTTACAAATATTTCAAGGCTTAGTTAGCCAATCTTTTACTGACTCATAAATCCAAAAATTTATAGAATTAACAATAACTGCTCTTGCTGCACAAACTGAAAATCCACGCCATAGATTTCCCATTTTAATTGCTTCAGATATAGATATATTAGATGCCATTTGTCTTGATTTAATTACATCAATAGGATAAGTTGCTGTCCAGTTACATAAGCCAGCTAAACCACCGCTCATTAAAGGATGAAGTCCATACTCTCTACAAGTAAAATAAGAACCAAAATACATAGAAGCTGCAATTGATTCTCTTGCAAAAGTTGAATATATTCCTTTTGTGTTTATTATTGTTTTAAATGATACAGGTTGTTTTGTTTGTTGTTTAATTTTCCCACTATCAAAACAATAAACAATTGGACTAATCGTCATTCCCGCAATGCAACCTGATAAAAAATTATTTTTTGTGTATGGTTTCGTGCGCTCAACTATTGGAAAAGTCATACAATTTAATATTAACGCAGAACATAAAGGAAATCTCCATCCTCTATAATAATCTTTAAATGGTAAACTTAACCACTTGCGATTATTTTGAATTAAAATCTTTGTTGTATCGAAAGGATGGCCTATGGTAACTTCTCCTACTCCTACACAAAATGCAGCTATAAAATCAGACATATCTTATTATATAAGATATCTCTATTATATTAAGTTTAACTTAATTTTCCAGCTTTTTTAAGTGCTCTATCAGATTCAGCATCCTCCGTTTTAGCACCCGCAGATGTAGGGGCTGTGTTAGCTTTGCCAACGCGGCGTGAAATAGTATTATATTCTGGATTATGGGTAATAACACCTTGAAATTCGGTATTTTGTTTTAAACCATCTTTTCTAAAATCTTTATTATAAACCCCTTGTCTCACCATTCTCCGAGCGTATTCTGGTCCAGCCCAATTTGGATTCATCGCATTTGCACTTGGCTTTCCACTAGTTGAATTAAAAATTTTATCTAAAGCAGTATAACGTCCTGTATTTTGATTACTTGAATCGAATCCATGATAATTATTTTGATTATATGGAGGGTGATCCATATTTGAATCATATAAAGGTACTTCCGTGGCCATTGCCTGATGATAACTTGGTAAACCTGCTTGAGGATCAAGTGGATCATTTAACATTCTATACCTGGTATTTCCTTGCGCATCTTGCATTTCATTAAAGTATAATACAGGGCATTTAATATTTTGACTGCGTTGCCAGTTTACAAATTCAACATAATCCTCTAAATTATCAAAAAATATAGGATTAACTCCTGGAATGCGAGCTTTACGGTTATTTAACAACATCAACTTATTACCACGACGTACTAACAAATTTGGACAATCAAATTCATCAGTTATAGACTTTCCATCCTTAAATCCTTCTGTTAAACTTTTATTGGTGTATGTTGCACAAAATATTAATCCAATAATAAATCCCATGAAAATTAATTGTTCTTTCATATATATTATCTAATTATAAAATTTATTTCTCTCCAAATTGTATATGAGAATCATTAAAGTTCTTACTAATAAAGACGCTAAACACTTTAACAAGGAGGCACCTAAATACGAAGTTGTTATTGCTGGTTTTTTTATGGTAAATTGTCCTGCTTGTGATGCTTTCAAACCAGAATGGAACAACTTCGTAAAATCGTGTGAAAATAAAGAAGAACCCCACGTTTTAATCGCAGAAGTAGACAGTAATCACGCAGCCAATGTTAACTTTGATACTAGTGCTTTAGAAGGTTTTCCTACCGTTTATAGAGATGTTAAGACGGATGATGGTGTGGAAGAATTTAAAAAAGAAAGAAGCGCAAAAGCATTACATCACTTTTTAAAAGAAGCAATTGCTGCGAAAAAGAAAGCACATAAAAGAGAACATATGCACGGTGGCAAAAGGCGAAAAACTCGTAAGAAGAAAAAAAGAAAAACCATTAAGAAAAAAGGAGGCAATGGTAAACAAAAGAAAAAAACAAGAAAAAGGCATGGAAATAGACTCGTAAAAGGACTGGTTGGTGCTTTAGCTTTATCCACTCTAGGGTCAGCAGCACCAACTAAACCAGTCATTCGAGGGTTAGGCAGTGTTCCAACAGCAAGTATAAATTCTGCGCCTCAATCATCTAGCGCAATGGCATTAGCTAGCCCACATACAAATTATGATTTTAATCAATCAAGTCTTACATTTTCCGGACCTGGAGGTTATACGCCAAATCCTACATTTGAAACCGCACCTTTTACATTTCCAGAAGCAAATACTTCTACCGCAATATCTGCCGTATCTCCGGGCATGAATTTAAATCCAAATAAAAATTATTCTATTACTGTAAAATCAATTCATAATCCAGCTTTTGGACAAGCAGGTTCAATAGGCCCTCTAACACACCACACATTAGAAGTTCAAGAGGTAAATACAAATAATGAACTTGTGGGAGATCCAGCACACGTGGGTTTTTACGCTAAAGCTACGCCAGAAAGTGTAGCAAAATATAACAAAAAACATCCTGGTAGACCAAAGTTAAATAGCCAATACTTGAGTTCAATTATGGACCCTATAGGTGTTGCTGGACATTTTCAAACCCCAGATGCTATTGTTGAATCAGGAACAGCTCGCGGACAGACCTTGAAAACAGTAGGAAAACCTAAAATTATATCTGGAGAAAAATTTAATCAAGAAATAGGAAAATCAGTGAATTTAAACACAAGAGGTAGTTATAGTGCTCCACAAGGAGCAATCAAGGGTTTTTTGCAAAATGTAGCTGGTAATGAGGCAGCTAATAAAATATGTGGTGCTGGAAATTGTAGAACTGAAGCGGCGGATGTAATGAGTAGATTTGATGCTAGTGGCGGAAAACGAAGAAGAAAAAATAAAAGAAAAACAAGGAAACACAAGTCTCGCAAAAAGAGAAAAACTCGTCGAAGGAAGAAAAGGAAATAATTTAATCTTCTCTCCAATTTGTGTTATCTTTCTTGGAATATTCTTCATCATATTCTTCTTTACATTTTATGTCTCTTAATGTCCACTGGTTCGTTTTAATAACATGATTATCAAAATCGGCTTTTTTTGGACTTTCAACACCAACCCATCGGACTATCTTATTATTTCTATAATGATTACTAATGCCCGGCAATTTGCGGTCGTGCAAACGCCTTCTTAAAAAAAAGGAGGAAAATGACTTTCCAACTATCCGTAAATTATTATAATTCATTTTAATTATAATAAATAAATTATTTTTATATTTTATCTATATGTTTTTTAATTGTTTTTTCAAATAAGGTATTAGGTGTCCAATTTTCCCACCTAGTGTGAATGTTATTCATTACCCGACAAACTGGGCAAGTACAATCATTTTCACTAAATTCATCTTCTTCCTCCATATTCTCAAGTTCTTCTTCATCACTATCACTATCTTCATGGTTTCCAAATAAGACCTCTCTTATCTCCTGAGCCTTTTCAAGTAAGTTAGGTCGATTGTTGAAAAGGAACATTTCCATCATCATAGCACGTTTTATATCTTCAGGAGTAACACCGCTTCGTGTCTTATGATGACTAACATATAGTGCTGCTGTACGCAAAGCCTGTTCAGCATAAGTAACAATGACAGTTGCCGCATTTTTTTTAAATTCTTCATCGTCCGGTTGCATAAGATCGAAACCTGATTTCATAAATGTATAGTCGCTCATGATATTTCTGTAATACTAAATAACATTACTTTTTTATTATTCAATTTATTTTATAAGTAATTTATATACATATATGAATAAAATGGTTGTTTTTGGTTTAATTACAATAATATCATTGATGGGTACTGTAAGAGGTTTAACTAGAAAATACATTATGCGTTATATGTCAAATTTATCTATTGTTTTTATTGATGCCTTTATTTCAGGTTTTTTTATGTCAATAGCAGCTCTTTATTTCGGAGGTCTAAAACAACTCAAAAAAGATTTTAAACAACTAAAAGGAAAGGTACTTCTAGCTTTTGTAGCATCTAGTATTTTAATTACTATTTCGATTATTATAGGATATGAACTTTTACGTACTCAAAAATTGGGATATTTGGTATTAATAGAAACAGGGATAGGAATTATAGCAACAATGCTTGCATCTCATTTCTTCCTTGGAGAAAAAATAACTGTCAAAAAAATATTCGCAATACCAATTCTGTTAGCAGGTGTTTATTTAGCACAATAATTTAATCTTAATTAAAATTGAATTAAGACTAAAATATATGTTATACTCAGATAACAATATGACAAACCCTCAATTTCGATTACTGAATTTTCAAGTAAAGAATGAAAAAGGGAAAGGAAAACGTGGTAGAGATAACAAAGATTTTATTATTCAAATGTTCGGCATGAATGAAGCAGGAGAAACATGCTCTATTTTCGTGAAAAATTATACGCCATTCTTTTATGTGAAAGTTGCTGATCATTGGGGTAAAAGAGAAAAACGTGATTTTATACAACATTTAAAACTTGAAATTAGAAAGTTGGCATTAAAAGAAAAATATAAAAAATGGCAAAGAGGTCAGCAAGTATTTCCAAAACCAGGTGAGAATGAAAGTGAACACGCTTATATCTTGAAACATCAAGAAGATTATATCTCTTATTATGAAGATTCGATTCTTGAAAAAGAGTCTGTTATTATTGAGAGAAATAAATTGTATGGATTCGATAATATGAAGAAATACAGATTTATATGCTTGAAATTCAAAAATACATCTGCATTAAATAAAATTAAAAATTTCTGGTACATAATTACCGCCGATCCTACTAGTTTATTTGGTAGAAAATATAAATTAAAAACACATAGATATCAAGGTGTCGATACAGAACTTTATGAAGCTAAGTTACCACCACTATTAAGATATTTTCACATCAAAGAAATTAATCCTTCTGGTTGGATTGAAATTCCAAAGGATAAAATTCTTGAAAATACAGACAAAACTTATTGTAAATATGAATGTACAGTTGATTTTAAGGATATTATTCCTTTGCCTCAAAAAGAAACCCCAATTCCGGCAATTGTAGCATCTTGGGATATTGAAGCTAGTTCTAGTCACGGTGACTTTCCTGTAGCTATTAAAAGCTATAGAAAACTAGTAGGTGAAATTATTACGTATTGGAACATTCATAATAAAGAAATAAGACTAATGGGAAAAAGTAAGCAAACTACACTTGTAATTAAATTAATTAAAGCTGCTTTTGGATTTGAACAAATGGAGGATATTTCAACAGTGTTTCCAAAAAAAAAGGTATTGGAAGAAAATTTAAATGGAAAAATTACACATCTCATGACAGAACCCTTAAATTCTGTTATTGAACGGTTTCGAATTATGGAAGCACGTAGAATGAAAAAGCTTTATAGAAACAAGGCGGATGATGACGATGAGGAACTACATAATATATCTCAGAGTTGGGGAAATTATGTCAGAAAAAAAGCAACATTTCTAGACTATTTGAATGATAAGAAATGTGACGCAGGTAAAAAATTAGAAATTATTGATGAAGCTGCCAAAATTATATTACCACCGCTGGAAGGTGATAAAGTTACGTTTATTGGAACAACTTTTATGCATGTAGGTGAATGCGAACCATATTTAAATTATATGGCAGTATTGGGTGATTGTGATGAAGTAGAAATAGAAAACTCAGAAACCATTATCGAATGTTATGAAACAGAAAGAGATTTGTTAATGGGTTGGACAGAAATGATTAGAGAACAACATCCAGACATTTTGATTGGATATAATACATTTGGTTTTGATTGGAAGTTCATGTCGGAAAGAGCACAAGAATTAAATTGTATGAGACCAGAAAGTTTAGATGAGAGATATGAAGAAGAAATTTGGTTTTCAGAACTGTCTAGAAATAAAGGAGAATATTGTAAAAAGATAGAAAAAGAAATTAGAATTGCTAGTGGTACACATCAAATGATTTATATGGATATGCCTGGTGTTATACAGATTGATTTATACAATTATTTCAGACGTGAAGTAAATCTTGGTTCTTATAAGTTGAATGATGTTGCGTCACATTTTATCGGTGATATGGTAAAAGATTGGGAATGGTTAGATGATACTACCGTTATTAAAAGTGGGAATCTAATGGGATTACAAAAAGAAAATTTCGTGTGTTTTGAATTGATTGGTCATTCTGTAGATTCTTATGAAGGCGGTAAGAAGTTTAAGGTTTTACAGCTTAACGAAGAAAAAGGTGAATTTATTATTGAAGGAAATATTAATCCTAGAAAAGATAGAAAACTTAGGTGGGGATTGGGTAAGGATGACATTACACCACAGGATATCTTTGAGTTGTCTATGGGTAGTTCTAGTGACCGTGCCATTATTGCGAAATATTGTTTTCAGGATTGTAATTTGGTTCATCATTTATTCAGAAAAAATGATATATTGACAGGGATGTCAGAACAAGCTGCTATTTGCAGTGTACCAATTGATTTCGTTGTTATGCGTGGTCAAGGAATTAAGCTTTTGAGTTTCATTGCTAAGAAATGTCGTGAAAAAAATACACTTATGCCTGTTGTTGAAAAACCAGAAGGAGATGGGAGTTATGAAGGTGCTATTTGTTTGATACCAAAAACTGGGTTATATGTTGAAGACCCAGTGGCTGTTAATGATTATTCGTCACTATATCCTAGTTGTATGATTAGTGAAAATATATCACACGATAGTAAGGTTTGGACAAAAGAATATGATTTAGAAGGTCAACTGTTATCAACATGGGGTGAGAGAAATAAGGATGGCACATTTAAATATGATAATCTGGAAGGATATGAATATGTTGATGTAGAATATGATAGATATGAATGGATAGCCCCAGAAGGCAGAAAGAAAGAAGAAAAAGTTAAGGTTGGTACTAAAGTATGTCGGTTTGCTCAATTTCCAGATGACAAAAAAGGTATTATGCCAGCAACGCTACAAGGACTGCTAGCAGCAAGAAAAGCCACTAGGTCGAAGGCAAAATTTAAAACAATCACTATGAAGAATGGCGATGAACATATTGGAATGCTATCTAAGAATGATGATAAATATACAATTACATATATATCGTTGGAAAATGAACGATTAAAGAAAACCAATACAGTTGTTAATGTCGCAGATGTTGCAGATATTAAAGATACTTATAACTCATTCATGAAAAATGTATATAATCAAAGACAACTGTCAATTAAAATTGTTGCCAATTCATTATATGGTCAATGTGGAGCAAGAACAAGTTCGTTTTATGATATTGATATTGCTG
>JAAHTH010003550.1_pt1 | contig 10556 bp, 23 predicted proteins | sample 6116091 | NCBI WGS metagenome assembly JAAHTH01 (sample SAMN13939990, study PRJNA603662) | sponge metagenome | isolation source: marine sponge | host: Mycale hentscheli | place: New Zealand | collected 2006
TCGGAGTTTATACCCCTAATTGTGAGTATGGTTATGTTATCACGCCGGAGGAAATTTACTTGGACACAATCTATGAAAAAAAATAAAGATTTAGCTTGACAATGCCGATAATGTATGTATACTTGAGATATAACAACAACCACTTGGAGAATTGATTATGACACCTGCTGAAAACATTTACCGATCTGATCTTGACGACGTTGACGGACTTGACCCTGTTCTTGAGCAGATGGAAGAGCATGTCGCCCATGGTAATGTATTTCAAGATGAGATCGACGCCTATGATGACGGACAGCCAGACATGGATCAAGAATACGCTGACCTGTACGGATATGGTAACGACTATGATTGCGTGAACGACATTTTCGACTATCCAGAAGATTGGGGGGTGTGATGAACATTGACATTCATGGATATAAAATAATGTCTGAACAATTACAGATAGTACTGCTAAGAGAAGAAACCACAGCCTATATTCAATCCCAATTATTAGCAGGACAGCTTGACAAGGATTGGAAACGTGTTAAAATTTGTTCAAAGGTTTTACTAGAGCGTTGGAGGAATGGAAAATGAATGAATATGTAGAAGATAGTTTGTATGATACACTTGACAGACTATCCACTAAGTTGGTACAATTATATTATCTTAATAGTTGGGAATTAGATGATCAGGACGGCATGAGGGTTTCAGGAAATATACTTTACGCAAGGAACTTCTACAATGAATAAATCAATGGATCCAAATTTTCGATACTACGATTGTAACAATATCGTTGATGAAATTACTGGACAGGAGCAAGATAATTTGTCGATAATGGTAGCAGTACCTAAGATTGATCTTAGTACAGCAGAAAACCGACAGGAAAATCTAGCAGCGATTTCAGGTATTGTAGAAGAGCAATATCGTCGAGGTGTTCAGAGTTTTACTTATGAGGAGTATACAGCAGAATGAATATTATTAGTTTAGATTTTTCTAGTGTTGTAGTCGGTTACACTATTGGTATTGCTCTAATGTGGAGTATTCACACCGTTTTATTTGAGGAGAAACTTGATGACGAGACGACAGAGAGACACAATGAAGCTGTTAGGAATAGCCCTTATAGCTGGAATTACCCTTACGATACTGCTACATCTGACTGAAGGGACAGCAGCTCCACCTAACTTTTTGTAGAGGTAACCCGTTGCTGTATAACGACTTACAGCGACGGGGCCCGCATATGCTGTACCGAAGATTTTTTTTATTTTTCGCTTGACAGCTAAAGTTTATCTGGTAGAATGTCGATATAACACTTAGGAGAAAAGTTATGACACACAAAGAATTGACTAAATTGGTTCACGGTAAAACTTGCAAAATGGAACGCAAGGTAGGAAACAATACATATGCTAGGATTCTGCACAATGGGAGTATAGCTGTTCGTTTATACAGTACAGATGTGGTAACAATACACCCTGACAATAGCGTAACGCTGAGACATGGTGGACACAAAACAGACACAACAAAAAACAGAATCAATAAGTTTAGTCCTTTTTATGTACGCCAAGAAAATTGGGAATGGTATGTGAATGGGATTACACCTTTTGAGGATGGAATGACGATTAAGGCTTGACACGGTGTTGAGCATATGGTATAATGGTTAGGTTCAGTTTCACACTTTGGAGTTTTAATTATGGACGATCTTATGATTTCTGTTGGTATCATCGCTGCTGCTGCTATTGCAATCGTAGCGTTTAGTGTTTACGCTGTTTACGGAGGCTTTCAGGCTAATCTCTGCGAAGCAAAACCGGGACAGGTTTTTAATTTTGAGTACATGCAACCGTTGAACGGTGATCCAAAACGTGTACTCGCAAGGGTTCTTGAGAAGCCTTACAAGTTTTCTGATTCTACTCTTCAGAGAATGAATAGGGTTTCCAACTATCGCAAGGGTGATCCGGAGTTCAAGCGTACAAATCACATTGTAACATGTGAATTGCATGACGGCGAAATCCGACAGTTCTATTGCGAACGTGTAAAGAATTGCCGCAAGCCGCTATTCGGTAGCATTGTGGCATAACGCTCTCTCGTGGTGTGTGCGAACCGGCCTAAGTTGTTGCCCAGCAATGACTTAGGTTCGGTCGTGCCCGCACATTCTGTGCCAAACCTCATTCTGTCCCACCTAAGCCTACCGGCTGGCATTAGTGGCATAGTCAGCGAAAAAAGATTCAAGTTTATGCTTGACAGCGGACGATAACTATAGTATACTGAGGGGACAAGCAACATCACACCGGAGAACACCATAATGAAATTCTCAGCCGCCAATACTAAACTCAAGAAATTATACAAACTTGCTACCACTACGCTCAAGAAGTGGTTAGGCCAGAAGATAGGACGGTCTGCCGCCAAAGTTTATTCTTTCGATATTTTGTCGGGGGTAGACTGTCCTTTCGCTTTTCTTTGCAAGTCTCAAGCAGAAGAACAGGATGATGGTAGTCGTAGAATCAAGGACGGCCCCAATACTAAATTCCGTTGTTTTTCTGCTAGTCAAGAAGTATTGTTCACCAATACATACAAAAGTCGGAAGCGTAATCACGACGCTATTCATTCTTGCGAAACATCCGACGCTATGGCAGAAGCATTGTGTACAGCATTACCCAAAGATGCCAGAGTCATTCGTATCCATGTGTCTGGCGATATGTTTAGTCACAAGTATTTCGTAGCATGGACAAAAGTCGCAGAACGCAACCCCGACGTTTTATTCTATGCTTACACTAAGTCTCTGACGTATTGGGTTCGTAGTCGTGACATTGTACCGACCAATCTTGTTCTGACTGCATCATACGGTGGTCGTGACGATCATCTTATAGCAGAGCATGGTTTACGATCTGCTAAGGTGGTGTTCTCAAGACAAGAAGCCGCCGATCTAGGTCTGGAGATCGACAACGACGATAGTCACGCCTGCGATCCAACCAAGGCCCATCAGGATTTTGCCCTACTGATTCACGGAGTACAGCCCAAGGGTAGCGAAGCCGCAAGTGCCCTCAAGATTCTCAAGAAGGAAGAGGTGACAGCATGAAACTATATATTGCATCAGGTAGTTTTCGACAAGCGTTGGATGTTGGTAAATCAAATAGAAAACAGGCAGTGATTGAAATGTTTATAAATGATTTAACAGGAAGTGAATTGATAGATAACCATGTATATGTTGACGAACGTGGTTGTAGGGATTATATCAGTGCAGATAATGAAACAACGGTATTCGAAACGGAAGATATCTTAGAAGAATGCTATCATATTCTTGAAGGTCAATTCGAAGACGAAGATTATGAGGAATGAAAGGAAACCGGGCCCGCATCGTCGTCGTAAGTTGTTTGCTGGTAAGGACTTACGATTATTTATATATTTTCTAAACTATTCTATTGACAATGACGATATTATATAGTAGAATGATATAGTGGCGAGCAGAGTTGCTTAGACGTTACAGACCGTTGGACGGTCACTCAAGTCTGTGGGTGTAAGTCCGATAAGACGATCTATCAGGTGCAAGTCCTGACGACCACTGCCAATACATTAAGACGGATAAGGCGTATACCACCTTGGTAACCTGACAGGTATACGGGAAAGAATTGCTCTAGTACGAGTAATACCTAAGTCCTATTACAAACCTCAAAGCGGCGAGTAGACCCAGCGGTGGCTTCGGTCACAGTCTGAAAACGACTTCCATACCTTCCGGCTAGGCCGGGGAAGATTGGACCAACATCGTATGGACGCTGGGTAATGTCGCACCTAATGTAGTAAGATAGTTGTAAATGAGTTACAGTCAGCTAAATATTAAAGTCTTGACAATCAGATGTCGATAATGTATACTAGGGGAAAGGAGATAATTATGATTGGTTTTGAATACAAAATACGATTTCATCTACAACGTGGTCAGCACTACATGCACTGGCAAATCAAAGCATACGATGGCACAGTCAAGTATATCGACCCACAAAAGTATCAGATAGAAATGTATGACGCTAAACTTATCAATAAAACTAATGCAGCAAGGAGGGTGCATGGTGCAGGCAAGAAAGATGTGTGCGGATGGGTTGAGTGTGATAACTTTGACTTGTATGAGGCTGATAGCATATCTACTAAATATATGGACAAATTATCGTATAATCCTATCAAGGATATACACTGGCGTCGTGGAGGTGATGATGGAGAATTTAATTGGGATGGAACTGATTATGATTCTCTGATCACTAACGGTAATAGTGTTTATATCTTAGAGGAAGGAAGGATGAGAAAATGTAAAGAATATGCTTGACGCATGACGATATATATGGTACAATGTTATTAATTGGTTTCACTAACTTTTGGAGATTATTATGAAGGCTTATAGTTTTAATATCACAGTTGCTTCTCAAGACCTTGACATAGAAGATGTTGAATCTTTTGTCAACGCTTCACTTGAAGAACATCTTCCTGAAGAAGTACTGGTTTTGGTAAAGTCCGATGGCGTAAAGCAGTATTCGGAACAGGGTTGGAAAGTGGCTCGTCAACGCAAGTTTGGCATTGATGTCAAGCAAGCAGGCGATGCACACAAGGCTATCCAAGCTAAGTCAGAGTTGCTTGTGTCACACGATACAGCAGATGCTGTCCTGCCGGGAGTCTAATAGAATAGTCAGGGCCGCAGCGTCAATGGGGATATCCAAGACTGCGGCTCTGGCTTTTTTGACTCCGTAGTTCAACGGATAGAACAGTGGTCTTCTAAACCTCAAATGTGAGTTCGATTCTCGCCGGAGCTATTATGGATAAAAAAGAAAAGATAACAACAGTCTTAGATTATTTAAATCACAGAATGAGTGTGATGAATCAGGTAGAGACAGATAAGGTAAAGAAAATCCTTGAGGATGACGATATTACTCTTAAGGAGGTGGTAGAATGGTATATCGACTATGTTTGGCGTTCATCTTAGTATTTTGTAGTGGGTGTGTGACTACCAGTAAATGTGCATTGACCTGCAATAAGACTATTGATCTTGATCAAAGACCTATGGATGGTAGTGTAAATGTTGGGGTTCGTCTTGAATTTTTCAGGGATTGGACTAGATAACGGTACGCAATATGCGGGCCGGGTCGCATGTAAACCCTTACTGGGTAACGACTTACGACCATTTAATTTTTTCCTAAAGATTATTGTTGACAGCGACGATATATATGGTATACTTAAAGCATACAGGACATCACTCTTACGAAAGGAACTAAAATGCCTGCTAATGTTGAATCTATGTTTTACACCGGAGCAGAACCTTGGCACGGACTTGGTGAGAAGTTGGAAGATGCTCCAACAATCAGTGAGGCCATTGAGAAGTCTGGTTTGGATTGGGAAGTCGGAGTCAAGGATCTTGTGACTAAGGACGGTATGCAGGATGTACCTGCCAAGGCTACCTATCGCAAGACTGACGGGACTATTCTGGGTGTTGTCGGGCCACGATATGTACCGCTTCAGAATAAGGATGCGTTTGAATGGTTCCAGCCATTCGTAGACGCTGGCGAGTGTAGTCTCCATACGGGTGGATCACTAAGTGGCGGTCAAAAAGTCTGGGCATTGGCTCAACTAAACCGTGACCCTAGTGAGATTGTCAAGGGTGACGAGGTTCAGAAGTTTATTCTTCTCTCCAACAGTCACGATGGTACAACTGCTATCCGTGTAGGTTACACTCCAATTCGTGTTGTCTGTGTCAATACTTTAGCTTTTGCTCACGAACATAAACAGAGCAGTCTGCTAAGAATCCGACACACTCGTTCGGCTCAGGGCAAACTTGATAACATCCGTGACATCATGGACAATATCAATGCTCAGTTTGAGGCTACTGCGGAACAGTTCCGATTCCTAGCTAGTCGTGACTTCAATCAGGCTGACGTTCGCAAGTATGTCAAGGTTCTGTTGAATGTAGACAAGACTGCTGATGAAGACATGAAGACTCGTACCAAGAATATCCTTGATGATGTTCTCTCTACAATTCATGGCCCTAAGCAGGATATGGCTGGAGTACGAGGTACTTGGTGGGCTGCTTACAACGGCTTCAACGAGTATCTTAATTACAACAAGGGTCGTAATACCAACAACCGCATGGAAAGCCTGTGGTTTGGTCAGAACGGCACTGCTAACAACAGGGCACTAGCACTGGCAACAGAATACGCTAGTTCGCTCTAATCGCTCTCCTTTCGTGGTGTGCGTCGGGGAGGTCGGCCTTGTGGTGGGGTCGGCCTCCCATCTTTTATGGCACAAGCCTTGCCCGCTAAAATTAGCTAAGTTGTTTACTGGCAAGGACTTACGAAGATTTCCTATAGACAACCAGCCGGATAGCCGATATAATGTATAGGTGTCTTACCTAATCAAACCTGATTGGTGGTCTTGGTGATAGTCAGCCAGAATAAGGAGTATGTTGGTTATGCAGAATAGAAAAGATATATGTGAACAATTGCAAGAAGATTTATTATCTTATTTTGAGGATAATAGTAGGGGGCAATTGTGGAATAATAGAAGGTGTCTAATTGATATAGACTATACTGAAGTATGTGATATAGTAGTCAGAAACTTAAGTATGGACTATAATACAATTTCTGAATAGTCGGAGCATTGTGCGTACCGATACTATATGATATAATGGGTCATGGAGTCAGTGGGGCTAGTACCTCTTCCACAACTTATTATAGTTTCTGATTCTTATTTGTCAATCCCTTTTCTTTGGAAAATTTATGTTAATTATTTTGTTGATGATTTGGATGGGTGATTAGTATATTTTTTTGGTATTTTTTATGCAGGTAAGGCTAGTAGTTAGATTCTTAGTAACTAAGATACTATAGTGTATTACTAAGTATTATTAACCCCAACCCCTGCATAATATATATACTATAACTCTGTACTTGTCAAGTATTAATTATGTCTTATTTTAGAAAAATTTAACAGGAGGTTACAATGGCACGAAATAAACAAGATGCACCTATGGTTGATATTTGTACTCTTTTATTTAAACAAAGAGAAAGACCTAAGAATTTAGAGGTATGTAAGGCTGTTAATGTATATGATAACAAGTATAGGATTAATGTCTATACCAGAAGTTATGACGATTTTTGGGATGTAGATAAAGTTAGAATTACCCAAAGTTATTTTGCTAAATTAGAAGGTGAAAATCTTACTATTGTATCACCTAAAATATAAAGGTTGAGATTGTTGGTAGGTAGTCAGCCAAATTAGCGATCCCTTTCTTGCATCATTCTGTGCCAGTGTTACTATAGACTAGATATGAATTTTATCTTGGGCTAGATAGGATTGTATTATCTAAACTAATAGGATGTGGCGGAGGTGGCGTAGTCAGTCAAATATAGGGGTTTGTCTTATCTAAACTATAAGGATTGGTCAGGTTGGTCGTAGTCAGTCAAAATCAAGACCTGTATATAAATCTAGATACTACTATAGACTGTAGATTATTGTGCAGTAAGATAGGAAAGTTTGTAGATAATTATAATAAAAATTTTAGTAAAGTTAAAGGTCAGACATTAGTTATATCTATTAAGAATCCCACCCATACTACTACCATAGATAATCCCAAACTAGAACAAAAATGAAAATTTTATAAAGTTTCTAGCATCTATGCCCCAATAATATCAAGGAACTATAGATTAAATACCAATATTCTATACTTTATGATTAATAATCCCCATATATACCTTACTTCTCTTCTGCATAACAACAAAAACACTGTTTTTTACTAATAATATGCCTATTATTGCCGAAATTAATTATATTCTACTTATTGCGGGTGGCCGAGACTAAAAATAGTAAAAACCAACTAAAATTCCACTTGACTATTATCCTTGTATCTGGTAGTATGTATAGTAGTAGGCTTCTTCTTATTTTATAGGGTAAAAATGTATAAACAAGTCTTGCTTTCAGCGTCAGAAATAGCACTATTAACCTCCATTATTGACCGCTATCTTCAAGATACTGGACACAAAGACTCTAATGCTCATATAATCAAAAGAACCTTAAATGGGAACAAATCCCATAAATGAAAAACAAATAGAAAGTAATGAGGGCGTAATTCCCACAAATGGAAGAAAATACAAAAAAACTTGAAAGTTGTAGCTTTGCAAGTGACGATTATAGTATAAGGGGCGATTTGTTTTTAGTAAATGATTGGGAGAAAATTAGTCCTACTCCTAATTGTGGAGTTCTTACTTTATGGGTAAAGCCTGATGAATGTGCGACAGTACGAGATAATGTTTGATGCCTTTGAGGTGTGTAGACAAATAGTATATGAGAATGAGAATGATATAAAGCCTGAAGAGATGACTAATAAAATAGTCTACCTTAAAAACCTTATACAAGAGTTCGACAAGTGGGATAAATAGTGTATAGTTAATCACCTAGAAAGTGGTTAATTATATGGATAAAACAATAGACTTTAAGATCAAGAAGTGTGGTAGTGAAGACGGTGATATATTAGGTGTTGAAATATACAGAGCATACAAACAGATGGACGGTAAGGTTGTATGGGGTTATATTGATACTTTTCATGCCATGAATCTGGATGAACTTACAGAACTAAAAAACTTTCTAAATGAATATATTAGAACAAGAATTGGATGAGTTTAGACGTACTCCTGATGGTAAGGTGATACAGGGATGTAGTCATACCAGCAGGATACTTAGCCATAAATATCGTAATAAAATCATTATGAATACTTATACTGCACTCAAAAAGTATGATAAAGAATATGACGCTATTGCATGTATGGGAGTAAGTGGTATAATGGTTGTACCACAGATAGCAGAATTGTTGAATAAAAACATCATAGTTGTAAGGAAGCAAATTGATGGATATTCGGATTTTATGGTTGAGGGGGCTTATACTAATAAGTACATTATTATTGACGACCTTATATGCTCTGGTGGCACTGTAAAGGCTATTATTAAAAATATTAAAGAAGAAATACCTAAAGCTAAATGTATAGGTGTGTGGTCTTATATGAAAGATCAATGTGCATACAGAAAAATACCAAAATATTGTAAAAGAGACTTAGGAGTACCATATTTATGTACAACATAAGAAAACACGATCAAACAGGAGATGGAATCCCACAATATGTAATATACAAGGGAGATAAGCCTTTGATGTTACCTTGTAAAATGACCAAGAGACAAATAGTGCAATTTGGTACTGAAATTGAAGCAGAAAAATACATAGCTAATGTTTTAGCCCTTATCAATACAGGTAAGGAATATTTGGAGATTTATTAATGTATATTGTGGTTACTAGCGAACTTAGTAAATATTCTGTAGAATTAAAAAACTTTCGTGTTGGAGATAGGGACGATAGAATATTTGGCCCTTTTGAAGATAAATATATGGCAGAAGAATGGGTGGACAATCACTGTGGTAGTAAATACTGGACTATTATCAAATTAAATGATAAAGATTAGAGCAATACATAAATCTGGCAGTACTCTACAAAATGCAATATATGTATACATAAATAGTTTGTGTAATGAAGAGATTATAGAGTTTGATCGGCTAGATATTCATGGTAAAGACTTTGAGAGACAAATTAAAGATTCTGATATAATTGTATTAAGACATCCTGTAAATAGGATGATTTCTCATTATTATTCTCATGGGTGGACACATAACACTACTGAATTTGATGACAAAGCATGGGAATTGAGAAAACTGATTCAATCAATAAACTTAGAGGATTTTATACTTAGTGGTAGGCTGTTCTATCAAGCATCAATATATGAAAAAATACTGGATAAGAGAACGTGTATAATATTAAAATATGAAGATATGATGAATAATCCTAGAGGATACATACTTTTTATTCTTAAAAAAATCAAATGCAGACATTTATTTGGTAAAGTATATGGAAGATTCAAAGAAGAATTTGAGTTTAACGGCAAAGATTTGAGTGATGAGATCACTAATAATGGTGTAATTACACATAAAAGGAACTTGGATCATAAAGAATATCTAAATAAGTTTCAAGATGATTGCAAAATTTATTTTATTAATAAAATTATAGGAGATATTTTAGAAAAATACAATAAACTGTATGACCAAACCATTAACTGAAGGGTATTTATTATCAAGGAAAATATGTTGCGGCTGTAGGTGTATTAATTGTCCATACAAGCCTAAATGGTTGAAGGGCAGCAAAAATGTTAAGAAAAATACTTCTCGTTAGTTTTATTCTATATTCTAATATTGTAGTAGGGCAAGAAACTGGTATAAAATTCTTTGAGCAGAATATTAAACCTGTTTTAACTACTCAGTGTTATTCATGTCATTCTTCTAATTCTAAAGATGTAAAGGGTGGATTGTCTTTAGATACTAGACAGGGCATATTGAATGGTGGGGATTCTGGCCCATCAGTTGTTCCCGGCAAGATAGATGAGAGTTTATTACTAGACTACATTGAGTCTGGAGATATGCCACCAGATAATCCTCTGAGTGAAGAAGTTGTCAATAATTTTAGACAATGGATTAAAATGGGTATGCCTGACCCAAGATATAAGTCTGAGAATAGGGCT
>JAAHTH010003061.1_pt2 | contig 10554 bp, 25 predicted proteins | sample 6116091 | NCBI WGS metagenome assembly JAAHTH01 (sample SAMN13939990, study PRJNA603662) | sponge metagenome | isolation source: marine sponge | host: Mycale hentscheli | place: New Zealand | collected 2006
TCTCGACATTAGCGTCCAGTTTGAATTGAACGAAGAGGAGGACGAAAATGGATGATAACTGGATTGTAAATAATATTGTAGGTGGTCAGGAGACCATCGATAAAATAGGAGAGGCTTACACAATGGACGACAATTGCCGAGTAATTGACAAGGCAACGTCTCAGCCAACAAACTTCCATATGGTAAGAGAGTCAGATGACTGTGGAGTGGTTTCCACATATAAGAATATTGAGGTACTAGGCCGATTTTGGCCTGAGTCTTTGGTTCAGGAATCAATCTGTATCTGGGAAAGAAATCAGAGAAAAAGAGAGGAGTAAGCATGTTTACTCTGAAAAACCTCGTTGAATCTGTTGGGTTTCATACCAATCCAGAAATGAGGAATCACGCAATCGGAGGCGTTGAGGGGGCGTTGGAGGCATTGACCCACGGAGAGTACGTGGAGATAAAGCCGCTTCTTCTTATTAGGCAAGTCATCCTAGCGTCATTGATTATAACAGCCATGGTTCTAACCTTTTGGGGACTAAGCATTATCCCCATGGAGGCAAAACCACTACCTCTGGGGTATGAGAAAACACCTACCGAGTTCAACAGGTGGGACAAGTTCATGAATATCGGCAAGGACAGTTAAATCATGAATAGTCGCTACACTTCCATGGGAGAAGAGCTGAAATCTAAGGCCCAAAATTACATTAAGGGCTGTCTGCTCGCCATCTGTATTGATAAATTTGAAAAGGAACATCCGAATATCGTTCAATGTGCCCAACGGGGAATGGGAGATACGTTGTGGACTACGATGCTGAATGACCACACGTGGAAAGGTGAAAAGTTTAGACGGTACACCTTGCTAGACAGGGATTACGTGAAGGAGCGTATTGCGGAGGTGATATACCCCCTCTTGCTCGTCACGGAGGGTGATCAGCTTATAAAAATTCAGTTCGGAGTAAGGCAAAACGATATAATGCTTCTTATTCTTGACCCTAAGTCGGAGGACTTATCAAAGATCATTGATACACTTGCAACCAAGCTAATAGAGTGCAATCAGAAGTGGGACTCCTTCATGAGTGGCCCCGGGGTAATCAGGTGCATTGTCAAGAATGAAAAATTACAACCCCAGCTAATAAGAACCGTCTTTACAGCATAGGTTGACGGATTGTCAATGTCCTGTTATACTTAGATAGAAAAGGATAAAAGATGAACAAAATTACATTCTACGACGAGCAACGTGGTGTTAACATGCGGGCGTTTGACTTCTCCTGCACAAGGCTTTCAGAGGAAGAGTTTGACAGGCTCTCCTATTCCGATTACGACATCATTCTCAGAGTGTGGGCCGACTTCGACACCGAAGAGACTAGAGACATTGATGAGGTCGGAAACGTGTGGACAGAGTACGCACACATGACCACACAAAACTTGGTCCATGTCTTGATTAGCGAAGAGGACCCAGACACTAGAACAAGCAGAATCATAGTCGGAGACCTAGGGCAGAACTACTGGTGCTTGGGTCACTACAACGACAGCAGTTCGATCAACACCCTTATCGAAATCTCAAAAGGCATGATGACCCCAAAGAGAGATAAATAACATGATGTTTATAGACGCAATGGAAATCCAAGGCGAAGCAGACTTTGGAAGAGACAATGTTCTGGAGCTAACCATTCCCGAAGCCCTGTTCAGAGAAGTTAAAAGCCTCGGGTTTGTCTTGGCGAGTGGTGACACATGGCAATCCTCTCTCCGAGGTCTTGGCTCGTCCGAACTGAATACTATTGACGAGTTCATAGCAGAAAACCTGTCACTCTATACAAGCTGGACGACTGACGACATCGACAGGATTGTAGTTTATGTCGAGAGTGGAGAGAGCTTCTAATGTCAAAGAGAAGAACAACACCCAAGCCAAAGAGCATTAAAGCTGGGCAGTCCGTATATGACGACCGAGAAAGGCTCAAGGCTATCCAACAGTGGAATCTGGATTACGACTGTCGCAGATGCGGAGAGTATAGCACCACCAAGTTTAACTGTTCTAACTGTGAAAATCGTGGATAAATCAGTTTAACAAGACATATGCTACGCCCGGATACGTATAGTATAGTATACAGAAGGGAGGCATTATGCCTAATATTTTAAGTTTTATCACCAGTATCTTTGCCCCAGCCTCCAAGCTCATTGACGATGTACATTTGTCAAAAGAAGAGAAGCTACAGCTGAAGAACGAGCTTGAGCGTATTCAAGGAGAAGTAGTCAGTAACGCTATTGAACTACAGAAGTCCGAGGATAACAATCGTGCCAAGGTTATGGTTGCGGAAGCAAACTCCGAAGGCTGGCTAACCAGATCGTGGCGACCGATCTGCATGCTGACCATCCTAGCTCTTGTCCTAGCAGACTACTTTGGCATGTCTCACAAGGCAGTACCCGACGAGCTTTTTGAAGTCTTCAAGGTTGGACTAGTAGGAATCGGCGGGGGTCGGTCGGTCGAAAAAGTAACTAAGTACATCATGGACAGAAAGGGAGTGTAACATGAGTCCAAATATTAACGTAAAGTCTTGCGAATGGTGCAAGGAATCATATGAGCCGAGCAAGTCAATCCAGAAGTTCTGTAGCAAAAGATGCTACAGGTCTCACCACAGCAAGAGAACCTCAGAAAGAAACAATGCTCAGAGATCTGAGTCAGGAAGATACGTCTTCCGCCACATTAAAGACCGCTGTAACAATCCCAACTCAAAGGGTTATGCAAACTATGGTGCCAGAGGCATTAAGTGCGAGTTTGAGAGCACCAAGGAGTTCGTGGAGTGGTACAACCAGAGCGACACTTGTAACGACTGTGGGGTAACTACGGACGTTAAGAACAAGGTCAGCTCTGAAAAGGGTAAGCAGGTTGATCGAATCGATTCAACTGGCCCATACTCAAAAAAGAACTGCCAGATTCTATGCAGAAAGTGCAATCTTTACAGATCTAAGCTCATTAAATAAAAAATTGTAGGCACGGAACTTCGCACTTCTACTTACAATAGCCGTTTAGGCACTGACTCCGGTCACGGCCCACCAAGGATTCTAGCGAGCCTTGGGGGCCATTTTTTTTGTTGTCAATATCGAAAATATGTGTAATAATAGAGTAGAGAAATGCTAACATAGAATAGAAAGGTTTACAACAATGGAAATGTCCTTATTTCAGCAGGTTGTGATGACCATGCTCACTTCGTCAGTAGTCATGCTTACCCTAGCGACGATCATCGTAATTTTGAAAAATGAATCAGAATAGAAAGGTTTGTAACAATGGAACTTCCCTTATTTCATCAGGTTTTGACAGCCATACTCACTTCGTCAGTATTCGTGTTTGCCCTAGTGATGACCATCGTAATTTTGAAAAATGAATTCTGTGGCCCTAACAGATGTGACGCTCCAGATTGCGACCCAGACTGTGCCCCAGAGGACTGTGAGACTGACTGTAAGTCAAAGTGCAAGTCTAGGGAAGAGGCACCGAAGCAAGAGAAAAAGGGTTACACTGGAACCGACTGCTGACAGATGCCCCTATAAGGTCCAGTTGGATCTTTTAACTTAATACCCATCGTGGCACAGGACCGGGGAGAGATTTACTAGCCTCTCCCTGTTCCATTTTTCCCAAGAAAGGAAAACGATGCAAGATTCTACCGCAATAAACTTCTTTGCTCTTATGCCGATCTTGATGCTCGGAGCATTCATTCTCTTTGGAATTCTGAATAAATTCGAGGACAATTAGTGGACATTTGGAATCGTCTACTGGTTGCAGAGCGGATGGAGCGAAAGAACCAGTGGTTCGTTTTCGATGTTGATGGAACGCTCACTGAGTCGAGGCAGGAGATCTGCCCCTCTTTCAAGAGATGGTTTCTGGACAATATGCCAATGACAAGAGTTGCACTTGTAACCGGGTCTGACAGAGAGAAGACCGTCGAGCAGGTGGGTGAGGACCTCTGGTCAAGCTGTGCCTTTTCAATCCAGTGCTGTGGCAACGAGGTTTATAGCTTCGGAAACCTTGTCCACAGGGAAGATTGGTATCCTCACGAAAACGTGATCGCTCACCTCAAAAAAGAACTGATGGAATCAGACTACGACATTGACAGAAGGTATGGAAACCACATAGAGATCAGAACGGGAATGTTGAACTTCAGCGTAGTGGGAAGAAATGCGGTTGGCCCGCAGAGAAAACACTATGCCAAGTACGACGAGACAGCGAGGGAGAGAGACAAGATAGCACAGAGGATAAGAGACACCTTCTGGGGTCTAGATGCCACTTGTGGAGGAGATACAGGTATCGACATCTTTCCGGTTGGAAAAGACAAGTCTCAAGCTGTACAGTATCTGGGCACAAATTTAGTATTCTTCGGAGATAGATGTGACCCAATGGGAAATGACTACCCCTTAGCAAAAACCATAGAAGACAATAAGAACAACGCAAATGGCGTTTTTCACGTGTCTGGGCCACCTGATGTCTACCACTACCTACAAACCCTCCTCTCGTGGTTGTCAGAATAGAAGATACGTGTTATACTTTGTTATAACCTAATAGAAAGGGTTTTAACTATGGCACGGACAAGGCGAGAGATCATCTCTCAGGTCAGCAAGACCGGAACCCCAAACATCAAGCAGGTTGGCGAGTGGATCGCCCCAGCATCCCCAATGCCACAGGGCGACGACTTCGCAGACTGGCTAACCCACGTCTGTCTCACCTTCAGATCAATCTTTAACAATTTGGGCAGTGTCCAGAATCCGGACCCTGAGTCAATGGAGCACATCTACGAATGCTGTGTGCGTATTAAGCAGGAAGTAGAGGATTGCAGACACATCCTCAAGGACAGTGACTTCGTTTCAAACAAGAAGTGCGTCCAATTTGTGGAGCACCATCTAAACTTATTTTTTCACAATCAGGAGAATAGAAATGCTTAGGAAGACATTCACTCTAATTCAGATGATTCTAATGGTCTTGTTTTTGGCCTTTGCCGCATTCATTCTGTCGGCGATTGGCCACGCTAAGAAGGCCGATGCCGCAGACCTATTGGGTGCAGAACGCCTGATATTAGAGCAGGGCGTTGGATCTTCAAGTCTACTCTCTGACTCTACACTGGAGGGAAACATTCCCCTAGACCGCCTAATAAGATCTAGGATTGGTCTTGAGTGGGAACTGTTTAGCGAGCCGAAAGGTGTTACACTAGACTTCGGGCTAGGACTGCATGCCTATTCCGCATCAGGACAGCCGAGTATGGCCACGGGGGTTGACACGACCCTAAGACTAACCTTCGCTCCAGAGCTTAGGTTTTCTCCATATGTAATATTCACCGCTTCATATGATGAGTTCGGTAAAACTTGGAGCGGAACAGACGTAGACTACACATTTACCAACACGTTTGGGGCCGGGATGTCATACAGGGTTGACGACGACTCCTCCCTGTATCTGGATTATAGATGGTTCCACAGTAGTAATGGCTCTAGCTTCCACAGCGACTCATTCAGAGAGACTTTCGGACTGGAGAAATCAGAAATGAATCCCGGATTCGAGGCTGGTCTGATAACACTGGGGTACTCAATCGAGTTTTAAAGTTGTTAATTTTTAATAAACGTGCTATACTTCTGTAGAAAGAAGGACAAATGTCAGAACACAATTGGATCGAAAATGCAGGAGGGCAGGGTGCGGAGTTCACAGGAACACTCGCTCAGATCAAGGGAGAGCTTGGAATCGGAGACGATACCGTTGAAGAAACCTTGCTAATGTTAGACGATGAAGAAGAGATAGAATCTTGGTCCATTATACCGAGGGGAGAGACTTTTTGGTCCATGATGAAAGATTTCTACATTACATGCCTACGATTCATGATCATGATGGTGCCGGTGGTGATCACAGCGACGCTTATCTTCGGTGCTTTAATTTCTTTGGTTCATGCCATCTTTGGGTAATTTAGTTGTTAATTTTTAATAAATGTGCTACACTCCTTTAGAAAGAAGGACAAATGTCAGAATACGGAGAGACTTTTTGGTCCAAGATGAAAGATTTCTACACTGCATGCTTACTAGCAATGATCATGATGGTGCCGGTGTTGATCACAGCGACGCTTATCTTCGGTGGTTTAATTTATTTGGTAAGTATTGCCGAGAATGCCATCTTTGGGTAGTTGTCAATCTCTAAGATCTGTGCTATACTTCTGTAGAAAGCAGGAAAAATGGACTACTCAAAGCTAAAAGACTGGGCTAGGGAAGAGCATAGGTTGATGCTCGCAAACTCTGCTGGTGTGGAGCTTGAGGAGATCATTCTTCCGGGTGACGAGAGTCCTGCCCTTAACATAGTTCTCAGGATCGCCCGTGAGGCAGAACTAAATGAAGCCTTTGCCCATATTGATGCCGAGCAATGGGCAGAAGATGATGTCCGGCGTAGGGACGACCTACCTAGCCTTGAGGATATGGTCTTCTTTGATGCACTTGATGGCTCTATTGATGGGAGTTGGGATGTCTTCTAGCGAGGAAGAGGAATACTTCACCGAAGGAGAGACTGTCTTCTTCAGGCCAAAGATGTACGGATACCACACATGGGTTCAGGGCAAGATCATAGACTTCCTTCACTCCACGAGGACTGGCAACGATGTCGCAATAATGAGACCCTCTGGTCCGGGATTTGGACCCACGAACAGCAAGAATACGTTCTTCTGTATTGATGTACCATATCTGTACAAAGAGCAAACAAAGGAGCCCGACCCAAGGGCCGGAAAGACCAAGGAGTACACGACTAGGCGTAAAAAGGGCAGACGCAAGAAGTAGGTTGTCAAGCCTCCCAGCCTGTGCTATACTATCTTGTACCCCAACGAAAGGTTTTGTCATGGACTTAGGATTATGTTGCATGTTTTCAGGCGATATGCACAAGCAGATTCGCTACCGCACTACGACTGTCAAGGTCTGTGCCGCACTATCCAATTCTGACCGTGTTGCCAAGATCGACGACATCGTGCTCAGCAATGTTGCCAGTCTCCGTGACAGCGTACAGTTCTGTGTCAACAATGACATCAAATGTTTCCGCATCTCCAGTGCCCTCTTCCCCCTTGCTACTCATGCAGACCTTGGCTACCACATCGCCTCCCTCCCGTCTGCCGATGCAATATACCGTACACTGTCTGACACCAAGCAGTTAGCCCAGTCCAACGGCGTGCGTCTCCTGTTTCACCCAGACCAGTTCTGTGTCCTGTCTTCTCCCAAGCCGGAGGTTATCGCATCCACTGTCAAGGAGCTTGACTTCCACGCCCAGATTGCTGTACTCGTAGGTGCTGACGCTCTCATCATTCACGGTGGCGGTGCTTACGGTGACAAGCCTTCCGCACTCCAGCGTTTCGCAGAGAACTTCCGTCTACTCTCAGACGATGCCCAGCGTATGCTTGTTGTCGAGAACGACGACCGCACCTACACTGTCGATGACCTGTTGCCCCTGTGCCAGACTATCGACATCCCCCTTGTCTACGATGTACACCACCATCGTTGCAACAAAGACTCTCTCAGTGTCGAGGATGCCACCACTCAGGCACTCAGCACTTGGACCGATGGTCGCACCCCGCTGTTCCATCTCTCTAGCCCTCGTGACGGTTGGGATGCCAAGAACCCACGACCACATCACGACTTGATTGACATCAGTGACTTCCCCCAGTTCTGGCTTGACCTCGACGTTCATGTTGAGGTAGAGGCAAAAGCAAAGCAAGAGGCTGTCCTCCAGCTTGCAGACCAACTCAGATCAGTAAGGAGCTAAAATGATATTATTTGTAGTAATGTTGTAAAAACCCTTATGTTTATGCTATAATAATGTGTACCCTAGCGAAAGGTTTACTATGGATATGGTCTTAATGACAAAAATAGGACTTTTAATACTGATGGCTGTCTTTACAGCAATAAACGCATGGCAGTTAATAAAAGTCGAAAAGAAACTCAGCAAAGCCAAAAAGACACAATTAAGAGTCATCAATTTCGTAAAAGAAATGCAAGACAGGCAGTGCATGATCCTTGAGGAGACTGGTCTGGATAAAGAAGCTGACAAGCAACTTCGTGAAAAGATGAAAAGAGCAGAGGAGGAGTAATGCAGATTCAACCACAAGACCCATCAAAGGGTCATTTCGTAGTAAGCCTACTAAAGTCCGTCTTTAGGCTCTGTGCCTGCTATTCTCTTTCACAGGGTGATCTAGTAACAACAGCAACCCTTCTGGGGCTCGCAGAGGTACTAGGGATCGCAGAGGAGGTGGTATGAAGGACTATAGTGACCTCGTAGAGGAAATCCTAGTAGACGGCGTTGACGGGGGTGACAGGACAGGGGTAGGGACAAGATCCCTGTTCGGAAAGCAGATGCGGTTCGACATCAGTGAGAAGTTCCCCCTGCTAACCCTAAAGAGAACATACTGGAAGGGTGTTGTCAGCGAGCTAGTCTGGATGCTGTCGGGCTCCACTAATGCCTATGATCTTCCGGAAAGTATTCAAAAATGGTGGACTCCGTGGGCGAACGAGGATGGGAGTCTTGGCCCAACATATGGGAAGCAGTTTAGAAACTCTGGGGGAGTTGACCAGCTAAGAAAAGTCATTGCGGGAATTAGAAACAATCCCAATTCAAGAAGGCATAACATTGCCCTGTGGAATCCGGGAGAGATAGACGAGATGAACCTCCCCCCTTGCCACGGCAACCTAATCCAGTTTCACGTAAATGGAAACGAGTTGTCATGTCAGATGTACCAAAGGTCTGGAGACATGTTTCTTGGGGTTCCCGTTAACATCGCATTCTACTCACTCCTGACGTACCTCATCGCAAAGGACTGTGGACTGGTTCCAAAGGACTTTGTTCATGTCATTGGTGATGCACACATCTACAGCAACCACATTGAGCAGTGCGAGGAGATGCTGGAGAGGGAGCATTTAGAGCTTCCAACATTGAAGATTGGCAAGTTCCCCAAGGGATACTTTGTCGATTCAATTCAGGCAATGGCCCTGATGAGCTGGGAAGATCTAAGCGATTTCATAGTCCTAGAAAATTACAAGCCCCATAAGGGCATATCCGGAGATGTGGCCATTTGATGAATAAGAATATGAGTCTTGTAGTAGCAACGGACAAGAACGGTGGCATTGGAAAAGATAATGCTATCCCTTGGAAATGCAGTGGAGACCTTAAAAACTTCAGGGATCTAACTGGAACAGGTGCCCTCATCATGGGGAGAAACACCTTTGAGTCAATCGGAAGTCCACTTCCAAACAGGCAGAATATCGTTCTAACCTCAGGTGGAGACATTGAAGGTGTTCAAGTCGCCAAAAGTGTAGATGAGGCACTGAGTCTTGCAGAAGAGGATAGGCAGGTCTGGATAATCGGAGGAGAACAGGTCTACAGTGAGACAGCAAAAGACTGTGAGTATATTGTACAGACCGAAATCCAAGGCGAGTACGAGTGCGACACCTTCTTTGAGATACCAGACTGCTTCATGCTTGCGGCAGTATCAAACCTGAACGAGGCAAATGGAACAGACCCAGCGTGGCAGGTTAGAATTTTTGTAAACGAGTTGTCGATTCTGTAATCCCATGTTATGCTAGGGTATGAAAATGAAAAAACTTACAGAGAAACTAAACTACGGATTTGCCATTCTTAGCTTAACGCTTTTTTCCCTAATGATGCTATGGGTCATTTGGGATTCCATGGATATGGTTCTTAGTGCCAACCGAGGAAGAATGAATCATCTCGTACATATGCTGAAAGAGTTAGTGAAATGAACAAAAGAATCGTGATGGTTAGTGGAGGGTTTGACCCGATCCACAAGGGCCATATTTACTACATGAATGGTGCCGCAAGTTTAAGAGGCCCGGGTGGCCTCTTGGTTGTTGGTCTAAACAGTGATGAGTGGCTTCGCAGGAAAAAGGGGCAGGAGTTCATGTCATTTGAGGACAGGTTTGCAGTCACATCCTCTCTAAGGGTGGTAGACATGGTTTTACCCATGAACGACGATGATGACAGTGCCTGCGACCTGATCAGACAATGCTGGGAAACCTTTCCAGATGCTGAATTCATCTTCGCCAACGGCGGAGATAGGTCTTCCTCAAGCGTTACACCAGAAGCCGCCCTATGTAAGGAGCTTGGTGTTACATTAGCATACGGAGTTGGTGGAGAAGACAAAGCCAACAGTTCAAGTTGGATCTTGGACAAATGGAACGGAAATAAGTAATGCTGGCATTCTTGGGTCTACTATGGACCCTTCTCCTAATCTACCTGATTATTGCCTTTGGGATTCCAATGGTGGCCGTCCTCTTGTCAATAGTCATAAACATGCTTAGGGACTTCAGTTGGGGGAAATTGATCTCACTGCCTAAGAATATGTGGGACGTTGCACTTGAAGAGCTAACAGACTCATTCTCAAGGAAGAGTTGATGATCTTCGCATTTGGTGTTATAATCTAGTATGAAAGGTTACAAAATGTCAGAACACAATTGGATCGAAAATGCAGGAGAGCAGGGTGCGGAGTTCACAGGAACACTCACTCAGATCAAGGGAGAGCTTGGAATCGGAGACGATACCGTTGAAGAAACCTTGCT
>JAAHTH010002446.1_pt1 | contig 10536 bp, 15 predicted proteins | sample 6116091 | NCBI WGS metagenome assembly JAAHTH01 (sample SAMN13939990, study PRJNA603662) | sponge metagenome | isolation source: marine sponge | host: Mycale hentscheli | place: New Zealand | collected 2006
AAAAACAACAAATGAAGAGTTGGATGGCGACAAGAAGATATGTGTATAATAAATCGCTAGAAAAAATCAAGAAAAAAGAAAGTAAACTTAATTTTTACAAACTTCGCAATGATCTTGTTACTGCCAAGAATAATGATAAAATTCAAGCTTGGGAGTTAGAAACACCAAAAGACATCAGAGCTGGTGCTATCAGAGATATGATTAAAAACCATAAAACAGCATTTTCTAACCTAAAAAACAGAAATATTTCCGGGTTTAAAATGGGTTTTGCTCGCAAACGAGAAGCACCGAGTATAGAGATTCCTAAAACAGCTATTAAAATAGATAATGGTTTGTTCTTATACAAACGGTATATACCTGAAAAAATAAAAATAGCTAAGCACGAAAAGATTAACTTCACTATTGACTATGATTGCAGGTTACAAGTGAAGAACAATAAATGGTTTTTAGCTGTACCGATCAATGTAAAAGCTACCACATACAGTGGACGTTCTGAATTTTGTTCTCTTGATCCAGGAATACGAACCTTCCAAACCGTATATTCTGAAGAATCCGTCTTACAAATTAAGATAAATAAACAACTTGTAAAGAAACTCCAACAGAAAATAGATCATTTTCGATCATTACGATCTAGAAAAATAATAACTACAAAGCGTCTAAAAAGAAGAGAAAGGAAAATTTATTTTCGCATAAATAATTTAATAGACGAACTCCATCATAAAACCATCAGATTTCTAACAACAACCTATAATCATATCATCTTGCCGAGTTTCGAGAGCCAAGAAATATCGAAAAGAAGAAAGATTAGAGGTATAAATCGTGACTTATTACAACTAAAACATTTTTTATTCAAAGAAAGGTTGAAAGCAAAGTGTTTACTTACGAAGTGTACTCTTGATATTTGCACGGAGGAGTATACCTCACAAACATGCGGTGTTTGCGGTAAGTTGACACCTGTGAAAGGAAAAGATGTTTTTACTTGTTCTAAGTGTAATGTAAACATAGATCGTGATGTTAACGGCGCAAGAAACATAGCCATTAAACGTCTGAAGGAAGTGTTATAACTTCTCTTCCCGGTGGAGCTACACACCGGTTAAAGGTAATTTACATTAAACACTTTGTTGTTTAATGTAGGTTGACTCACGTAGCGGTAATATCAAGCCGGTAAAGTTTTTAACAAAAACGGAGTATAAAAATTAAATTTGATTTTTAATTAGACTAACCAATTAAAAATTGAATCATGTCTACAGAAACGAATAAAGAAAGTGTTCATATCTATCTCAAAGATAACACAAAGTCTGAAGTACTAGAAGGATCTTCAGCTCATGAACGTTAAATAATATTGATGAATGAAACATTACAACAGCAGTCACAAAAAGATCTATGTACTATTAAAGAACTTGAAACGAAAGTTACAGAGTTGGAGGATGAAGTTGACAGATATGATTGTCGTAAAAATTATCTCAAGGGCTTACTTAAAAACTTTCATGAAATGCATAAGATGAACGAAAAGATTGTGGATATAGAATCTCAAATAAAGAAAGATACTCAGGAATCAATCAAAGTATATAAATCTCAAGCATCTTTTCATCTAAGAATATTATACTGTATGTTGATATTAGTAGTAGGAATATCTTGGGAGTTTGTTGATTCTTATAGTATAACTATCTTAGGATCTGTGGTAATAACAGTTATTGCATTCAATCATTCTATGCTACAAAATCTTAAGAAACCAATCTTTCTAGATAGAGAAGAGCAGCTTATGGAGCTAAGTAAAGAAAAGAATAATATCAATGAAGCACAAGACTATATCCACGAATTCATTGAATCCCAGTGATGAAATTATATGATTAATTTCTTAGTATAATATACTAAGAAATAATACGAAGTCAACTGAAATGGGATTGACTTTTATACACTATCAATGTTACTATGCAAATTAGAATTATAAGCATTTATCTTATAGCTTATTTTTATCTTCAACGCAAAATCCTTCTACGGAGTAGGAAAAGATCAAGTACAATGTTGGGCTGACTACAGCGAAGAGAAGATGAACTGCTCTTGAATCAGGATTTTTCTGTGAACATTTGATAGCTCTAAAAATAGCCCAAATGAACAAGGCTAGCTCTAAGACAATAATAACAACTCTCATGATTGTCTGACGTACATCATTCTTCTTATCATCTGAACCTGTATTTTTTGTAGCACCAAGCAAAGCATTAAGTTCAAGCATTTTGTTAATACAACATAAAAAAAATATTTAATACTATTTTAAGTATTAAATTCTTATTTAGTTTATCTGATTCAAATCTTGTTCAACAAACCCCCATTTTTCATACCATTTCGGTCCATAGGCATCAGCTAATACAGCTTTCTCATTGTCTTCCAGATCTGATGGATGCAAACCTGATCGCAATTGACTTTCTAGACATGCTAGAGCTTCTGTCATCTGTGCATTAGGGTCAATTAAGTATCTAGCATCTTCGAAGTTCATACTCCCGTACATTTGCTCTCCAATAAGGCGGTACTGTTCTTTATCTTCATCTGACATAGCCGCAAGAGCCGATCGGACCATAGGATTGTCAAAGAGATCATAATCTGATGTCTCATTTTTTTTTACCATTTTTGTATCCATATGTGTTTCTTTATATCTAATTTCTAATACTATGTAGTATTAGAAAAATTTACTTTCTGATTACATCAGACTTATGTATGCATTTGTACTTTTTCCTAAGAGAAGCTGACTTTTTCTTAATTTTGCTTGCTATTAGTTCGTGATACTAAATTGTTCTTCTTGTTAGTCGCAATAGTAGACGAACGATTGTAAGCTGCAATTAAACCATGACAACTGGGTTTCTTATTACTAGTACAAAACGGATACTTTCGGTTTTTAGGATCCAGAAAACATTGATCGGGTAGTGAATTACGGTAAGAATATGTGTCCCAGTTTACTTTTTTTTACTCGACTTTTTATGAGACTTTTTAGGCGACATCATCTTATGAGACTTTTTAGGCGACTTACGACGACGCGACTTCTTGGGTGACTTACGACGACGCGACTTCTTGGGTGACTTACGACGACGCGACTTTTTAGGTGACATCTTAGGTGACATCTTAGGAGACATCTTGTCATGCTTTTTTCGGGAAAGCTTTCTGCTTTTTCGTCTATGTTGAACCATTTTATATATACTTCATATTTTTTTTTACAATTGAAAAAAGTTATCAAGACACAGGAAAAGTAATAAAAATGAATTCACCATCTTATCAAACGTGTCTAGAAATGCTCCAGCAACGAGGATATGAGATAACAGAGAAAGATGACTCTACTCGTATATTAGCAACAAAACCAGATGGAAATCCTATGGTGGTTTTCTTTACTGACGTACCAAAATTCAATGTGAAGAACGTACAAGTTTATATTTCTGTTATGAATGACATGGATATCTTTCATGCTATCATAGTATACAAAGACAGTGTTACTTCTTTTACCCGTAAAGCAGTGAGTAAGTCTTTAGAGATGAAACTTGAGTTGTTTGCTGAAGAAGATCTTCAATACAATATTACTAAGCATCGTCTTCAGCCTTCTTTTGAAAAACTTCCTTCTGATGAAGCCGAGAAGTTCAAACAGAAATATGGGAACAAATTTGGAGTGATAAAAAAAGATGATCCGATAGCTCGTTTTTATGGATATGATAGAGGAGATGTAATTAGAGTCACTCGAGGAAAAGTCAACAAATTCGTTACTTATCGTCTTGTAAGAGGATAATAACTATTCAGTAACTTAAAAAAAGTATCACCTATATAAAAATGGAAAAGCAAAAATGCAAAAGTTGTGAAGGAACAGGTTTAGTACGACGTAAATTTCAGTTTAGATGTCAAGAAAATCATCCTGAAGGAGTAATAACTTGTATGTATTGTGAGAATGTATCAAAAGCTAATTATGTAACTTGTGAAGAATGTTATGGAGAAGGTATGAGAAGAAAACATCAATAATAAGAGTCTTAATACTTAGGAAGTATTAAAATCAACATTTTTTGTCCCATTTTGAACCAGTTCCTCTTCCATACTTTTGAGAATTTTGTGATCTTTTCTTTCTTGGATCTTTTTCTTTCTTGGATCTTTTCTTTCTTGGATCTTTTTCTTTCTTGGATCTTTTTTGATATCTTTTTGAGCTTTTTTTGTCTGAGAATTTTTTAGGTTTGTTCTTCTTTCTTTCAGCTTCTTCTTTCTTTCGTTTTTCGATTTCAGCAGCACACGTTGGAGGAAGCTGTCTTTTCTTTCTCTTTTGTGTTGATACTAGTACTTTATTTTCTTTACCTTGTTTTTCGTATACTTTGTACTCATCTGTAGTCCATTCGTGAATAATCATTATTCCACCACGTCTTCTATCAAACAGTACAGTAGGTTTACCTGGTTCAGCTGGAAGGTCTCCATAGCAGGCAACGCTCTTCCAGAAATAGCCTTTGTTATTGGGCATTTCAGAAAGATTACGAATCATATAATCAGGTATGCTATTACAAGCTCTGCTAAAATGTTTATAACTTCTAGACATATTTTTTTTCAGGTAGCGATTTTGACGAGCTTCATTACGATGTGCTTGATAGTAAGCCTTAGATACCTTATTTTTTTCTGCCTTATCAGCAGCTAAAGTCTTTTTCCTATTTTCTTTCAATATTGCTTTTGCCTTAGCTTCATTCATTTTTTGTTTCATATTAGCTTTTAATTCATCGTCTAGAAGACCTTCATTTAGAAGTCTTAGTCTATCTGTAAGACTATCTCTTAACTTTTTCCGTTCAATATTCTTGTCTGATATTTTAATTATCTGAGACATAGTAAAGTTAGTCTGTACTTGATTTTTCATACGATTTATAGTATCTTCAGCCTTTTTGATGATACTATCTATATACTTGATATCATTTGTGATAGTATTATATTCATTGATCCGCAACGATCTTTCCATTTTATATTCTGTTACAAAAGCTTTAACTCAATTCTAGAGTATAGTACCAACTTTTCCTCCTGAGAGGATGTCTAAACCTGCAGCAACCCCTCCTGCAGCAGCAACAGCTTTATATTTTTTTGCCAACAACCAAAACACTAGTGTAACAACTGGTATTATGATGCCAATGACGAGTATTATTATACCAGCGATATGTGTATTGTCTGAGTAGATCGCAGCATTACTAGGATTACTAGGATTGTAGTATACAGTAATACTATCTCCTTTCTTGTATTCAGAAGAATCGCTAGTAGTAGCAGTAAGACTATAATTCTTACCTTCGACTTTGTAGTCTACTGTAATATTACAGTCATAGACAATATTGTTATTTTCTACTCTAGAAGTACACTGACTAATAGATACATTTCCTAATATATTTGAAGTCAATTTTGTTTTATGCACTATAAAGTAGATTCCGAGTGGAATCATCACTAAAGCCAATATAATTGCAGAAATCAATGCAAATAAAGCCATAATCTTCCCAAATTTTGCTGTCCCTGTATATATTGTTTCTCCTGTACTCTTTTTCATTTATTAAACCATTATAAAAAAAAAATAAATCCATTTGAAATAGAAAGGTTACTGAAAATTTTATACTAGGTAGTATAAAAATGAATCAAAAAGACTCAGCATTCCAAAAGCTTAGCTCTAGTCTACAAGCTAAAATCATATCACGACCAACAAAGACATTTCTAGTAGATAGTACTAAGGAAACTGAGGCTAAATACAAAAAGGCTTCTCAAGTATGGAATATAGAAGAGCCCAATCCAAAACTACGAGCACCTGAATCCTTTGATGGACGTATTGTATGGAAAGGATTACTTGGAGAAGTCTCTAATCAAGGTAGTTGTGGAAGTTGTTGGGCTTTTGCTTCGACTGATGCCTTAGAACAACGCTTTAACATACAGTCTAGAGGTTTGATGAATATAAATCTATCTCCTGCTAAGCTAATAATATGTGACTGGGGTGTTAAACAGACAGAGGTTGAACATCAGGAACGACCTGAATTTGCGTTTAATTTGGTACAAGCTGCGAGTTTAACTCCTGCATGCCACGGTAATACATTACTAGATGCATGTAGATTTTTATATCAGATTGGTACAACAACCGAAGAGTGTGTACCGTATTACAAGGTCATAGATACACAATCTGGGACCTTTCAACAATTTGGTTCTTTTCAAAGTGATTTACAACTTGGAGCACAGCTACCTTTGTGTACCGCAGCAACTGGACCGGTAGGAGACCTTTGTGTAGGATCATATTTTGTTAGTAGCACAGGAGAAGAAAGCGATAAACCGTCAAGGTTCTATCGTGCATTCCATTATTATACTCTTTATGGTATACCAGGTAAAAGTGCTGAAGAAAAAGGAGGAGAAATACAAATTAGGCGAGAAATATGGAGATGGGGACCAGTTGCAACAGGTATGAAAGTATACCCAGATTTCTATACTTTTGATGCTTCTAAAGAAATATACAAATGGAATGGAAAAGGTCCCCAAGTTGGAGGACATGCGGTAGTTATTATAGGATGGGGGGAAGAAAAAGGAGTGAAGTATTGGATAATAAGAAATAGCTGGGGACCAAAGTGGGGAGACAAAGGGCATTTTAGAATGAGAAGAGGTACTAATGAATGTGATATAGAAGCCAATGTTGTTTGTGTGATGCCAGACTTTTTCTATCCTACAAATTACACTTCAAAAGATAAAAGACAGTCTACTGGTCCTGGTAAACCTCCTGTAGATAATGAATTAAAACTTATTCCTGATGACGACATTCGAAAAGAAAGAAATTCTATTTCGGATGATATTTCTAGAATTGGTGGTGGAATAGATCCGCTTACTGGTTATACAAGAAGAGTAATGATTACTATGCCGTGGTTAAACTTTCAAAGACCAGTATTTTTAGAAGACTTGCCTAAATGGTCAACATTTATCGCAGGTATAGACTCTTCTTCGAAGAATAGAGCACATTTACTTTCTACAGGTGACGCTGTCAAAGAAAAAGGTGTTAATGAAAATCAGATTAAACAGATTTATGTTTTTGTTATAAGTATTTTAGTCATACTTACAGTATTTATTTTGTTACTCATTATTTATGACAAACTCAAACACTAGATAATTCTTTATACTCGTTTATTTTCTGTTTGATCTCTTCTTTGTTATTTACCATATGCATTGGTCGAGATGGAGTGTATAACATTAGTATTCTCTTGATCCAAGTTTTTTGTTGTTCAGTTACTGTATATATGAGTGTGAAAGCTAGTCCTTTAACAATTAATTTTTTAAGAGACACAAAAAATTTAGCTATACTCAAAGCTTGCATCCATGGAGGAAAACTACCTTTTGAAAGATCCACAATGAGGATCATCTTTTCTTCAGTTTCAATCAGTTTAGTTAGGTTCTCTTTGACCTGGTTCAGAATACATTTTGTTATCAGAGATGAATCTGGTTTCTTCCATTCTTCTTTAGAACCACTTCGGATTTTCAAAATACGATGATCATCCCAAAGATCGGTGTTAATTATTAACATTTTTGTCTAAAAGATTTTATTGTATAAATCAATATCTTCATAATTTTTAAAAATAAAAAAATATTATAATTGTTGTAACTAAATGTCAAACCCAATTGCCGGAAATCAGTTTTTCACCAGCGTAGTTAATTCTGCTACGCAACTCCCAGAACTAAACGTTGGTGAATGTGTGGTATCAAATTCTAATACTGTTAGCGCTGTTCTAGGTCGTACTGAGATCAAAGATGGAAAATTGCTTACCAGTCAGACTACTCCCCCGACGGTACAGGTAACTGGAGGTTTTGCGTCAGGTACCATTTTTGCTAACTCTACAGATATTGCAGGGCAGGTCAATCTTGTAGGTACAGCTGCTGCAGCTACTACTTTCACCGTAACATACGACTCTCCATACCCAACTCCTGTACAAATGGTAGCACTTACGGCATGTGATGCTGCTGCTGCTACTGCCGTAACCAACGGCGTTCATGTATCATCGGATAGTTCTTCTTTCACAGTAACTTTTGTAGGAGCAAGTGGCGCAAATCCTTGTTTTAACTATTTTGTTATTGATCCGGTTTCTTCATAATTTTTTTATCATTAATAAAAAATGATAAAAAAACAAATTACAATGATTACAATAGTAATCGTAATTATTTTAGTTATTTCTGGATGAATCCTAATAATTTGCGTCGTTAAAAAAAAAAAGAAAAAATAGAAAAACTGTAACAATAAAGATGAGTAATGTGAATTTGAAAGTTTCATGTAATGATGCTGCTGACATCATTTCAAAAATAGTGAATACAGATCCAGATCAACCTATATTTGGGAAAAATGGTACTGCTTGTAAAGATGGTGCTACTACTGAAGACGGCTTAGTTGGCTTAAAACATGTTGGGAGTACTTTAGCCGCAATCAGATGTAAAGATGATGATAATTGTAAAAAAGTAATTAATGATCTAATTGATGAATTTGTTAATTTTCTTGGTAACGATAAGTGTGGAAAGACATTCTGTGGTAATACAGATGAACGAGTAGAAACAATTTCTCTTGGGTCGTGTGACAATGTTAAAGAAGCTATTAAACATCTATTGAGTCAGATAAAAACGACTCTTGATAAGAAACAACCAAATTCTGATTATGATCAGTATTTAAGTCTAGACGCACTTTGTAATACATTAGATCTACTTACACCGCAGCAAGCTTCAGATCTTGTAGCTGCCAAACTTCCAGACATTCTAGCTACTAAACTAAAATTACAACCTGATGATCCGTTAATTAATTCTACTAAAGATCTGTTGAATAAGCTCAACATACAGCAAGTGGTACAATGTACGTGTCCTAATATGGGAAAAGTTCAAGATAAAACTCCATCTATATCTAAACCAAGTTATAATAAGAAACTAGTAGGGTTTTTAGCATTGGTAGTGTTAATTGTAACTTTAATTCCTGTAATTCTGATATCTATTTTTGTACGAACAAAAAAGACTAAAATCATATCTTTGGTTAGTACAGTTACTGCTGGAATTGTTTTATTTCTGGTTCTATTCTTTTCTAACCCACTCTGTGTTCTCAAGCCTTGTCCGACTGTAACGGATCAGTGGGTTCCACTAAATGGAACATATGAAGGAAGTAGTGACAAAATAGCGGGTGTACAGGTTGATGTTAAAATTAAAGGAAGTAATAAAGATGCTGAAGGAAAAGATGCTTGGAAAAAACAAAATATAGAGTTTGTAACTCTCAAATGCGACGGTGGAGCATGTCCATTCAACAACTTACTCGAAGAATGTAATTCCAAAAACCTTACTGCGTCACTTGGCCAACCAGAAACGCATGGGTATCCTTTACTAGGTGACTGTGTAAATAAAATGTATCAAATGACTAGCCCAGTAGAACATGTAAAACCATTACGAGGTGTTTGGTTGGTCAGATCAGGTAATAAAGTATTTTTGCAGATCCTTGTAAACATAGTTGTGGATCCTCTTAACATCGAAAAGTACATACTAGTAGAACTTACTAAAACATCTTGAAAAGAACAAGATTTATTTTTTAGATTACATAATAAATGAAGATAACTATTTATTATGTTATTACATCCATATTACTGATCCTAGGATTACTCCTCATTGGACTCGGTCAAAAAAATAAAGCAAATAAAGTGATAGTGAGTGGAATAGTGCTTATGTTCATGGGACTATGTGTGATACTAGTAGCATATCACCAACATGAAAAATTCTGGGCTCCTCCTATAGACGGTAGTATGTTCATTGGGTTAGCTAATCCTGGTCAAATGGCTAGTGCAAATTTTGCTTCTCTATTAGCACGTGCAGATAATTGCAAAGAATGTGAACAAGCATGTAAAAAATGTATGCGACACCCATTTGACAAAAAGTGTTATGACTCACTTCAGAAGTGTACCAAAAGCAAATGTAATCCTAATATTAAGCATGTCGTAAATAGAGATTGTGCTATTCAAAACTGAATTTGATCTAAGAAAAGAAATAGAGTATCAAATAGAAAGGATTACTCTTTGGAGAAGAATACCGAATTAAGTGACGTAATAAAGTTATTTTATTGAAAATTTAATACTTAAAATAGTATTAAAATATTATAATATATAAAATGAAATATCCTATTGCCTACTACACTGTACTCATGTCTCATGCACTTCTTACCGCTTTTATGAGCATTGGTTGGTTATCTAATAATCGTACAGTTCTATGGGTACTATTTTTGACTCTTGTTTTAGGACTTGCTCTTTTTATGATTCTTGGTGGGTGTTTTATAACAAGACTTGAGTATAAGCTTGGTGGAGGGGGGTATACAGTTGTAGATCCTATTTTAGAAAAACTGGGGATAAACACGAACAGAGAAAGTCGGACATACTTGACTATGTTTTTGTTCATTTTATCTTTAATAATCACTAGTTACAAATTATTCTTAAGAGATCCTGTTAATAAGGATAAAGATGATAATAAGGATAAAGATGATAATAAGGATAAAGATGATAATAAGGATAAAGATGATAATAA
>JAAHTH010003553.1_pt1 | contig 10536 bp, 11 predicted proteins | sample 6116091 | NCBI WGS metagenome assembly JAAHTH01 (sample SAMN13939990, study PRJNA603662) | sponge metagenome | isolation source: marine sponge | host: Mycale hentscheli | place: New Zealand | collected 2006
AACTATGAAAAAAGCACTATTAGCGACCATTATGGCGTTTTTGGTAAGTAGCGTGAGTTATGCAGACGAATTACGTTTGGAAGCTTCCGCATCAGCTAAACTTGGTGGAAACACTGTTTCTGTAGAGGAACAAACTCGCCATGATTTAAGCATTAGTGGAGACATGGTTACAAAAGCGGCAGCATATCAACATACTGTTGTCGCAGTATCCCGCGACTTGTCAGACAATATCGGTCTTTCACTTCGTGTCCGTAACACCAGTACTAATGGTACATCTGAAAATCGCCTTTCATTAGATATGAATGCGAAAGCAGGATTACCTTTGGGCCTCGGTCTTACAAATCGGCTTCGATTTCAAATCGATGAGAATAGCGACATCACTGCTATTACTGCCGATGACTTACGACTCCGCGAGGAAGTTCGATTAACAAAAACTGTTAATTTACCTTTCGTAAGCCTTGACGTTTCTGTAGGTGACGAAGTTCACATCAGCAGCGAAGGCAAAATCAAAGAGAATCGTATCTCTGCTGCCGTGGCAAATGAAGTTTGCCCAGGCTTGACAGCCCGAGCAGAATACTTTCGTCAGCAAATGACTGATGCAGACGATGCAGATGTCGTCTTCGTTTCTGCTGCATTACGATTCTAATAATAGAATAAAAAAATAGAATTAAAGAAGAGCCTCCTTGTGGGGCTCTTTTTTTTACTTGCATCTTATTTACAAGTGTGTTATAATTCGAGGAGTGAGGTGAAACTATGAGTAAATTAAATATTATCAAACAAGGTCATTTAAAACCACAAGTAGATAAGAAGGACTTAGAATGGAGAAACCTCCGCAGAGATCCCTTCTGGCAGAACATTCCAGCCTGGAAGGAAATAGACCAGGAAACATTTTTAAATTATAAATGGCAAGAAAAGAACGCAATCACGAACCCGAAGAAATTAATCAAGGCAGTTCAGGATATTGCATCTCCAGAATTTATTAAAGATGTTGAAGCAGGTTTCGGTGCTGCACCAATGGCTGTTCGCATTTCTCCGTACCTCATCGGTCTTATTGACTGGGAGAACCCATATACAGACCCCATTAGGAGGCAGTTCTTGCCATTAGGTTCACAGCTTGAGCAAGACCACCCCATGTTGACACTAGACTCCCTCCACGAGCAAGCAGATGCCCCTGTAAAGGGCTTAACACACAGATACCCAGATAAGGTACTATTCTTAGCATTGGACACCTGCCCGGTCTACTGTCGCTTCTGTACCCGCTCTTATGCGGTTGGGTTGGATACCGACACAGTTGAGAAGGTTCAGCTCAAAGCGAACGGAGAACGATGGGCAGATGCTTTAAATTATATTAAAGAAAGACCTGAAGTAGAAGATGTCGTCATCAGTGGTGGTGATATGTACCGCCTGAAAGCCTCTCAGGTTCTAGAACTTGGAGATGCTCTTTTAGATATTCCTCACATCAGAAGATTTAGATTCGCTACAAAAGGACTTGCAATTCAGCCCATGAAAATCTTAACAGATACCGAATGGACGGATGCCGTGACCAAAGTTGTGGAGCGAGGCAGAAAAATGCACAAGGAAGTTGTAATCCACACTCACTTCAACACACCTAACGAAGTCACAGGTATTTCGCAAGATGCAATGAATCTTCTTTTTGAAAGAGGTATAACGGTGAGAAACCAGACTGTTTTGCAGGCTGGAGTAAATGACACCCCTGAACTCATGGGAAGTCTTATAAAGAAATTAAGCTACATTAACGTGCACCCTTATTATGTTTATGTTCATGACTTGGTTCAAGGGACTGAAGACTTGAGAACACCTGTGCAGACAGCTATCGATTTAGAAAAAGAAGTTAGAGGATCTACTGCAGGTTTCAATGTTCCGTTGTTCATTGTTGATGCCATGGGCGGCGGAGGAAAAAGAGATGTCCACAGTTTCGAACACTACGACAGAGAAACAGGAGTCTCCGTCTACAAAGCTCCGGCTGTAAAGAAAGGGCAGTTGTTTACTTATCTTGATCCACTTAGAGTTCTATCTCCTTCTGTCCAAGAAGATTGGAAAGATCCTTTCAAGAGAGAAGAAATGATTAATGATGCACTTGAGAAAGCAAAAAAACTTTAAAATACTTCTTTTAAGAAAAGAATTATTGTGCTAAAATGGAATCTCGATATTAATTACAACAGCAAAACAAGGAGATCCCATTATGTACGAAGTAGCCGCCAAAGAATTAACAAAGGAAGAAGCTTTGATTTATGTTTCAAAACTTCGAGAGAATCAAAAGGTAAAAATTATCGTTCTCTCAAATGAAAATATTAGAAGTGATAAACAATTGTTAAACGAAAATGCGGCTAAATGGGATTACGGATGTTACAAGGATTAAAAAAATGAAAAAGATATTATTAATTTCCCTCTTCATGCTTTCTGCATGTGGAGTAGAGAAAACAGAACAAGTAGAAGTTTTCGAAGCAGACTTCGTAGAGATCAAAAAATCAGATGTTTGTGAGAATTTAGATGCATCCGTTAAAGAAGAGATGTCAGATGCTGCTGTTAAAGAGCTTTGTGCTCATGAAGTAGCTTGTGGAGATTTTGAAATAGAACTTGATTGCACTGGTGAATGGTGCATTACTCACCGGACATGTCGTCTTGAGTAGAATTCCTTATTTGAAACCCTAGTTGACTCGTGATCATACTCTCAACTCTGTCTCTTTCACTACCGTCGCTGTGGCTCCAAATCCACTCGGCGGTATTCTTCATTTCTGAGACAACTTCTTTTAACATTTCTATTTTCTTTTTGAGCCATTCTGCTTCTTTTTCTGGATCAATCTTTACTGGAATTCCAAGCTCGTAAGCTATTTCTAGAAGTGCCATTCCGTCACCCACTTCCGCAGCACTGGCGGCATCTTTGTATAGTTCTGTAAGATGCTCTACCTCTTCTTCGTCTTTGTCTAACAATTTGTCTGGGTGAGTCTTCAAGGCAATCTTTTTAAATAAATCACGAAGGTCTTTATCTTCCGGCATCACCTCTTCGTGTTTTTCTCTATTTTCTTCTCTCTCTTTTTGTTTTCTTTTTTCTTCTTTGTCGAAGTTTCTATCCGAGTTCTCAATGGCCTCGCTCTCTTCGACTATTTCTTTTTTTCTGCCAGTTTCAAAGCGATCATTAAATCCGTCAATACAATCTTCGAGTATAAGCTCGGATTCTAAAACCTCTGCGTTGAGCATTTGAAACTCAAGCCTGGTTTTCTTCAAGGTGGCATCGCTTCTTTTCTTGCCTTTTTTATTTCTTTTTATTTTTCGAACCATCTTTTTCTCTTATTCGGTGAGAGTTGAATTGATGAATTCTTTTAACTTTTCAAACGGAGTGGATAATGTTATGTGATGGAATCTGGAATGAATTGCCCAAACAACACCAATTAATTTGCCACGACCATTGATGACTGGACTACCTGAGCTTCCTGGGTTCGCAGGAAGAGAATAAATATCAGAAGTATTATTGTCATTCTCCATTAACTTTCCAGAATAAAAACCCTCGTAAAGTAAAACAAGATCTTCGCCGAAGACACCCTGTGGTGCAGCCATGTTATAGACCTTCTCCCCAATTTCAGGACCATCATTCGCCAGAGTCAAAGTTTTCGCATCAACTCTCTTTGTCGTCATTATACAAGCATCGATATCTTTTGCCATCGCAATTACTTCTGCTTTTGCATTTTCCATCTTGTGTGTATGAATGTTGATTTGATCAATGTATTTGGCCCCAGTCTCTTCACAAAAATGCTTGGCTGTTAAAATATATGATTTATCTTTATCGTGCTGAATGATTGCACCAGAAGCGGTTGACATTCCAACCATTCTGCCTTCTTCGTTGAAAATGATCTTGGAAAGACCAACAAAGGCTCTTCTTCGTTGATCAAGCAGGTTTTTCGTAAATAAATTGGTAAAAGCACAGCTGCTTAAAAATAAAACAGCAATTAATGCATTTGTGAACATCAATCTTTTCATACAAATAAGTATCACTTCAAACTAATAAAGGTAAAACTTATTCTTAAAAACATTGGGAAAACTACTTATGTGTAAGGCTCTTGTGCCGGAAAGTGAAAGAAGAAACTTATGAAAAAATGCATCTATGTCCTCGACACCAGTGTTTTTCTAACAAATGCAAACTCAGTCTATGCATATGGAGACAACGATATTATCGTTCCCATGAAAGTTTTAGAAGAGATCGACAAGCATAAAAAAAGACAAGACTCCGTTGGTTCCAACGCGAGAACAATAATTAGAATTTTTGATGACCTACGAGAAATAGGGTCATTATACGAAGGTGTTCGCCTTCAAGAAAACAAAGGGATACTCACAGTAAGGCCCAGTGCTTTAAATGTACATGCTTATCTGCCAGACGACTTGTCTCCAGATGTTCCCGATCACAAAATCATTGCCACCGCAATGCAGGAAAGAGAAAAGTCTCCTGACAATGATGTTACATTAGTCTCGCGAGATGTTAACATGCGAGTAATTTGCGATGCACTAGGTCTGCCAACTGAAGACTACAATCCTGACCAGGTGCTCGAATCAGGTGAAGAGGTTTATACAGGCTTCACAGAAGTCCTCGTAGACGACGATATTATTGATACTTTCTACACAGGAGAACAATTAGAACTCCCAGAATCTGACTTACAGAGATTACATCCCAATCAATTTATTATGTTGAAGTCAAACATAAATGAAGGAAGAACAGCCTTCACCAGATTTAAAACACCAGCGGAGCCGTTTTCAAAACTCTTTAACAGAAAGAATGTACATGGAATTTCACCCAGGAACAAAGAACAAACCTTTGCTATGGACTTGTTATTCGATAAATCAATACCAGTGGTAAGTCTTATCGGTTCCGCAGGAACAGGAAAAACATTATGTGCCTTATCTGCCGGATTAGAACAGGTTCTCACAACGGAAGAATACACAAGGTTAATTGTTTCACGACCTATACAACCTCTTGGCAAAGAAATCGGTTTCTTGCCAGGAACAATGGAAGAAAAGATGGCACCCTGGCTTACACCGATTCAGGATAACTTACAGTTCCTCATGGGTAATGATAAATTAATGTTGCAAGAATACCTCGACAGAGGCACTATTGAGATGGAAGCCATCACTTATATTAGAGGACGTTCAATTTCTAAAGCTTTTATTATTATTGATGAAGCTCAAAACTTAACAAGACACGAATTAAAGACTATAATAACAAGGGTCGGTGAAGACTCTAAATTAATTTTAACAGGCGACATTGAACAGATTGATAATGTGTATGTAGATGAGACATCTAATGGCTTGACATACGCGGTAGAGAAATTTAAAGAACATGCCCTCGGCGGCCATGTCACATTTTCGAAAGGCGAGCGAAGTGCAATTGCAACTTTGGCAGCAAAGATTTTATGATTCCAGTAAGAGAAAAAAGAGAAATGTTATTCTTCAATAGAATACCAGTAATGATTCAAGATAAGCCAAACTATAATATAGAAGGCATTCTTGGTAAACTACAGAAAACTTTGCCACAACAGCTTGTCACCGGACTTGATTACATCCTTATAAGTAAGTCAAACTACATGCAAGACCGAGAAGTTGAGGCAATCTATAAAGACGGCATAATATATATGACACCAGAGATGGAAGATACAAATGAGGCACTACTCAGTATGGTTCACGAAATCGCACATCTTATAGAAGAAGAACATCCAGATATTTATTTGGACGAAACTATTGAGACTGAATTTATAGGAAAAAGAAACAAACTAGAACAGATTTTAATAGCCCACGATATTGATACTCAGGGCCAAGATTTTCAAAAAACAGAATATTGTGAAAAGTTTGACGATTTTCTCTACTTACAAGTAGGATATCCCGTTTTAAGGGGTTTGGCATCAGGTTTATTTTTGTCTCCATATGCAGCGACGTCTGTGAGAGAATATTTTGCAGATGCATTCGAGGAATACTTTATAAGAGATTCAAAGTATGTTAAACTAATAAGCCCATCAGTTTATTTCAAAATAGAAGAGCTAGTGGAAAACTTGGGAGAGAAGATTACATGAAAAAATCAATAACTTTAAATGAAGACAAAACAGAAGTAACAGTGAACTTATCACTGACTCGAAGAATCTTGGCTCGTGACCCCCGAATGACTTTTACCACCAACATGGTGAAGACAATGTTAGAGAACAACAATTTAAAGCTTGACAAATGTTTGGTACATGATATAATAGATAATCATAAAGATAATTCTAAGCACGATGGAGAATGGATCTTTTCTCTTGCGAAGGAATTACAAGCTGTAAAACCGTTGGAAAATAACAATAAAAAGAGTACTAAGAGAAAATCCAACAAAAAGCAGTAAAACAGAAAGAGAGTAAGTTTTGCCTCATGTATCATTTTCTGCGATAAAGGACTGGAAATTCTGTGCCTATTATCACAAACTAACAAGAATTGACAAAATAAAAGTATTTCAAGGAAACATTTATACTGCCTTTGGAAAAGCAATCCACGACACCTGTGAGAGCATGCTTCTGTCCAGGGAGTTAAAAAAAGACTTCGAAGCTGAACCTTTTTTCAAAAAGTGTTTTAAAAACGAACTCAAGGTTCTCGGGGAAGAATTTGCAGAGAAAGATGTATTGGACTTTGAACAGCAAGGTGCAAACATTATTCCACATATCATCCCAGCTTTAAATAAATACTTTGGTGAATTCAAGATGGTTTCTTCAGAAGAGGAAATCAATGAAAAGCTAAGGTTTGAAACAGACGACAATTATACCTTCAAAGGATATGTAGATTGTCTTATCAAGACTCCAGACGGGAAATACCATGTCATTGACTGGAAATCCTGCAGCTGGGGATGGGATATGCGAAAACGCACAGACCCTATGGTAACTTATCAGCTAACTTATTACAAGCATTTTCTCTCTGAAAAGAGAGGAATACCAAAAGACGATATTGAAACTCACTTTGCTCTTTTAAAAAGAACTGGTAAAAAAGACAAGGTTGAAATCTTCCGTGTCACCTCCGGAGAAAAAAAGACAAACAATGCCCTTAAACTTCTTGAGCAGTCGGTATATAATATCGATAGAGAGAACTATGTTAAAAATAGATTATCCTGCTCTCGATGTGATTTTAAGGGGACTGTTCATTGTCCGTAGGTGAAAATATGAAAAAAAAGATATTAACTCTGTCCGACCACCCGTTATCTCCAAGTGGTGTCGGCACACAGACTCGTTATGTAATTGAAGCACTTCTAAAGACAGGTAACTATCAAGTTGTCTCAATTGCAGGTGCCATTAAGCATGCAAACTACCAACCTGTAAAAACAGAACAGTTTGGCGATGACTGGGTTATTCATCCTGTCGATGGTTATGGAACTGCTGATTTAATACGTTCTGTTATAAGAACCGAGAAAATCGACATGGTTTGGATTATGACAGACCCTCGCTTCTGGGATTGGCTTTGGGGCATCGACGATGAAATTCGTGCAGTATGTCCACTTGTATATTATCATGTTTGGGATAACTATCCTTACCCGACCTTCAACAGGCGGCATTATCTTTCAAACGACGCAATTGCCACTATTTCAAAAGTTACCGACGACATCGTAAAGACCGTCGCACCAGAAGTAAAAAGCAAGTACATTCCACATGCAGTTAATTCAGAAATCTTTAAACCATTGTCAGATGAAGAAATTTTAGATATTAAAAAGAACACTTTTGGTGAAGAAGATAAGTTTGTTTTCTTCTGGAATAATAGAAATGCTCGTAGAAAACAGTCGGGCTCTTTGTTGTTTTGGTATAAAGACTTGTTAGATCGAATCGGCAAAGACAAGACAACACTCATTATGCACACTGATACGAAAGATCCCAATGGTCAGGATTTAGAAAAAATTATACAAAACTTAGGCATCGACCAAGGCGAAGTTAAATTTTCTAAAAATAAGTTACCTGCAGAGAATTTGGCTGCGATGTATAATGCTGCCGATTGCACTATTAATGTTTCTGATGCAGAAGGCTTCGGGCTCGCCACTTTAGAATCTTTGTCTTGTGGAACACCGATCATTGCGACAATGACCGGCGGCCTGCAGGAACAAGTAACAGATGGCGACAAGTTCTTCGGCATCGGCCTGGAGCCTGCTTCAAAGGCAATCATAGGCTCTCAGGGTATTCCATGGATATATGAAGACCGTCTAAATGGCAAAGAGGTCGTCGATGCCATGCAACTTATGGTAGAGATGCCAAAAGATGAGATTAAAAAGCTCGGCGCCGCAGGCAGAGCCCATGTCGAGAAGAATTACAGTTTCGAGTCTTTTGAAAAAGGTTGGACTGAATTCGTCAAAGAAGTTATTAAAGAAAATGGTTCTTGGTCAGATCGCAAGAATTATAAAAACTGGACCCTTAAGGAGATCTCATGAAGAAGAAAGTTATTGTAAAAGGCCCAGCATTGTCAGCTTCGGGCTACGGCGAACATGCAAGGTTTATTTTAAGAGCATTGCGAAGAGAAGAAGAAAAATACGATATTTATCTTCATAACCTGAAATGGGGTACCACCAGCTGGCTTTTTGATGAAACAGAAGAGCGAGAGTGGATGGATAGCCTGATCAAAAAAACAATGGAATATGTTTCTGCAAACAAAGGTGCTGTTGATTTTGATTTGTCTTTGCAGGTAACTATACCTAACGAATTTGAAAAGATTGCCAAGGTCAACATCGGTGTCACTGCCGGAATTGAAACAACAAAAGTTGCACCTTTGTGGTTACAGAAATCCAACGAGATGGACAAGATAATTGTAGTTTCGAATCATGCAAAATATGGATTTGATAACACTACCTATCCACTGGTAAACGAAAAACAAGAACATGTTTCAGACTTACGTTGCGAAGTACCAGTTGAAGTAATCGGATATCCAGTAAGAAACCACCAGGAAACACAAATTGGTTTAGAACTAGAGACAAACTTCAACTTCCTTTCAGTTGCCCTTTGGGGACAAAGAAAGAACATGGAAAAGACAGTTTTAAATTTTCTCAAAGAATTTAAGGATGAAGAAGTTGGCCTTGTTTTAAAAACATCAATTTCAAGTGGGTGCACCTATGACAAACTGGGCATGGAAAACATCTTGAAAAGACTTACAGCAAACTATCCAGATAGAAAGTGTAAAATCTATCTCCTTCATGGTCGAATGACCGATGAGGAACTCACAGGGCTGTATCGCCATGAAAAAATAAAATGTATGCTTTCTTTGGCTCATGGCGAAGGCTTCGGCCTCCCCCTCTTCGAAGCTGCACATAATGGATTGCCGATTATTGCAACAGACTGGAGCGGCCAGCTTGATTTCCTATACGCCCCCCAAAAGGACAAAAAAGGAAAAACAAAAAATAAAGGCCTGTTTGGAAAAGTATCATACGAATTGAACAAGGTTCAAAAAGAATCCGTATGGGAAAATGTCATAACACCAGATTCAATGTGGGCATTTCCTAAAGATACTTCTGCTAGAGAAAAGATGAGAAGTGTATATAAAGATTATCAACTGGCTGTAAATAAAGCAAAGAAGCTCCAGCAGCATGTCTTAGATGAATTTAATTCTGATAAAATGCATCAAAAGGTTTTGGATTCCTTGGAACCAAGCCAGGCACAAGAAAACTGGGAAGCAGAGATCGGCGATATAAGTGAAGTCTAGCGAGATTATCTTTATAGCTGATTATTTTCGAGAAGAGCTCTTAGGGGGAGCAGAGAGTAATGACTCTGTTCTAATATCTCGTCTCGAATCAAAAGGATTTAGGATTGAAAAAATAAGATCCACATCTGTCAGCCCTGAACTCATTCTTAAGAACAAGGATAAGAACTTTATAATATCCAACTTTATAGGATTATCTAAAGATTCTATAGACAGTCTCATTAGTTCTGAATGTAAATATACAATATATGAACATGACCACAAATATGTTTCGTCAAGAGATCCTTCTGTGTTCGCTAATTATGATGTACCAGAGAATAAGATTATTAATAAAAGGTTTTACGAATGTGCACATTCCGTTGTCGTACTGAGCAACATCTGCAAAGAGGTTATTGAAAAAAACTTAAAGCTTACCAACGTTCACAGCATTGGCTGCAGCCTCTGGACAAAAGAAAAGTTTTCTCTCTTGCGAGATTTAGCAAAGAATAAGAAAACTGACACTGTTGTTTTACAATCTAATAACCCCACAAAAGGGACATCGGCAGCAGAGAATGTTTGCAAGTCTAAAAACATTGAGTATAAACTAATATCATCTCCAGATGAAAAAGAATTCTTAACGATGCTCTCGAAAGCCGAGAGATTAGTTTTTATCCCTCAAGTGCTTGAGACATTCTGTCGTTTAGTCGCAGAGGCAAAGATGCTTGGTTGTAAGGTTTTGACAAAAACTAGCCTCCTTGGCTTCGCCAGCGAAGAATGTTTCTCCTTGTCTGGAGAGGAATTAATAAATGAGATGTCGAAGAGGGTCGATGCTGCAGTTGGACTGTTCGTGAAGATTCTCAAAGAAGA
>JAAHTH010003279.1_pt2 | contig 10527 bp, 7 predicted proteins | sample 6116091 | NCBI WGS metagenome assembly JAAHTH01 (sample SAMN13939990, study PRJNA603662) | sponge metagenome | isolation source: marine sponge | host: Mycale hentscheli | place: New Zealand | collected 2006
ACCCCCCCACGCGCCCCTCTCCTCACCGCACCAAACCATTGAACCTTTGAATTAAAATCGGGGCCTTCATTTTCTTTGGATAATATTTTTTATCTATGCAAGTCTTCTACAGCTGTATTATTATCATGCTGCTTTTTTAATATAAGGTAAGTTTCTTCGTCAACTTTATTTCTCTCCGATGAAGGAAACGACAGCCATACATTACCATCTTCAGCTAAGTAGTATCTATCTAAAGCTAAATTGTAATACTCGTTTGATGTTTCTTTTATAAAGAACTTATAATGAGTTGCCCAGCTAGGAGGTATATTATTTGGCTGTAAAACTAATTTGTTTAGTGATTTTGAGTTTTTTATTTCTACCTGTACACCCGCGTTTTTGCTTGTAAAAACAGGAGTCTCTCTGCCGTATTTATCCTTGTATACTACACCCGCTTGATATGTTCTAATTGATTTTAAAGACTTATAAGGCAACGTAGTTGACACAGTATAACCTTCGTCGTTTTCTAGAGGGTCAGGATAAGGAGTAGCTAATAAGCTTGCGCTAATATCAACCTGTGTTGACACTTCTTCAGTAGAAGAATTTACAACTCCTATTGTATTATAATTTTGTAAATAATTACCATAAACAACTCTATTTCCAATAATTTCTTGAGCTTTAGCTTTTTTAGGAACATTATCCCAAGGTCTTAATATTTGATTAGATTCTATTACAGCACCTATAAGTTCTGTTTTAATTTCATATTCTGAAGGCAAGGTACTGTTTTCGTATTCGCTCTTTTTTAATGTATCAACTAGATAAACAGATGTACTGTTAGACTCTTTATATAATATATCTATTTCGGATATTTCAGGATCTGACCACTCTAAGGATTGTATTAACAGTTTTCTTATGTTGTTAGTCATTCCAATATTATAACCATCCGAAGATAAATATTCAAAGTCATTTCCTATAAAAGCAACTTCTGAAAATGGAGAAAACGTTGAGTACTCACCGTCTATATATTTCCACCTATATGCAAATCTTGGAAAAACATATTCAAACATTGGCTTTTTTTCAAGAAGTAAAACATCCCAAATTATAGGTAAATTTTCACCATCAGCATTTAAAGCTTTAGATATATTTGAAGAAATAGCTTGAATCTCTGCTGTTACAGTAAGATTATTTAGTGAATGTATTTTTAAGCTTATCTCATAAGTATCATTTGGTCCAAAATCAGATCTTATTTCACCTTTTAAAATTATTATTTTCCCAGCCGCCCACGCGCTGCTAGGCAACTCGCTAACATTGAAAGTTACTCTTCCGTCCCAATAAGGAGCGGTATTTGAGCCATTAGGATATGATTCAGAATTATCAGTATTTAAAGAAGAATTTTGAAAATGATTTACACTTCCGCTAACTGGGTCTATTAAATCTAAATACTCTGCATAGGTAGGTAAAGACTCAAAAGCGTCAGCGTTTATTAATACATTTGGCTTATATGTAAAATTTTCTAAATTTAAATAACCCCAAGTTGTAGTCACTGGAGTTATACCTGTCCCAGGCTGAGGTTCTTGACCAGGAGCGTCAGAAGCACTAGCACCCATAAATAACGTTAACGCATTTAGCGGTGACTTCTTTATAGTTGTTACATCTGCTTCAACAAAATCAGGTTGGCTAGATAAATTAGCTTGATAAGTGTTTTGCTGCGGTAACCATTTAGGTACTTTAGTATGCGTTGTGAAATCTACGGAACCTGTTTTAAATTTTTCAATATTAATCTTTTTTGGCTCAGTCTGATCATCTGTCCAAAATAAAAACTTATCAAGTATATTAATACCTGTAATTAAATAGTCTTGTGAAAAATTGAGTATACCAGCCGTATCTACTAATACTGGCTTTACTAGATCTGTAGTTTGATCATACTCTGCTATAGCGCTTACGCCATAGGGAAAGCTACCTGTTTTTGCGGGCGCTGCAATAAACCAATACATGCGTTCGGTTTCGTCGGGACGTATTGACCCTATTACAACAGGATCTGGAAGCGCGTCTATATAATCCGCACTCCAATTCTCACTACATCCTGCGCAGCCTCTTTGCTCTCGATTACCTTTTACATTTTGTAAAGTACCTACATTAGATCCATCTGAGTTTGCTAAATCTAAGTTTAGCGCGTCGCGATACTCACCATTTGGTAATAATCGCTCATCAAGATCTTTATTCATTCTTCCTGATTGGAAGGTATGGATAAATTCTGGCATATATTAATGTTTTATTTGCTTAGATTTATTACGCATAACCTGCGTAATCTCTTCTATTTTTATATTTGATAATCTTAATTTAGCATTACGTCTAGCGGCTTGTTTTTCACGCTTAAATCTTGCTATAATATATTCTGGTGTATTTATTCTAGTCGATAAAACAGCGTGAGCTATATACTTATATAGAGCTTCTTCGGCAAATTTATGAACCGTCATCTCTTCGTCTTTGCCAAGCCCATCGCTTATATATTTTAACGTGACAATACGGTTTACCATGTCTGAGCTAAAATGTATCAATCCTCTTGTTTGATCTATATAAAAAACACCGTTTGATTGTGCGTTTTCAGGATTAAGACCATATCTTCCGCTTAAAAAATGTCTATCTAACAGTTCGCTATTGTTATTGTTTTTTAAATAACTTTCATTTATGTGTTTTGTTTTAAACTTCTTAAGAGTCTCGGATTCTTGGGCGTAAATTATTTCACCATTACTATCAAAAGTGTACTGGTAATTACTATCTTGTACAATTGGCAAAGGATCGCTAGTTTTTATAGCTGGATATATAATGTGCTCTACTCCGTTGTTATCAGTCCATGTTAATTTTACATAATTAACATAATCTTGAGGCAAAACCATATACAATTGCGGTCCTATTTCTATTTCTTGAGACTTAAACGAAGGTAATAAATCAAAATTAAACTCCTGTATACCTCTTTGCGCGTGAAAAGCAATGTCAGTTCTTTTTATTTTACTAATAATCTTACTTTCACCTACATAAGAAATAATAAAATTATTTATAATATCTTTTAAAGATATAAACTGATAATTACCATAATCTTCGTCTAAGCTATTCCAGATGCCGTCAGGTCCTTCGTAATATTGCTCATTAGTTTGATTTATTAGTCCCATTTATTAAGATTTTTCTTGTTGTATAGTTTCGATTTCTTCTTGATTAACCGCGTTGTATAAATTGTAGTCTTTAATCAATAAGCCAGCCATTTCTAATATCTTTATAACAAGCTCTGTTTCTTCAGATGGATTTAACTCAAAATCAACTGAATTTGTGGCGTCGTACAATGGTTCGTCAAAAACTATTTGGTATGCCCACTGTGGAGTGGTTGGCTTTTTAATATAATTACACTTTACGTCAGAAGTTAATTCAGAATCACCATAAACGTTGATTCCAGACGTGTTTTGAGTGTATATAGGACGTGTATTCTTTGGTTTCGTAAGTGGAGATGAGTTGATATATAAAATTTCATTTTTAGCAACTCTCTCAGCCTCTATTTGCTCTGTTGTAGACGTACCAAAACCGTCGGTTGTAGTGTTACTGTATATGACTGTGCCAAGTCTATATACATCAGTAGGTAATTCAAACTTGCCAGAACCATAGTTTAAATCATTTGACGTTGTTTCAAATGGACTTATTTTTTCATTTAAAATATTTAACATGTCTGAATACTCTGTGTCATTGCCAGGTAATCTTCCGAATTGATTAATATCATAAAAGTATTGCTCAAATAAATCTAATTGAGCTTGATTAGCAAATAGATTAAATTCTTGAGCGGTAACATATCCACGTTGCTCTTTATTTAATATAGCTAAAACTTTTTGATATACTGTATCTATGCTTATTGCCATTTGTTGGTTTTATTTATAATAGTTAGGCCACTATTACAGCGGCCTAGCTACTATAGTGTGACTTATAATTTTTTAATTATATGTTTGTAAACTTCCATGCCTTCGTCTGTCTTAAAAAACGCTGCTAACGCAGAATAAGGGTGCTCATCAAAAGGAACAGTCATTAGTTTTCTACCTGTTTGACCGTAATTAAAAGTTCTTTGATCTTTAGAAAGCTGTAAAATACCAGCGTTTGTTGCTTTAATACCAACATTTCTCAGTTCAACATTTTCATCGCTTGCTAGTTCTAAAAATAGTAAAGGATTTCTTTTAGCAAACAATAAGCAGTCTCTTTTTAACTCACTAGAAGTTAAAGCGTCCACTTTACTACCATATTCAACTCTTAAAATAGCTTCTAATTCTTCTATTTCCATTTTTTGTGCAGTTAATAAAGCCTCTATTTCATACTGCATATATGCTAGTTGATCAATAGACTCTTCAACGGCATTATACTCTTCGTAGAGCTCGTCTTTAAGTGGGTGATATAATGATAATAATTTTTGTAAAGAAACTTGCTGTTTTGGTACAGCTAGTTGACCATCTCTAAAAACTATCCTTCCTAAAGTAACAGCTCCTTTTTGTTCGTCTACAAAAGGAGAGTTTTGATTAGTAGCATATCTTAGTTCTCTTTGAATTCCTTTTTCTTCGTCAAACCATAGCAAAGATTTTCTTTGAGAATGTTTAGAAGCTATATTATATATAATAGGTGTTCTTCCGTTTTTTAAAGTATATAATCTATCTCTATAATCCCATTCTTGTTTTTTTGGCGCTGCAACGTTTTTTTTAGCTGCAACTACTTGAGGTGCAACCTCAATATTTTCTTCTGCTTTGACTTTTTTAGCCATAATATAATAAAATTAAATAATTAATAAAGGTAATAATTACCCCCGTAAATACAACGAGGGTAATAATTACACTGTGTTTAAATTAGTCTTTACCGAAAAGAATAAAGTTGTTTGCTCCTTGAACACAAAGACATCTTTCTGACAAGAAGTTTACGTTCATTTCGTCAATGTCAGATGAGAAGTTTCCTCCAACAGATCCAGTCACCCAAGATTTTAAACGACGATCATCAGCTTCAGAAGCTCTGTATCGAACGTGTAAAAATGGTCTTTGAATATTTTGACCTAACATTTGATCATAAACAGTAGAAGTTCCAGCTGGCACTAAAACACCCAACACGTTGTCAACAAGACCTCGAGTTGTAGAATCGTTTAAGTATTTCCAGTCTGTTTTATAAAAATCATAAGATCCTCTTCTAAAACCGCTAAATCCTAAGTTAAGAGCCATGTCTCCAGAATTTTCAAAAACACCATAAGATGTTCCGTCTGTTCCGTAGCTGTTTTGGTTAGCTAGCATTATGTCAATAGACAAAGAAGTAGAACGATCTAAGAAAAGCATGTTTTCTTCAATAGCACCCTGCTTGTCAAGCTCAGCTAGTATAGTATCAAATTCTGCAACACCTTCACCAGCGGCAGTACCACCAAAATTAGGGTCATTATAAACAAGACCTCTACTTTCAATAGCAGAAAAAAGACCTTCAGAACCGCTAAATCCTGCAGCGCCTGCTGAGTTAGCTGTAGTACCATTATCAACAACAGCTTCAACCATTGACATTTCTAAATAATCTTCAAAACGAATACGAGCTTCATGTTCTGATTTTAAATACCAAAGATATCCACCAGTTCCAGCTTCAGTAGTAACTTCAACCCAACCAATTTGAGCAACATCAGAACCGTTTACATTATATTTATCACGTAAAATAATCGGTTTGTTTTCAAATTTAGTAAATTGAGCGTCAATAGAGTTTACTGGTCCAGAGTTATTTGCAACACCAGTTCCACTACCTTTTTTATACTCAGAACCGTAAATAAAAACTTTAATGTCTGTTAAAGCTCCAGCTCCAAGCGCGGATAAGTCGCCAGCACCATAAGGAGCTACAGTAATAGTGCCGTCTCCAGGTGAAGTAGCTACTCTAGCTTTTATTGTATTAACTCCTTTTGATATAACTATTGTAGCGCCTACTCCTACTAAATTTCCTTTTTGAGCTGCGGTTTGACTACCTGCTACTCCAGCTGCGTCATCTGTAAAAGTAATTGTTTGTGTTGCGCTAGTGTTATCTACTGTACAATCATCAAAAGCGATGTGTAAACGCCCTTGTTCAGACCAAATAACTCGGTCAGAAGCCATAGGCATTTCTGCTCCTACCATTCTTAAGAATCCAGAAACTGTACGGTTACCGTAACGTTCTACTTCTTTTTCGTATACTTCTGGTAGGAATTGAGAAGTAAACGCCATATCTGATAAAGATAGGTAATTGTCTCCAAATAAACCTTTTACGGGTCTTGGGGTAAGATGGTTAAGTTCTGCGCCTGTTCCGGCGAAATCACCTGCTGCCATAATTTTAATTTTTTAGTTGTTATTTATTTATTTTTACTTTTAATCTAGAAGTATCAAGTCCGTTAACAGATCTTACGGTCCAACCATTTGATGTTGTAGTTTTTTCATTGCCCCGTCTCGGTTCCATATCTACATTCTTAGCTTTAGCAACACTGTTTTTTATGGCGTCGGACTTTCCTTGCTCATAAAAATGTTTTGCAACAGCATCAGGGTTCATAGCTGTAAATAAAGACTTGTGATAACCCAAAGCGTCTGACATTTCATTTTTTTCATTCAAGAACTTCTTGACAAAATTGTTAATATCACTTTGACTTGACTTCACTTCATTAGCGTTCTTAACATTAAAACGATATTTTTTGTCTCCAACAGAATATTCAAAACCTTTGAAATTATCGTTGAAAACATCGTTTGTTTTGCTTTTAAACGTTGTTTTTTGTTGTTCTTCAATCTTAACAGATTGTTCTTTTTCTTTGTTGTAGCGATTAAAAAACTCAACCGCTTTTTGTTGTTCTGGATTTAATTTTGATCCAGCTTTAATATCTTCATAGTATTTAGACTTTAAACCATCTAGGTGGTTTTTAGCCTTTGCTAACTCTTCTTTGTGAGCTATTTTCTTTTTACGTATGTCTCTTTCTTCATCTAGCTCTTCATCATAAGCAAAGTTGTCTTCCATTAAAAAGTCAATTTCATCTTTGTCAAGATGAGGTCTAGTGTTTTCGTAGTACTCTCTAAGCAACTGAGTTTCATTTAATGCAGAGTAATCAGTGTTAAGTTTTACATAATCCTCCAAGCTTCCGCCTGTGTCATTCATAAAATCAACAGCTTTTTTAATGTTTTCTGGTAACTCAATTCCTGCGTCAGCATCCACTAAAGCTTGCTCTACCTTATCTTCAAGTTCTTCAGCTTGCTCCACAACCTCTTCTTCTGTTATTTCTTGAAGAACTGGCTGCTCATTTTTAGCTAGCTCCTGTTGCTGGGTTTGTTCTTCTACTTTTTCAATAACGCTCTCTTTTTGAGTCACGGTATCTTCTTGAGTTACGGTTTCTTCTTGAGTTACGGTTTCTTCTTCAACAGCTCCGCTGATGCTGTCTTCTTCTTTTTTTGAATCAACATCTTCTCGTGCTTTATTAAGTTTTGATAAATCCACTTTTATAACGCCCTCGCTGTTTTGAACCACTGGTCCATCTATTTCAACTTGTTTTTTAACTTCGTCTTTTTTAGATTCCTGTTCTGTGTTTTCTTTCATGATAAAATATTATATAATTGTTATTTATTATAATCACCTAGGTTCAAAAGAACCTAAACCAAATCCACCTTGCATTACATCGTTTCCAGATGATTCAAAGTTTTTTGGCGGTAAATCTTCTTTTCTTTGTGCTATTAATTGACTTTGCTGTGTTGCTTGTATCTTAGTTCTTTCGTCTTTTCGATCTTCTTTTATTTTGTCTTTTGAAGAAATAACATTAGACTGCATTTCTTGAAGCTTCATGTTTATTTGAAACTCGTACGCCATCAAGCCTTTTTTCAGCTCCGCTTCTGTTGTAAGTTTTTGAGATTCAAAACTTAATTTAGCTTGCTCTAATTGTATTTTACTTTGAGTGAGAGCATTTTGCTTTTGAACCTCTAGCTGAGCCGCAACTTGTTGAGACTGCTGATTTGCTTGAGCTTGAGCTTGTATATTTTGTTTTTGCATTAACTGGTCACGCTCTAGTTTCTTTTTTCTTCTTAATTTAAGAAGGGAATTTGCTAGCTTTATATTTTTTACGTTTCTAATATCTATTGCATCCTCTAAGTCTATAGATTTTTGAGCTATAGCTGTTTGTATGTTGTTTTCTAGCACAGCTTTTTCTTCTTCGTCTGGTTGTAGTTCTATGAATATACCAAAATCATACAAGTGTAACTCTCTTAATTCATCTAATGTGGCTATATTGTGAACACCAATTTGCTGTATAAAAGCATCCCTTGTTGGTGAAAATTCTAGTATATCTGATATTCTTAACGAAAGATTTTCAGCTAAGTCATTAGTTATAAATAAACCACTTGTCAATATATGTCTAGTAGCTGTATTTGAGTTTGCGGCTGCTAGCTTTTGAACACCAACTAAAGCGTCTTTTGAAGGGGTGCTACCATCTCTAGCCTCGTTAAGACCCGTTACGTCACGAATCATTTGCAGATAATAGTTATATGTATTTATAAGCTGAGGTATCTTATTTCCGCCTGACCCACTTGCTATTTCTTGAATAGGTATTTTTCCAGGATTTAAATCACCTTCTTGAGTAAACGATCTACCAATTACAGAACCTGTTTGAAAAAACATATTTAATGCTTCTTGCGGGTTGTAGTTAGTTCCGTTGCCAAGATCAACTTCAGATAAACCATCAGCATCCAAATAAACACCGTCTGGTACCATACGTGATAACACTTGCTGCAACTTTAAGTGCGTAAGCTGTATCATATCTGCAAAACCAGTAATTCTACTTACTAAAGACTCTATTTGACCTCTATACATTCTAGGCGCACAAATACTGTAATTCATCTTAACTTTAGTGAAATCACTTTTAGGCCTTAACATGTTTTTAGCCATCTCCCATTTCAATAGCTTGTTGGTTCCTAAAACTAAAACACCTTCATATAAAACCTCTAATGATCTACCTACTTTTTGTATACCATATTGTTCTAGTATTTCATCTGGTGGATTAAATTGATCATCTTTTATTATTATTTTTTCAGCACCTGTTGATGTTTCCTTAACCTTATAAACTTCGTTCATGTAAGTTTTGTAATTGAAATATAGTATTTCAACAGTATTTGAATCAGAATTATCAGCGGTAGACATTGTTGCACTATAAGAACCGTTATTTTGAAACGAAGTTTTAGTTATGCTTTCTAAATCATCTTCACTAATATTGGGAAATTGTTTTTTTAACTCATTTATATGAACTGATTTTATTTCACCTACATAATATACATCATCAAAATAGGGAGAATCTGTGTGCGAGTAAACCAGGTAAGCAGGGTCGACATACTCTACTACAGCTCCTTCAGATTCAGAAAATCTATTTTTTACAGCCCCAATACCTAATGTTGTTAAATCGTAGTTAACTCTTCTTCTAGTTAAGTCATATTTATTACCTTCTAACAACACGTTTATAGCTTGCTCTTCAGCAACCTCAACATTTTGTTTATATGTTAATTGCATGTGAAGCTCAAGTTCTTCTTTTGTTTCTGGCAACGACTCAGGTTTGTTTTCAAAAAGATTTACACCTAAGTTCTCATTAACATATTCGTTAATTTCTTTAGTTTGTAAATCTCTTATTATAGATTCCATATAAGCAGTACGCTTGCTTATGCCATATGGATCTTGAGAGTATGCTTTAATATCAAAAGTTCTTTCTGATATACCGTTAACTACAATATCGACAAACTTTGGTATTATAGGTACTGGTTTCCAGTCTAAGTTAAGATAAGATAAATCACCGTTTATAGACAATTCATCTTTATACTTTTGCGTTGGTTGCTCGCCTCTAGCATATAATCTTAATTTATGAAACGTATTTTGGTTACTTTTATATCTATTAGCACCATTTGTGGTTTTAAACCATTCGTCCTGTATAGCTCTACCAACCTTTAAGCCATACTCTTGAGAGGCTTTTTCTTGATCACTAGCAACTTGACTAGGAAAAAAACTTTTTACAACTGACTCAGCCATATGTTATTTTATTATTTTTGATAAAATACCGCTATTACTAAACTGAGCGATTTTTATTTTTATTGGTTGTTTTTCTATTCTAGCAACAGGACTATACAGTTGTATATTGCAAGCCATTATAGCTAAACCAGAGCTTATAGCAGCATCAAATTTAGTTCTTTTGTTTATATCAAATTTAGCCCAATCACCTAGCGTTCTGTTAAAATACATGTCACCGTATTGAGAGTCTGATTTTAATCCTACATATTTATCTATATAAGACTCAATAGCAGCCGCGTGGGCCTGTTTAATGTCTTCGCTAGAGTTTGGTATACCACCTATTTCTTTTTCCGCAATTGATAATTTGTTCCAAATTTTATCAGGTCTATTCATAGAATAACCTCTATATCCTCTTCTTTTAAAGTAATATAACAGCCTAGGTTTATTATTTTCAGCTAAAATTGGCATGCCATAAAAAACACAAGCCATTAGTACATCTTCAAAGAACATTTCAGCGTTTTG
>JAAHTH010003557.1_pt1 | contig 10527 bp, 9 predicted proteins | sample 6116091 | NCBI WGS metagenome assembly JAAHTH01 (sample SAMN13939990, study PRJNA603662) | sponge metagenome | isolation source: marine sponge | host: Mycale hentscheli | place: New Zealand | collected 2006
GCTCCCCCAATTGGACTCGAACCAATAACCCTTCGATTAACAGTCGAATGCTCTGCCAATTGAGCTATGGGGGACTGTGAAGCGGGCACAGGCTACCAACAGTCCCCTTGGCTAGATGCCGAGGGATGCCCGGATTTGCTCCAGCTCTGCATCGGCACGTTCCCGCATGGCCGGGCTTTCCGGATCGAGGCCTTCATCGAAAACGACCGACCATCGAATGTCCTCGACATCGCCGTCTGGAGAGCGTCGCGCCACGAAGAACGCACCGCGATCCTCCTCCAGGGTTCGGTACTCCGAAACAACGACAGTGTCGGTGACCCGGTCACGGACTGCGGCCGGGAGGTCCCGAGCGTCGTCGACACGGAAGCGAAAGCGTCGTGCGAGACCGTCGTCGTCGAAGTCGATGACGAATTCCGGCTGCTCCCAGGTTCCTTTCGTCACCCGCTGCCACTCGATGCGCCGCTGACTCCGTTGCTCGTACAGCGCGGCATCGGTAGCGACGATCAGCGAGCCATCGGGGTCCGTCTTGTCTCCCACGCCCCAGGAGATCACCCGCTCTCCCGGCCGGATGCCAACGCGATCACGGGCCTGGGCGTCGAGTCCGCTTCGGCGAAGTCTCACGCGGAGCCCACTGCTTCCTCTAGCAGGCTTCGTCGGTACTGCTGGAGCGCCTGTAGCTCGTGCCCGAGGCGCTGCTGCTCCCCGGGGTCCTCGGAGCGCTGCAGGCGACCCATTAAATCCTTTATGCGACGACCTGCATCGATCTCCAGCAATCGCGCGATCACCCCGGTGGCGTACCGCGATCCTTCGCCGTCCTTCGCCGGCAGCGGTTCGACGGCCAACTCGCGCACCATTGAGCGAACCTCGTCGTCGGGGCATTCCTCGAGCACCGCATCGATCCATTCGAGTCCGTCGCGCCCGACTTGGGGGCCACCAGCCGCGGTGATGGCTTCGTGAACACGAATGGCGCGGGGGTGCGAGTACGCCGCCGTTTCCACCGAGGCGTACCACTCGGCGACAACACCCGGGTGCTGCAGTGCGCACTTCAACGCTTCCCGTTCGACCACGAGCGCCGGGTCACCGGTCCGCGACGCTCTCGCGGCGGCGGGCGTGGACCGTCCGGTCGGCGCCGATCCGCCCACGGCTTTCGCCACGTCCCCAACGTCCATACCGATCCACCCGGCCAGGCGACGCGCATACTCCGGCCGTAACGCCGGATCGCGGATCTTGCCCACGATCGGCGCCGCATCCCGCAAAGCCGCGACTCTTCCTTCCGCGGAATCCAGGTCGTAGGCAGCGATCGTGGAACGAATAGCGAACTCGAACAGCGGTACGCGGCTGTTCACGAGATCTTGCACCGCGGAGTCTCCGTGACGTAAACGAAGATCACACGGGTCCAACCCGTGCGACTCGACCGCAACAAACGTTTGCGACACGAACTTCTGGTCTTCTGTGAATGCGCGCATTGCAGCCTTCTGGCCGGCGGCGTCCCCGTCGAAGGTGAAGACGACCTGCCCCTTCATTTGATCGTCGTCCATCAGCAAGCGTCGCAGCACCTTGATGTGATCTGTCCCGAAAGCGGTGCCGCACGTCGCGACAGCAGTCGTCACTCCGGCGAGGTGACAGGCCATGACGTCGGTGTAGCCCTCGACAATGACCGCCTGCTGGTTTTTTGAGATCTCCCGACGAGCCAGGTCGATGCCGTAGAGCACGTGGGACTTCTTGTAGATCGGCGTTTCCGGGGTGTTCAAGTACTTGGGGCCGTCGTCGTCATCGGTGAGCTTGCGAGCCCCGAAACCAACGACGTCCCCTCCGAGGTCACGTATCGGCCACACGAGCCGGCCGCGGAACCTGTCGTACACACCACGGTTGCCTTGACTGACCAGTCCCCCGCCCAGCAATTCCTCATCAGTGAAACCCTTACCGCGCAGGAAGCCGGTGAGCGCGTCCCAGGACTGCGGAGCGAACCCGACACCAAAGTGCTCAGCGCTATTGGCGTCGAATCCGCGAGATTTCAGGAACTCACGCCCGGCAGCGGCCGCGGGTGAGTCCAGTTGTTCACGGTAGAAGGTGGCCGCCGTTTTGTGCGCCTCGACGAGTCTCGTTCGCACGCCCTGCTGACGGTTGATGGCGGCGCCACCTTCGACGTAGCGAAGTTGCACACCGGTCTTCTCCGCGAGTTTCTCGATGGTCTCCGCGAAAGACAGGTGATCCATGCGCTGAACGAAGTTGATGACATCTCCACCTTCGCCGCAACCGAAGCAGTACCACATGCCGCGGCTCGGTGTGACGTGGAAACTCGGTGACTTCTCGTCGTGAAAGGGACACAGGCCCTTGAGGCTGCCACCGCCGGCCGTCTTCAACGTTACGTACTCGCGCACCACATCATCGATGCTGGCGCGTTCGCGAACGAGGGCAACGTCCTCGTCGCGAATCCGGCCGGCCATGACCTGATCTTAGGTTCGCCTCCGGCTCCGCGCGTCAGCGCACGAGCCGCCTATGCCAATGCACGAGGCTGACATCGGTCAGGCTCGCCACCTGGTCGATGATCACCCGGAACCGCTCCGCATCGGTCGCTGCCAGGGCGAAAGCGTCCGCTATCGAGGGCTCCAGCGATCGCCCCTCGTCCAGAGTCAAGGCGTGCACGAGCTCGGCGATCATCTCTCGCTGCCGCGAGTACTCGGCTTCGGCACCGGGCCGCCGCATCACAAACGCCGCAGTAATCGCCTTCATCACGGCGACTTCGGCTCGCACCTCATCGGGCACGATCAAATCGGCCACATAGCGGGTCAACGACACATCTCCGTAGGTCATTTGCGTGGCGATTTGCGCCGTGACACAGAAACGACCGATGAGGTAACTCGTGAATCGCTTCAAAGTGACCATGTCCCTGTGGGAGCCGGAGAAGGACTCTGGCCAGTAATCCAGGGACGTCAGGCGCACGATTGCTTCGGTGAGTTCATCGTCGCTGGCCGATGGAAGGTACTTCTCGCGCGCAATAGCGACAACTTCATCGCGGGCGCCGGCGTCGGCGAACAGGTCGACGTTGATGAGGCCGACGTGCACCGCATCCTCGACGTCGTGCACGGAGTAAGCGACGTCATCGCTCCAATCCATCACCTGCTCTTCCAAGCAGGTGCGTCTCTCCGGTGCGCCGCGGCGCACCCATGCGTAGACGTCTGCATCGTCGGCGTAGTAGCCGAACTTTCCCTCCAGGCCGGCGCCGCCATCACCGCGTGGCCACGGGTACTTGCACGAAGCGTCCAGACAGGCGCGGGTCAGGTTCAAGCCGACGCTTCGGTCACCATCGTCGTCGTGGACTTTCGCCTCCAGGCGAGTCAGAACCCGAAGGGTCTGGGCATTTCCTTCGAACCCGCCGATGGAATCGGCGAGTCGATTGAGTTCTTCTTCCCCGTTGTGACCGAAGGGTGGATGGCCGAGATCGTGAGCCAGGCCGGCGACTTCGACAACGTCGGGGTCGCACCCGAGGGCTTCTCCGAGTTCGCGCGCGATCTGCGCGACCTCGAGGGTGTGGGTCAGTCGGGTTCTCGGGAAGTCGTCCTGGCCGGCGACCATCACCTGGGTCTTCGCTGCGAGCCGCCGTAGCCCCGCCGAGTGAAGCACCCGCGCCCGATCCCGAGCGAAGGGACTCCGAACAGTCTCCTTGACCGGTTCCTCGGCCAGTCGTGCCGTGTCATCGGCCAAGTAGCCGGGGACAACGGGAGTCGAACTCACGGATCGACCTTAACGAGCAGCGTCCACGCTGCGTGGTGATCTGACTGGAGATCTGCCAGGCGATCGGTGTTGCTGCACTACCCACCGCTGACAGATAGTTCGGCTTCCGCCACCGCACACGCAGATTGCTCGTCGATGAAGGGCGTATCGAGCCACCCCTCGGGCAGTGTGGGAGCACGTCCGCCGGACGTTCGACCGCGCGGACCAGAACCCACTTCAGTGTTGAACTCCTGATCCCCGTCGATTTGAGCGAGCAGCGAGTCGAGTTCGGACAAGCTCGCCACCGTGCCCAACGCTTGACGAACGGGTTGCGCGACGCGGAAGCCTTTCAGGTACCACGCCATGTGTTTGCGGATATCGCGACATCCCTTGATCTCGCCGTAGTCCACGCACAGCAGTTCCGCGTGCCGCCGAAGAGTTCGCAGCACCTCATCCAGCCTGGGTTCGGTGGGCAGCCGATCACCGCGGAAAGCAGCCGCCAAATGACCGAACAGCCACGGACGGCCGAGGCAACCGCGACCGACGACCACGCCGTCCGCACCGGTCTGCTCCATCATCCCCATGGCGTCCGACGCCGTCCAGATATCTCCGTTGCCCAACACCGGAACACCGAGCGGGTCAAGCTCTTCCTTCAGGCGCGCGATCGCCGACCAGTCCGCGTGACCGGAGTACATCTCCTGGGTCGTTCGGGCGTGCAACGCCACCCACGAGACTCCTGCCGCGGCCGCGGTTCGCCCTGCCTGAAGATACGTGAGGTGGTCATCGTCGATGCCCTTGCGCATCTTCACCGACACCGGGACGCGACCGTCCGCAGCGTCGACGGCCGCATCGACGATCGATGCGAACAGGTCCTTCTTCCACGGGAGGGCGCTCCCCCCTCCCTTGCGGGTCACCTTTGGGACGGGGCATCCGAAATTCATGTCAATGTGGTCGGCACGATCTTCGGACACGATGATGCGCACGGCAGCAGCCATCACCTGCGGGTCCACTCCATACAACTGAACGGAGCGCGGGTATTCGTCGTCCGCGAAGGAAACCATGTCCATCGTGGCAGCGTTGCGCTCCACCAACGCCCGACTAGTGGTCATTTCCGAGACATACAGCCCGGCCCCAGATTCCCTGCACAGGCGGCGAAACGCGCGGTTAGTGATGCCGGCCATGGGCGCGAGCACGACGGGTGGTTCCACCACGAAATCACCGACGCGAATCGGTAAACGCTGGGCGATCGACGCGACATTCATGCGCCTGATTGTTCCAGGTGCCCTGAAATACGGCAGACTTCGGCTGCCGACCCGAAGTTGGCACGATGCGAACCGGAGCGCACTCATGAGCAACGCCCCCGATCAGGTCGCTTTGCAAGGCAAGCGGCGCTGGATAGCTCTACTCTTCCTCGCCCTCGGTGTCTCGATGATTATCTTGGACGCCACCGTCGTGAACGTGGCCATTCCCACGATGGTTCGCGATCTGAACCTGACCACGAACGAAGCCGAATGGGTCAACGCCGCCTACTCCCTGACGTTCGCGTCACTTCTGATCTTCTTCGGTCGCTTGGCCGATCGCTTTGGCCGCAAGCGACTGTTCATCATCGGCGTGATCGTCTTCGTCCTGGCCAGCGTCCTGGTCGCCAGCTCCAATGACTCGATCTCACTGATCGCAGCCCGCGCGCTGCAGGGCATCGGCGGCGCGATGATTCTGCCGAGTTCGCTATCGGTGATCAACGCCGTATTTGTCGGCAAAGCCCGCGCCGTGGCGTTCGCCGCCTGGGGCGGCACGATCGGAGGAATGGCGGCCCTCGGCCCACTGGTGGGAGGTTGGCTCACGACCTACTACTCCTGGCACTGGGCCTTCTTGATTAACGTCCCCATCGGCGTCATCGTGCTCATCGGCGTTGTTCTCGTCGTACCGGAAACACGCGATGCGCTCGGTCGCAAGGGAATCGACCTGGTCGGAACCGTGCTAGTCACCATCGGCCTGCTCGGCATTGTCTTCGCTCTCATCGAAGGTCAGCGATACGGCTGGCTCGTGCCCACAGAACAGTTCAGCATCGGGTCCTGGACGTGGCCTTCGGACAGCATCTCCGTTGTTCCCGTCGCAGGCATTCTTGGAATTCTGTCCATCGTGGCGATGCTGTTCATCGAGAACGCGCGGGCACAGGCCGGCAAGGTCGTGGTGCTGGACCTCCGGCTGTTCAGGATCCGCTCGTTCGGCGCCGGCAATGCCGTGGCGGTCATCGTCAGTCTCGGTGAATTTGGGTTGCTCTTCGCCATTCCACTCTTCTTGCAGGCCACTCGCGGGTATGACGCTTTGCAAACCGGCGTCATCTTGCTCGCGCTGGCCCTTGGATCCTTCGCTGCATCTGGACTCGGTGCTGCACTTTCCCAACGCTTCGGGCCCGTTCGGGTGCTACAACTGGGCATGGTGCTCGAGGTCATCGGCATCTTCGGCCTGGGCTTGATGCTCTCCACGACCATCACCGGATGGCAAATGGCACCGTGGCTGTTCATCTACGGCATGGGCGTCGGCTTTGCGACCGCGCAACTCACCGGGGTGATCTTGTCCGAGGTCCCGGTGGAGGAATCGGGAACTGCCAGCGCAGTGCAGTCCACGTCCCGCCAGGTCGGTGCAGCCATCGGCACAGCCATCATCGGCACCACCTTGATCATCGGGCTCGGTACGACGACAACCGAACTCGAGGACCGAGGGGTCCCGACTGAGCAAGCCCAACAAATCGGAGACGCGGTCGCCGGCTCCGCTGGCCAGGCCATACCCGCCCTGGCGCAGCAACCCGACGGAGACGTCTTGGTCGAGGCCGCGTCTCAGGGATTCGCGAACGCGATCAAGTCGGTGGCGTGGGTGGCCGGCGCTCTGGTCTTCCTCGGGCTCTTGACGTCCCTCACGTTGCCGAAGAACACGGCACGTGTGGAGTCCGAGGGCTACGAATCCCCCACGGAAAGCGAGGAAGGATCTGCTTCGCCCTGAAACACCCCCTAGCCTGATCACATGAGCGGTCGAATCCTCGTCGTCGGCAAAACGCCGGTGGGTCGGCGGGTATGTGGACTTCTCCAGGAGTCGGGGCTGAACACCATCCACCTCGACGAGCCCAGTGACGCAGAACTGCGCGAGGCCTTGACCCCCGACGTCGACGGCATCGCGGTGCTCCTGCACGACGACATCAAGGTGTTGCGCTACTCCCTCGCCGCCCATCACATTCAACCCTCGGCCCGGCTTTTCGCAGCGATGTTCGATCGCACTGCTCGCGAGCAACTTCGTGGCCACGTCCCCGATTCCGTTGTTTTGTCCCCGGCGGCGATCAGCGTTCCGAGTCTGGTCGCCGCCGCCATCCACCCCGAAGCGGCGGCAATTCGGCGACGCGGAACCCAGGACGAGAGTCGCTGGGTGTCGGTGACCCCGACCGATGACAATGACGTCACCATCGCGGACTACTTCACCCCCGATGGCGTCAAGCGATACGGACGACTTGGACGCGTGTCAGGACAACTGCGCGCGTACGACGCCGGCACCAAAGTTCTCTTAACCGGGATCATCGGCTTGATTTCAATCATCATTCTGGACACGATCGTGGGTCTCCAGCACGCGCATTTCCTGCGGGCCATGTATGACGCGACACGAACCACGGCGACGATTTCCTCTCCTGCGTTGTCTGACGACGAGCCGTGGGTTCTGGTCTGGGCAACCATCGCCGCGCTCTCCGTGCTCACCTTCACCGCGATGTTCGCTGCCGGCATCGTCAACTATCTTCTCTCCGGTCGACACGTCGCTTTGCTCGGACGACGGGTCGCTCCGCGCTTCGGCCACGTGGTTGTGGCCGGCATGGGCCAGGTGGGGTTGCGGTTGGCCGAGGAACTACGCGCCCTTGGTGTCGCCGTCATCGGCATCGAAGTCAAGCCCGACGCTCGAACCCTTCAGCTGGCCCGGGCCGGCAGCATTCCGGTCATCGTGGGGGACGCTGCATCGCGGTCCACTCTCAAGGCTGCTCGCGTGGAAGAGGCCGAGGCTCTGATTGCGGCAGGGTCCGCAGAATGGGACAACATCGCCGTCGCCGTCTCGTCGCTGGCGATCGCCCCGGACACCCGACTGGTCATTCGCGCCGGAACCGGTGACGCAATCGCTGAGACTCGATCCCTCTTCGCGATCGGAGCGGTGGTCGATGTCAACGGGCTTACTGCCTCCTTCGTGACCAGCGCGATGACCGGACTCGAGCCGTACTCGGTGGTCTCCTCGGGGGAAGCGCATCTGGCAGTGGATAGCTCGGGCCGGGTCGCGCAGGTACTCAGCGCCGACACCGACCGGTGCGAGTGCTTGTAACGACCCCACGGGCGCAAGATCTGCCGTCAACCACGCCGCCGTTTCGGCGGCCGCTTCCGCCGAATTCCCCTATTTCTCTGCTATTTTCGGCCTCGCTGACAATCGTTTTCATTAAAGGAGAGACATGAATCGATCTGAACTAGTGTCCGCTGCCGCAGAGCGCGCCGGAACGTCCGCCTCGGCGATGGACGCGGCGCTCCACGCCATTCAAGATGTGGTGACGGACGCCCTGACCAAGGGTGAGAAGGTGACCATTCCCGGCTTCGCCACCCTGGAGACGGTGCAAAGAAGCGCCCGCGAGGGCCGGAACCCTGCAACCGGCGAGAAGATGCAGATCCCTGCACGCACCGCCGTGAAGATTTCCGCAGGAACAGCGCTGAAGCGAGCCGTCAGCTAGCTCGAATCACAACGTGATGGGGGCCGCCTTGCTGGACAGGGCGGCCCTTCTCATGTCTCCGGGCAATTCGTGTCGTCAGGCGATTCGCGCCTTCCGGCAATCTACGAGTCCGGCACCGATACGCCGGCTGGGTTACTGCGCCGGCAGCCTTTCGCTCAGCCACGAAGAGATCTGGTCAAGTCCGACGCGCTCTTGCGCCATCGAATCGCGGTCACGAACGGTGACGGCCTGATCCTCAAGTGAGTCGAAATCGACCGTCACGCAGAACGGAGTGCCGATTTCGTCCTGGCGTCGGTAGCGGCGACCGATCGCTCCGGCATCGTCGAAATCGACATTCCACGTCTTCCTCAACATCGCCGCGAGGTCCTTCGCTTTCGGCGAAAGGTCGGTGTTGCGAGACAGGGGAAGCACCGCAACCTTCACCGGCGCCAATCGCCGATCAAGCCGCAGCACCGTTCGCTTGTCCACTCCCCCCTTGGAGTTCGGAGCTTCGTCCTCGTCGTAGGAATCGAGCAGGAACGCAAGAACCGCCCGGGTCAGGCCCGCCGCCGGCTCGATGACGTAGGGCGTCCAGCGCTCGTCAAGTTCCTGGTCGAAATAAGACAGGTCCGTTCCCGAACTCTCGGCGTGGGTCTTGAGGTCGTAGTCGGTGCGGTTGGCGATGCCCTCAAGCTCCGCCCACTCGCTTCCGGCAAAGAGGAATCGATACTCGATATCCACGGTTCGCTTCGCGTAGTGCGAGAGTTTTTCTTTCGGGTGCTCGAAGAATCGCAGGTTATCCGGATTCAAGCCGAGGTCGATGTACCAATCCCAGCGGTTCTGCAGCCAGTACTCATGCCATTCTTCGTCCGTCCCAGGCTTGACGAAGAATTCCATTTCCATCTGCTCGAATTCACGGGTCCGGAAAATGAAATTGCCCGGCGTTATTTCGTTGCGGAAACTCTTCCCGGTTTGCCCGATACCGAAAGGCGGCTTCTTGCGTGCGGAGTTCATCACGTTGAGGTAATTCACGAAGATGCCCTGCGCGGTCTCCGGGCGCAGGTAATGAACAGCGCCCTCGTCCTCGACGGGACCGACCATCGTGCGGAGCATGCCGTTGAAGTTCTGCGGCTCGGTGAAACTCCCCTTGGTTCCGCAGTTGGTACACACAATCTCCGCGAGACCCTCGGGTGGTTCGTGACCGTTCTTCTCGGCGAACGCTTCGATCAGTTGATCCGCCCGCCAACGCTTGTGGCATTGCTTGCACTCGGTCAGCGGATCGACGAACGCATCGACATGACCCGATGCGACCCACACCTGCGGGGCAAGGATAACCGACGAATCAATGCCGACCACATCGTCGCGCCCACGCACCATGTGTTGCCACCACTGCCGGCGCACGTTCTCTTTGAGCTCGACTCCCAGCGGGCCGTAGTCCCAGGCCGAGCGGGTGCCGCCGTAGATCTCCGACGACGGGAAAACAAATCCCCGACGCTTGGAGAGATTGACGACGGAATCTACGCGGGAAGCCACAAAACGCTCCATTTCCGAAGCGCCTTGCGCGCTTCCACTCCGGCTGGCTGTCGGCGGACGGAACTGAGTGTACGAGTCAGCGCTCAATCACACACCTGACGGTGCGCTTGAGTGCCTGCCCTCAGCGTCCGTCGTGAACGTCCGCACCGGTGACAGGCGGGACGAAAGCCGCCGACGCCGATCCCAGCCCGACGGCGTCGTGGTCGGCGGCAAGCCCGCTCGCGAACAATTTCACCTCACCGGCTTCCTGCACAACAACGGCTTCGTATGCCGTTGGCTCATCGATCGCGGTGGACAGCAAGGGAATGACCTCGGCCTTCACCTCGAAGCGGGACAGCGCCTTTCGATACGCACCGATCCCCTCCCACTGGGTGGTGAGTGTCACGAGTTCGGCGTCGTCCGTCGCCTGTCCAATCCAGCCACGGTGGAAACCTGTCGATTCAGCCAGCACCGCGAACGCGGCGCGCATCCGGGTAAACCACCCGTCGCGATCATGCGTGACACGAAATCGGGATTGAACGAGCAAAGGGGCCATGTCCCCCAGCGCACTAGGCTCC
>JAAHTH010002393.1_pt2 | contig 10525 bp, 20 predicted proteins | sample 6116091 | NCBI WGS metagenome assembly JAAHTH01 (sample SAMN13939990, study PRJNA603662) | sponge metagenome | isolation source: marine sponge | host: Mycale hentscheli | place: New Zealand | collected 2006
ATTTATTATTTGAATATAAGGGTCGTGCTATATTAGCTACCTCTTCTCCAAAGGGGAAATTCACAGAATCAAAAAATATTGTTCCTATACCATTCCATCCCCCATAATTTTTAAATTCGGGGTGGGTATCATCTAATATAATATCTTTAACTCTAACTGAGGTTATATCTTTCCCTCCTTCCTCTTGTAAGTTAGAAGTAGATTCATTAGTTCTTGTAAGAGCGGAAACACCATAAAATTGTTGGGGCATTACTTTTTATTTTTACCTTCTCCAAATTTTTTTACCTCATCCAATAACTGTTGTTTTTCTTTTTCTGTCATACCAAAACTACCATCATCATCTACCTCACTTTGTACGGCACGTTGGATAATAGTTGACATTTTAATAAGCTGCTCATCGTTTTTAACAGATATTTCCAAATATTCTTTAAGAAGAGGAACAACAAGAGTAGCATCTCCAATATCTTGAATAAGGGGTTTTAATTCTGAAATAAGAGTGGAAATTTGTTCTTCTTTTTTCTTTTGGTTTAAGTAAATCTCTTCCAATATATCGGAAAATTTTTTCTTACCAAATATTTTTCTATCGAGCTGTCCCATGACAATAAATATAAATATTATTCAAAATCTACATACCCATATTCTTTGTAAAAAATAAAACTTTTTTTAAAGATATCACCCAATTGATCTGCTACTCGAGTAATATGTGGAGTTTTAACATCTACCATTTCTCTAATATAAAGATAAATTGCTTTTTTATTAAAAATATCTATACTTTCCCTTTTTCTAAATACTTCTAATATAGCATCTGCTACTTTAGCATCTTTTTCTTTAGGAAACAATAAATAAATATTGTCCGTGCAATATCTTAAATATTCATCTAAAAAATCTGAAAGATCATCTTTTTCATGGGGGTTATAATCCATATCATATGAATGTTTTAAGTCATGATGAAGTTCTTCAAGAGGGGCTTTGTCTATCCTTTTTTTATAATTTTTAGTATTTTCTATAATTAAATACCTTTTAACAATTGTCCCAAAATATGAAAATGCTTTAGCCCCCCGTGTGGGGTCAAATAAATGTATTTTACTTAACAAAAATGTAATTACCTCATGTTGGAGATGTTCAATTTCATCTACTTCTGTATAATAAAATTTAAAGGTATGAATTATATTTTCGGTAAGTTTAAAAAAAGCATAGTGAATATCTTTACGATAGATCTCACTACGCTCTTCAAAATCACTACAATTATTATATCTTACTATCGCATCTTCGGTTGCTTGTGTGAAATATTGGTTTTTTGTTTTCTTTTTCCTTTTTTTAGGGGGTAATGTGCTCATAATTTATCTATCCTAAATTGAGATAGAATTCTCTGGAGGTCTTTTATTTGCTGGTACATAAAACCAATTTCATCATCACTTTTAAATATTTCCCGCTCATCAATTTTCTTGAGCTTTTCATCAGAGATTTCTATAATTCGACTTAATTGATCCAAATACATGATATACCCTGTAAGTATATCTTCTTGTTTTTCATTTTTACGTAGGAGATTAAAAGTTGTGAATCCTAAGATCACAACTCCTATTCCTAATATGCTGATGATGATGGTTTCTATCATAGTTTGTCAAATAAATCTTTAAGACCTTTACTCTGGATTTGAGAGAGTGCTTTGTCTTTTGTTGATTTTTTAGATTCTGTGGTTAATATAAAATCTTTTTCCTGGGGGGGCACGGGATTTTTAAATTTAGGTAACCACTCACGCTCAAATTCAATACGAGCCGCCATTAAATCCGCCTGATGTAGAATAAAAGGTAGAGAAGTACGTGGTTTTTGCTCGGGCATGTATGAAAATAGATATTTTTTATTAGCCTCATCATATAAACCATCATGGGTTTGGATAGCTACCATCTCATTAAACGAATATTGAACCCCATGGGATTGGAGCATAAATAACCCCCTATCTGGTACTGAGGCAAACTCAACAGCTTTATTAAACATATAATCTTCTCCAAGCTTTTCTCTTCTCCACTTGTCTGTTTGAGGGATGTAAGATTCGTTTTCTTCATCTCCCATCTTCCCAAGATCGTGATTAATAGCAGAAAATACTAGTTCTTCAAGAGTATAAGTTGTAGTATCTACACCTTCTTCAACCCAAACATCGTTAATATTAAGGGCGCATCTTACAACTCTATTAACATGTTCAACATAACCACCTGGGAAAGCGTTATGGTATTCTTTTTTATGAGCAGCAGGCATTATCATAATGCGGTCCTCATATTTTTTGTAAAATTTAAGGAGCTCTTTTTGACGATCTCCGGTAACCCACAACTTAATATTGTTGCAGAATTCCTCCCAATTTGCAGAAATTTGTTCAGCTGTAAGATTCATTTATTGTTTATTTTGCTCGTTAGGAGTCATGGGTTCACGTTCAATAGCAGATTGAATTTCCCCTACTAAATCTTCACAAGAAGTTTTAGCAAGGTCAACCTCTTGCCTATTTCCTCTTCCATTATGGAATTCAATATGCTTTAATTTAGCTTCAATATTGTTAAGCTTTTGTTGGATGTGTTGTCTATAATACATTTTTGTAAGTTTATAACCGAAGTTACGATGAAAGATTTAAGAAATCAAGGTATTTTTTAAGAATAGCACACTTTTCATACTCTTCTTCATTTTCAAAATAGAGGAGAGTTTTATACAATGCCTTTTCTAAGTCAGGATTTATTTCTTGGAATAATATTTTTATGTGATATTCATCCTGAATGTCAATTTTATTTATATAGCTATATGCCCTATTATATAACATACTCTCCCCAGCCTTTTTTACTTCCCCAATATCAAGTTCGGGGTCGGCTTGTCCAAAAAAATCAATAATCTTATCACTATAACCTGTATAATTTATTACTAATTTTTGGAACATTTTAACAAAATATCGGGGATGATTCTCATCAATATCAGGAAGGGTTCGAGGGTTGTAATAATTTACCCCTTTATAATCCCATCCATCATCTTTAGATGAAGAATTAAACGCACCAAATATTTTATTAATGTCCAAAGTAACGTTCTATAGTTTCAAGCAAATCCTCAGATTCTCCTAATTTATGGAGGGCTTTTTTCCCCTCTTCAAGAAAATGACCTGATGTATGCTCCCCAATCCCTGCTGGACTTTCAGTAAGAAGTTCTAATGTGAGTAGTGCTTCTTCTTTATCAGCTTCGGCCTGTTTTTTTATAGCCTTTATTAATCGATGTTCCATGTCTATAAATATTAACGATTTCTAAATCGCTATAACTTGTATTATATGTCCAATATTTCATCTGCAATGTTGATCTGCTGCCCTCGTTGCAATTTGCTTGGTGGGCTTTATATTAACTTTATATCCAAGAGATTCAGCCCATCCCCTAGCAGATGATACTAACTTATGGCTCATATAATCTTTATCATTATTATAATCCATATCAATCTCAAATCTAATTCCGGGGAGATTTAATGCTAAGCGTTCTGCTACTTTCATAGTAAGTTCTGTTTCAAACCATAATCTACTCCAATTATCTTTGTTAGGGGGGTAGGTATGTTTATTATAAATATAATGAACCCCCTTCATAGGGTAACGATAAGCAATAGCAGTTACATAATTGATATAAGAACCGACCCTTTGAGAGTCGGTTCCTATATGTGTTTCAACGAAAGGATTTTTTTGAATAATTTGGGCAGTATAAATAATAGGATTAACCTTTGTGTTACTTACTGTCCTAAAATTCATTTTAAATCTTATCGAGTAGCAACCTGATTTTCTACATATGCAAAATCTTCTTCAAGATCTGCATCCATCTCATCGATGGCTTCATCAACTTCGTCAATTGCTTCTTCAAGCACATTAACGCGAGAATACATGTTAAACATCATAACGGCCATAGCAGTAATAACTGCAAGTTCAAAATAAGGAATAAATTCCATGATAAAAAAATTAAAAAATTAAAAAAATACTAATTAAATGTCCCATTCATAAGCAGCCATAGCATAGGCTGAGCCTGTATTAAGTGCGGGATTATCTTTAATAAGCGCAATAGCTGTAGCTCTCACTTCGGCTCTTAACCCCCAATTATCAGCTTGAATCATAATAGATTCAACAGATCGTGATTCTTTCATTCGTATCGAAATATTGCAAAAAAATTTAAAAAATGTGTTATGGGGGGAAGCGGCAACTCCCCCCTCAAACAACATGGCAGCTCTTATGCTACAAACTCTTTTGCAACTTCAAAGAGCTTTTGATTTACATCTAAGTCTTGCTTAAAGTTCTTAATCTCACGAGCTTTACGCATTTTAACACCGGAAATATAATCAAAATCTCCTGTGACTACACGTTCTTGTACAAGATTAAACACACTCCACAAATCATTTCCTTCATCTTCCTTACGTACTGGGGTAAGGAAAGCATCCAAATCAATCTTGTAAATTTGATCAACCTTTTGGTCTTCTTGCACCTTAAATCGAGTTTCAAGTGCTTTACGAGCCAAATCATACTTTTGAGGCTTAGTAAGTTCGGTTTGCTTAAACTTATTCATACTTTCAACTGTAAGAGGCAACTTTTCAACCATTTCACTAATGGTTTCACGCAAAGTATCAAAATCATAACCCATATGGCGGATTTTCATTTTGCCAAATTCCTGATCTGCGATGACCAACCCATTGGAACATACAAATCGATACATTCCTGCCTGGAATGTGAAGGAATTTTTGCCATCATGTGAGTTGGTCATGATAATTTGAGGCCAAACATTATCTCCATCTTTCCCTTCAACCATCAAATCAGGATGACGGAAAACAAGCATATGCTTTTGGAAACCCTTGGTATCCTTTTTTCGAGCTGAAACTTGCTGAGCTGTAATAACACCCCATCCCAATTTTTCCATATCGTCAATAACACGATCTGTAGGGATGTGTGTATAGTGTTTTGAAACCTCAGCACTAGGGGTTTCAGTAAAAACAACGGGGCAAGCATCTTTAATTTGCTCGCGGGTCATAAACCCAGTATCCACTTTGGAATCAAACATCAAATCACTCATAACTTATTAATTTAAGATTTCTTTTTAATTCTTGCTGCTGCTGCAACCTTACCCCGTAAATATACGAACAGGATTTTGCAAATCCAAATCTTTCCGCGAAAATTTTAAAGAAATTTTAATATGATACCTCAATACCAAATACAGACCCTGAAGCTGTTGTATCCCCTAAAGAATAAATTAAGGGATTAGTAGCCCTAAACTTAATATCATCAACATTGATAGTATCAGTTACTACTAAATTAAAGGTAGCTGTGGAACCCCCACTCACAGAAAACCCAGCATTTTTAGAACCCGTTACAAAAGAACAATTTACGGGTGTATTAATAGAAGCCTTAGTAAAAGGTAATTCATCATTTTTACCTTCAATAGTAAAATAGATATTACCTCCATTATTAACTAAAGAAAAATTGTAAGTAGCTGCGGTTAAATTAGCATCCGCATTAACTCCATCTCGTAATTGTGTTCTAGTATAAGTAGGCATTACTTACGAAAAGTAGCATTTATAAGGTCTGTAGTAGTAACCTTGTCCTGAATTTTATCGAAATGGTACATCATCATTTCTCTAACCTCAGTATCGGTTCCACCACTACCTCCTATATTAATAGCAGTGTTAACTTTATTTACAAGATTTTGGAAGGCTCTTTCAACTGCTGCTTCATAATCATCAAATGCTTCAGATGCTATAGCATTACCTGTTTTTCCTTCGTCGTTCCCAAAAAACCCAAAATCTTTAGCTTCTGAGACTTGGGTGTAAATTTCTTCTAATGATGTTTCATTCATAGCTAACATTCTTTTTAATTTAGTTAATTCTTGTTGAACTAACATTTCTGTTTCATTATCAAGCGGTACACCATCAGCTTCACCACTATCCAAAATTTCTTCGGCGTCTTTAATTTGACGCATAATAGCGGATTTAGACATACCTTCTTTTAAGGCACTCATATCCCCTATTTTTTGTAATATTTTATCTCCTGCTGGCATCTTTTTGATAGCATTATATAATCTATCAGGAAATTCATCTATCCCAAATTTATCTATTAACACATCTGCAAATTTATCAAATCCAACAGCATCTAATAATTTCATTAATTGAGCATCAATTTTATCTTTGACTCCTTCTTCCACACCTTCTTCAAAGTATTTATCTGAGCCATCTTTATTAGTAAATCCTTTCTTTTTAGAAATAAATGATGGGGAATTTAAAAAACTTCTAATATTTTTTTCTTGATCCGTAAGTTCGTCATATTTCATCCCTCCTTGTCTTGCTTCGAGCCATGCGGGGTGAGTGTATTTTTCTATTTCTTCGGATCTACCCATAGATTTCATAGCACCTCCCATCATATCTTGACTTGAGTCAGGTCCCGTAAATTTTACAAGTCTAGCCGAAATTACTTCTTCATCTTTAACCATGTCGTTAAAAAACTTTCTAGCGTCTGCTTCATCTTTATAAGTAGCAGTTCCTTTAGAAAAATCCTTATCTTTAAGAACAGTATATTTAACCTTATACTCGTTTTTGTATTCGGGTTGCTGTTCGTTTAATATATCAAGTAATTTCATGTTTATAAATATGTAAAAGTAATTTTAACTATCGCCGAAAGACTTTCTAATAGCATATAAATGTCCGTAAATACGTATATACTTCATATAACTTCACTCTTTAGTACGTTTAATATTGTTGGTAACGGGTTTTGGTCTTGTTTCGCCCATTGCGCCTAACCGCTCGGGACGGCGTGTATTTAACACTACATTACCATTATTTAACGGGGGAGTTGTCAATTCTTGAACGGCAGTACATGCTACCCTATGGGGAGCAACATAATGCGAACCTACATAAAAAATTGAGTTTCCTATATTTTTAACGTGTTTAGTATAATTGCGAGGTGTGTATGAATACGCACCTTCTAGAGAGCAATTGTAATATGGGTACATCTCATCACATTGTTGATTATCGGTCTCACAACAATCTTGCTGAACTGAACAACCCAACATTAAAAGGGCTGGGAATATTAGGATAAGTTTTTTCATTTCCCTTTCAACAATGCTTGGAGGACAGGACCTATACCTTTTTTAGCCTTAAATTTAGGATTCTTCATCAACTCTTTTGCAGCATCTTTTACTGCTTGTTCATCCTTATATTTTTTAGGGTATTTTTTCATGATCTGTTTAGTAAGACTTTCTTTTTCTTCACTAAGCATTTCTGCTACATCCTCTACTTTAGTAACAACGGCATAAAGTTCGTCCCATTGTTCTTGAGGGATAGTGCCTTTAGCTTTTGCTAATGCACTATCCATTATTTGCATACCCTTATAGAATTCTTTTCTAAGTTCATCGGGTGTGAGTTGCTCGTTGAGCTCATTTAATACCTTATCGTTTTCTTCTACAAAGTTTGCTTTTCCATACATTGCGTCTTGCTCGTCTGCCCAATCGTTTTGAGCTGTTTTCACCATTTGTGCTTCAAAGTTATTAATGATATCCTCGGCTTGTTCTTTACTTTTAATAGTGTGAACGTGCTTATCTCCATCATAAAAGTCGTCCGTAGTTCCATCTGGTGCTACGTGAAGAGAGGCTCCATCGTAATCATCCTGGATGTATTGTATTGCGGCATCAAAAAGATATTCTGGTGTTATCTCAAATTCCATTCTGCTGTTTTCCTCCAAACTCTCCTCCATTCCCTGCACCTTCTTTAAAAGCCTAATACCTATCCACCGAGCATCACCTAAAGCGTTTGCGAATCGATCATCATCCGTTGCTTCATCTTTAGCTCTATCAATAGCATTATGGAATTCATCATCCCCAAATATTCTATAGAGCATACTATCAAGTTTGTCAAGTTCTACTGAACCTTTAACTCCACCCATTTGACTAATTTTATCAAGTTGAGCTAGTGCCTTTAGCATTTCTTTTTCCGATCCAACGCTCCAAGTTCCTTCGGATAGGTTTTTTATTTTATCTACACCGGCACTGCCAAGAATGTCTTTGAGTTTGTTATAGTCCTCGGGGGTGAACACTTGGATTGCTATTCCTTTTTCACCCTCCTCCTTAAATTCATAGTCAAGTCTCTCTCTATCAAGCGTCTCCAACCAATCCTCATCTTGGACATAAATGGGTGGGAAAGAGGATTCCTCCTCGGATACGTTTCCTTTATTTAACCCATCATTATAAGCAGTTAAATCCGCTATGGTTTTGGCTTTATCGTCCCCTGGCTTGCCATATTTCTCAAAATTACCATCAACCCACTTTTTGATGTCTGCCGTAGTAGTTTTAGGTCCTAAGTCGTTGTTTTTGACCCAATATTTGCCTTGGGACATTAGTTTACTAGACCCTTCGGCTAAAAATTTCCTAAATGCGTTTAATTCCTTCATTCTATTAATAGGTTTGGGGATATTCACCACTAGTAATCCAAAGTTGAACTACTGTTAATCCATGCTTTTTTATAAGGCCATTAAGAATTGCAACGTCCTCATCATTGTTATTTAAATCGTAAAGAGGATTGCCGGGTTCTGAAATGTTTAATTCTTGCTCGTTCACCTCTTCACCTTCGTTGAGGAATTTTTTAAAGTTATTTAATTCTTTCATAGTTTTGTTTTAAACGGTATATTTTATAGGAATTTTAATTCCATTCTCTTTCATAAGCATTATAAGATATTTTTCGGCATCCTTGTCTGACATTACATTAAGAAGGGCCTCCAACATGTCTGCTGGGCGGTCGTAGTATTGTACTAGTTCCATAGCTAATTCTTTAACATAATCTCCTGATGCTTCGTTTATCTCTTCCTCTTCATTGAGGAATTTTTTAAAGTTGTTTAATTCTTTCATAGTGTTGCTTTATTTTACGCAAACGTGTTTACTCCAAAATCGGCAATGTTGCCTTTGAATAGTTCTTGTTCTTCGGGATCTAAATCCCCAAATGTTGCCCCAAGTGGTTGTGTCCTGTTAAATTTGTATGAGTCTATATAATTCTCATCCATGTACTGGTTAGCCATTTGTGTTGCTTCTTCTTCACTCTTAGCAATTACATAAAGAATTACCTCTAGCATCTCATTTTCATCTCTAAATCTAGAAGAGAAAACAATTTGGTCCTGAGCAATATTCTCGGTTAAGAATTTTCTAAATCTGTTTAATTCTTTCATAGTGTTGTTTCAATGCGCTGCACATAAATATAATGAAGATAGTGAAGGCATCCAAAAATAGTGAGGATATTTGTATATACTTTCTCGACCCACTATAGTTATTTTCGATCTATAAATCACCCTACACCATATAGTAGGTATACCGCCCGTCGATGGACAGTGGCGCGCGTGGGATCCGTATCAAGTACGCACGCCGTACGCCATGGCATAGTGGGGGCGGTACCCGTTGGCACGCACCCCCACACCCAATTAATGTTTTAATTACTCAGCATTTGCAGGAGCTTCATACATCCAATTCACTTGATTCTTGGTATTCAAGTTAAAATAAAACTTGTTCATATTACCACCTCGGCGGTTCTTACTAAACGCAAGGTAACGACCACCTTCATTATCAAATTTCAAATGACCCATCGCAGTGGTCATGTGCTTAATCCGGTTTGAACCAGCGAACGAACCACTCTTAGTGACCTGTTGAATCAACAGGCTCGCCGTATTGATCTTACGATCATTATCACCCATGTTTTGCTCTTCGAGCAATGTCAGGAGCTTCGTCGTCGCACCCTTATAAGTGCCACCATAATAATCCTGGATCGCAACCGCAATCTCAGCAATCGAATCAATCAACACGCAATCATATCCAACGCTGAAAGCATCACGCAACACCTCAAGCGGATCCTCATCAGCAACATCACCCATAAACAAAATCGGCACATCACCAAACTTTGGGAAACGACGAACGTAACCGACCATGTCAATCTGATTCATCTCACCACTCACAAATAGCACACGCTTGCCTTTGGCATTCATGTCAGCCAAAATGTCGAGCAACACTGTTGTCTTACCAACACCTGGATCACCTGTAATAACGGTGTTAGTTCCAGGCATTACACCACCTTCAGAACTAAAAAACTCATCAATCTTACGACCTGTTGTCAATGGGTTGAACAAGTTCTTCTCGAACTTCAGGTCATTCATCTTGGTAATCTTAACTTTCAACATTTTAATTGGGTTTTAATGTTTTTATTTCTCGTGTCGCCCGCAACCGGACCCCCGGAATATACGAACCGGGATTTGCAATTCCAAAAATTTATGCGATTCCTTTCAAGAAATCTTGCTCCCAGATCTCTGGGTGAATGCGCTTGGCAAACAACTCGTCCTTCTTGGACTGGGGGAGCTTGTAATAATTTTGACGGGTTCTAAACCTGTCAACGAACATGTCAATACTGAACCAACGATCGAGCGCATCAATAGTATAACCGAATTGACGATCGCTCGGATCCATGGTAACCATGATGTGAGGCTCTTTACCACTCTCACCATCCAGCAAATGTTTT